>Ga0105239_10005106_pt1 | contig 15496 bp, 8 predicted proteins | sample KBSC44metaG_FD_92761 | JGI IMG/M metagenome (GOLD analysis project Ga0105239, IMG submission 92761) | Corn rhizosphere microbial communities from Kellogg Biological Station, Michigan, USA - KBS C4-4 metaG | ecosystem: Host-associated > Plants > Roots > Rhizosphere > Soil | place: Michigan, USA...
GACGCACTCCGTGTCGCCCCAGTTGTATCCGTCGGAGAAGAGAAACGGATAGATATTCCATTCGCGTGGGTTGTAGCGCTGGTCGATGATGTGCAGCGCCAGTTTGTAGGCTTCGCTCATCTTGGTGCCGCCGGAGTCGCCCAGGCCGAAGAAGGCGTGTTCGTCCACCTCTTTGGCCGTGGTGTGGCAGGTGATGAAGACGATCTCCGCGCTCGTGTATTTCTTCTTGAGGAAGCGCAGCATCCAGAAGTAGAACGAGCGGCAGATATAGGCTTCGAACTCCCCCATCGAGCCGGAGACGTCGCGCATGGCGAAGATCACGGCGTTGCGCTGGGGCTCGGTGACGTCTTCCCAGGTCTTGTAGCGGCGGTCTTCGTTGCGGATCGTCCAGCCTGGTTTGCCTTCGCGCGCATTGCGTTTGTAGGCTTCCATGAGAGTGCGTTTGCGATCCAGGTTGCCTGTGATACCGCGCTTGCTGATGGAGTTGAACTCGGCCTTTTCGGAGAGGATCTGTTTGATGCCGCGCTCTTCCAGGTTCGGCAGATGCAGGTCTTCGAAGACGAGCGCTGTCAACTCCTCGATGGTCAGTTCCGCCTCGTAGAAGTCGACGCCCGGCTCCTGACCGGCCTGTTTGCCCGCCGCCCCCTCTTCCTCTTCCGAGGGGCCGCGGGCGATGACATCGCCCGGTTTGCTGCCTCCGCCGCCCTGCCCGACGCGCTCCCGCTCGCCGTTGTCGAAGCGGATCCGCGGCAGTTCCAGGCCACGCACGGGAATCTTGACGATCTTGCCGTTTTCGGACGTGATGATGTCCTGCTGGCTGATGATATCGCCTAGGTTCTTCTTGATGACCTCCTTCACCTTCTCATTGTGGCGCTGCCGGTCGCGCTCTGCGCGCCGGTGCAGGTCCCAAGCATCGTTACTCAAAGAGTGATTCGGCATGAAAACTCACCTCTACGAACGAACTAGCGGTTCAGGAGGGTGCCGACGTAGCGCAGGAGTTCGTTGGCGGACTCCGGCGTATAGCCCTGTTCGCGGCACATCCGATCCACGACCTCGTTGACCTTCTTCAACTGTTCGGCATCCGGCGTCTTGGTGCTGGTGGTGATCTTGACGACGTCCTTGAGGTCGGTGAAGAGTTTCTTCTCGATGGCCTCTTTCAACCGCTCATCGGACGCGACGCCGAACGCCTGCCCGCGCCGCATCAGGCTGGCGACCGAGCGCAGGATGCCCTCGCGGAACTCGCGCTTGGAGTTCTCGGTGACCCCGATCTGCTCCTCGATGGAGCGCATCAGCCGCTCGTCCGGATCGACGTCCTCTCCGGTGATGGGATGCTTCACCTTCTCCCGATTGCAGAACGCCTCGACGTTATCGACATAGTTGTCGAGCAGGGTCTTGACCGACTCCTCGTAGGAGTAGACGAAGGCGCGCTGCACCTCTTTCTTCGCGGCATCGTCGAACTCCTTGCGGACCTCGTCGATAAAGCCGAGCAGACGTCGGCGCTCTTCGTCGCTGTTGGTATACTCCGCGATGCCGTCGCGCAGGGAGCGCAGGACATCGATGGGCGTCACATAGGTCTTGCCGCCTTTGACGAGCGCGGAGGAGATCCGGTTGATGATGAAGCGGGGCGAGACGCCGTTCATGCCCTCATCCGAATACTCTTCGCGCAGCTCTTTGACGTTGCGCTGATCCAGATCGCCGACCTGCTTCTCGCCATCGTACAGTTTCATCTTGCTGGTGAGGCTGATGCCCGCCTTGCGGGGCGGCTTCAGGCGCGTCAGGATGGCGAACATCGAGGCGACCTTCAGGGTGTAGGGAGCGATGTGGATGCTTGCCAGATTGAGGCTGTTGCCCGCATCCTGGACATCGCTCTGCCCGATCAACTTCTCGTAGATCCGCACCTCTTCGCTCACCCGCAGGTTGTACGGCACTTTGACCACGAAGATGCGGTCGATCATCGCCTCGTTCTCCTTGCTGGAGAAGTAGGAGTTGTACTCGTACTCGTTGGTGTGCGCGATGACGGCGACGTCGCAGTAGATCAGGGCGAAACGGCTGGCCTTGATGGTCTGCTCTCCGGCGACGGTGTTGAGTTCGTAGAGGAACCGCTTCTCCGCCTTCAGCATCTCGATGAACTCCATGACGCCGCGGTTGGCGATATTGAGTTCTCCATCGAAGTTGTAGGCGCGCGGATCGGACTCCTGCCCGAACTCGGTCAGGGCCTGGATGTTGACGCTGCCGGTGAGTTCCGCGACGTCCTGGCTCTTAGGGTCGGCGGGTTTGAAGGTGCCGATGCCGACGCGGGTCTTCTCCGAGAGCAGGATACGGTGGACCGGCACGTTCTCCACGTTGCCTTCCCACTCGTGCTCCAGCCGGTAGCGGCAGACGGGGCAGAGATCGCCTTCTATATAGACTCCATACTGCTTCCGAAATTCCCCGCGCAGCTCTTCCGGGATCAGATGCAGCGGCTCCTCATGCATGGGACAGCCCTTGATCGCGTAGACCGCTCCAGCGTCCTCTTTGCTGTAGTTCTGGAAGCCGCGTTTGAGCAGCGTGACCAGGGTGGACTTTCCACCGCCGACCGGCCCGACCAGCATCAGAATGCGTTTGCGAATATCGAGGCGGCGTGAAGCCGGGTTGAGATACTCTTCGACCAGTTGCTGCAACGTGCGCTCCAGGCCGTAGAGCTCCTCTTCAAAGAACTTGTAGCGGTGGGTGTGAGTCTCCGGGGCCTCCTCGACGCCTGCCGCCATGATCATATTGTAGACGCGCGCGTGCGCCAGGTCGGCGATATGGGGATTTTTCGCGACCAGTTCGAGATAATCGGCGAAGGTTCCTTCCCACGAAAGCGCGCGTTCCTGGCTGCGCTGCTCTTCCACCTGTTTTAAAAATGCTAATGTGTTCATGGCACCCATTACTCTTGAACCTCCCGCGTGTCCGACTTGCAAAACAGGAAAGGTCTCCCGAAGGTTTCCCTGGCTTGTGATCCCACGCGCACCATAAACCAGTCGCGGCCGACGGGGCATACGCCAGACCTCCGTCCGGCGGCCTGCAAACTATGTCTACCACTTCTCCATACGTAAAGAACGACGCGTTAATCTCCACGTGACGTTCACCCAAAGCACGTTCGACCGAGGAGTTCTCCTTTCTCTCTTTCGACTGGAAAACGACCTTGACAGTTCCCCCCGCGTTTGGTATAATACCTCCGTTCTCAATGATATTCCGCACGCCGTGATAGCTCAGTTGGTAGAGCAGTGGACTGAAAATCCACGTGTCCTTGGTTCAAGTCCGAGTCGCGGCATTACTCTGTTAGTTGGAATTCCTTGTCAATCGTTGACATTTCCTGTTACTCTGGAGATGTCCTAGATGTAAAAAGGAATCCAAGGGTCACGCAAAAGTACTCCGTTTCCTGGGAAGAGGCCGTCAAAAGCTTCTTCCTCCACAAGTGAGCCACTCGCAACCTCAGCACCGCAAATTGGTATCGCGCCTACGTCACCCAACTGAGTTGTTGGGCCGATCCACAAAACATTTCCCTCGAAGATTTCACCAAACGCAACCTCGATGCCTACCTGGCTTCGCGTAGTGATGCCGGTAAATCTGCTACGACCCTCCACCACGACGCCCTTGCGGCATGTCACTTCTTCGAATGGTGTTCCAAGAATGACATCGTTAGCCGGGATCCTCTAGCGGAATACAAGGTCCGAAACGCTCCCAAGACATTCAAGTACCTCCCAACCGAAGACAACGTTCGCGATCTGCTTGAAGCAGTCCTCAATTTCTACGACAAGACCCAGAACCTGAAGTCGGCAAAGGCCACTCCGCAAAGAATCGTACCTTCCACCGCGATCGGACCTATGCCATCGAACTCGTGAAACTTGATACCTCCTGCCGTATCGGCGAAATCATGAACTTCAAGGTCAGCGATTACAGTCGAACGGAAAAGGGGCGGCAATTCACCATTCGACAGGCAAAGGGCCGGCAGCCACGGGGCCTTCCTGTTTCGTCTAGCTGCGCCAACGCTATTGACGAATGGCTAAAGGTGCGCAAGCGGGTCATGAGTGAGGTGCCCAAGAGTGAAGATGAAGGTTGGCTGTTTATGTCCGAGACGGGAGGCCGGGGCAACGAGGGGAACTACCTGCGCGGGCTAAAGAAAATCATCCGCTGGGCCGGGCTTCCCGAGGAGATGAATAACCACTCGCAGAGGCGTTTCAGCGCTCCGCTGATCCGCCAGTTTCACTCCCGCTGCGAGGCTCGCCTGGTGCGTACCTTCGTCGCTCTGCGGGAAGTGGTCCTCTGCTTTCGTAACCGAGCCGACGGTCTGCTGCTGTCGGAGTTGGGCGGCTATCTGCTCGGACCCCATCACGCTCCTGCCGGGACGAGGCGTCTCTCCAACCCTTTGCGCAGGCCCCCGGTGGAATGCCCGTATGCTCGATCTCTTCCTCTGGAAAGTCGCCCAGGCCCGCAGTGCGGTCTTTCGATGGATCGAAGTTTGGTACAATCGCTGAAACCTACGCATGATCTTTGTCCAAGATCCGTAAAACCTGACCACGGCGTGCACGTGTGTGTGGCCGATCCAGATTGGCCGTTTGATCTTCGGAGCCAGCTCCCAAAAGAACTGCATTAATATTGCCTGGTAGCGATAACGAGTTTGTTTTGGCTTCCATAGCTTCAACATTAAGCAGGGCACATAACAGCTTATACAGTTCGTATGACTTCGATATATCAGGTTGGGATTGATCGCGAAACGTGGCATGAAATTGAATCGTGTTGTTACTATCGTTCCAATCTATGCGCCAGGTATTTCCGATTTGATAACCGTTGAGAGCCCAAGTTGCAAGCTGAAGATTGCGCGCGATACTGAGGTTGGCAATCTTGCCGATATTGTGGCTCTCGGTCAATGAAGCGCTCCCCTTGTCTCTACATGCCACGATCAACTCCCATAAGGGGCCAAACGACTCCCATAGTGAGGGATATTGCGCGCGTCTGTTTTCGTAGTATGTTTTGCACCTATGAAGGGCAGCAATCCATATATCGGCTTGAGAGCGGCCAGAGGGATTGGGAGAGACAGTAAGTAGCGCTTCAGTAAACCACGTCATTGCAATTTCATCAGTACACCCACCACGAACGTAAGCCAGCCTGTTCTCCAACGACTTGTGCAACCATGTCGCTATAGCCCTTTCCATTTCAGGAGTATGAACCAGCGAACTCCATCCATTGCCTGCATAACCTTGATCTGCGGAGATCTTTCCCTCCAGAGAAGAAAAGAAGGCTTTTGCATTCTCTACAGCCCGATTCACGAGCCCTTTCCAGTTCAGCATTATGAAGTCGACGATAAGGTCGAAATCGAGTATATCGTCAGAGGAAAAAGGCTGTGCAGGGTTAAGCAGCCATTCGCTCATAAAATGTGCCGGGTTTGACTGTCGGCCCCATTTCATCAGAGAGGTGTGCTCATAGGTTCTGTCGATCCACGACTGCCATGGCATCCAGGGATCTATCTTCAACTCCCTGAAAAAGTTGCCCTGGGCCAGATGGAACTGGTAAAGATCCTGTTGAGCGAGCGGTACATCAGTTACGACAGCCCAGTATGGCAGGGCGCTGGGGTGATGGAGGGCGTACGCCGTATTAAAGGTACAATATGAGCGAAGAGGTTCCGGAATAAGCAACATTAACGCGGACATAAGTTCTAAAAATGCCTCTTGTGTGCCGACGAAGTTGACCTTTTTGGAACGGCGCGCAGCGCCAGGACGAGCCGATGTCGCCAGCAATAGTAGATCCCGGACCGTCTTGCGTCCCCCCGGCTTCTCCCAGATTCTCTCCAACGGAGTCAGCATCTGTTGTGTGGCGACGATATGGGGGTGCGTTACCCGAGCGCACTCAATTAGAGGTGATCGACGCTCGGTTATCTCAAGCACCTCTGCCATCGAGTTGAAGAACTTAAAATCCGGCAGCACGGTGAATGGATTATTCTCTCTGGTTGCCCAGTTCGCTTGAGTAAAGAGAAGGATATGAACCAGTAGGCACCCGGATCGCCCAAAGCCATCTGGGCGGTCCTCAAGGATAGCCCGGAATAGAATAGAGTTTCCGGAAGGCAACCGAGCAAAAGCCAGGCGTTGCCGGTTATCGGTAGGGAGAGCATCCTCGAGATGACGCATCAGCGCTGTCATGTCCTCTTCGCTCATTCGCTCCCGACAGCGAAACGCCATAAAGTTCCCGTTTTTTCCACCTTCCCATTCGTTTGCCCTGACCGTTGCATAGATCAGTTGTGGAACGGATTGAAACACGGAAGGAGAGGGGAGAGAGGGCGCCGTATCGGGAGGCATCTCCTCTGACAAGTTGTCGGTCTGGCCCAGAGGGGATGCCGAGGGGAGGCTACCCCCTGACGTCGATTTTGGCTTCCTCTTAATCACGCGGAAGCAAGCAGTTACAGGAACAGAGGCGGATGAGGCATTTTGCAACGTTCGACCAGCATCCGAATCTGGGGGGCCACCTCCCTCAGGCAGTCTCTCCACGAGCGGCACGGGCAGATCCGCGCTCCATTCTGGAAGACCGCGCCTCATCAGAGCCAGATCGGCGAGGGTGTTCGGCCTGTGCAGAACATGCAGTTTGTTCACCAACTGCAGGATGGTGGCTTCCGTTTTCAAAAACTTGACGTTCCTGAGCGGTATTTTGGAGCAGAACTGGTAGAGAGCGTCATGCTCGGCGGCGGTAGGCAAGTCATATTCCGGGCCTAACCACTTACAGTAGGCCCGGGCAGTTTCCAGCGATATGCCCTGTACCCAGAGATCGGTCCAGTTGTTGGAGTTGATCTCTCCGAGGGGAGCCGGAATCGGCATCTCTTCTGCCTGGTCTTTCTCCGCACTCTGCTGATCGGGCTTTCGATCGGGATAGGCCGCATACTGCGACCAAGTGACTGGAAACAGGCCGACGGTATCCACATCATTGAGAGCGGCCGGTCTCTCCCCTTCCGTAAAGAGATCCACGAACGGCAAGTTGGCGGGATGCACGAATATCGTCAAGAGCATTCTGGTTCTCCTAGCAAAGTCTTTTGATAAAGCCGTACCATTGAAACGAGTATGCGCCTCTAGCACTAACCCGTCGTCCGTAGGTTAGTTGGCGTTTAGAAACGACTTCTAGGGTTGGGTTGTGGCCTGTGTTTCGAAGCCCCAAAACTATTTCTAAGCGAGGACTTACTGTCTCGACGTGCATGGACAGCGGCATCCTTTTAGGTGCCGCTGTTGGGAAGGATGTTCCGAAAGCGCTCTCGCCAGTTTGTGGGGCGCTTTACGGACTGGATCTTCTGCAAGTCTCTTGCAACGCTATCGAGGTTATTGTTGAATTCGCTCAGGAGAGCGTCCAAGGCTTCCTGATTTTCGCACTGGATGGGTGCTTCTAATTTTTTGCGCACCAGGGCGAGATTAAACCGAAGAGTGCGGAAACAGTCCCAAAGTTTGGTCTCGTTGTAGGTCGAAGGGATCTGCACGGACTCGAAGTCGGTGCCGTTCTCCCAGTCTGGTATCGCCCACGGTTCCGTCTCGCTCCTCCACAGAGGCTGCTGTTTGATCAGCCCTTCCAGTCCTTCGAGTCTGGTAGAGCAGGCCTGGATCTGCGCCTCTGTTTTTTGTAGAAAATCTGTCGTCATCCGTATCTGCTCGATTGCTCTGGAGAGCGGCTCTCCTCGATGCAGCGTCTCCCCAAAAAGCCTGAGGCGATTCTCCTCTTCGCGGGCAGGTTGGTAGCGAAATACGTCTGCTCGCAGATCATAGCGACAGATCCACTGATCCCAGTTTTTATATACCTCTTCAAACGCTTGTAGAGAGGTAGATGCGGCTGTATGCCGGAAATCCCGAATGCTGTGAAAGGGCTCCAGCGCTTGCCTTATAGCCTGGACATTCACATCGATCTCCTCGATTTGAGTTCGCACTTTTATCTCCATCCGCTTCAGTAAGGTCCAGAAGAGAGGCAAAAGTACTCCACGCGGATTAGGAGGCGCTTCCAGTAACCTTTCCGTCCCATTCCACACGAAACGACCTCCGGAGGCGCTCAACATACAGTAGTCCACTGACTTGAACTCCTGCTCCAACAAAAGGCAGTTGCTTCCGGCCCCCTGGTCAACAAGCCATGCACGGACACTCGATTGCAAATGATCGAGTTGAAACAGATTTTGCTCGGGCGTCGCATCCTCGGTAAGAAAGTCATACAGTTCCTTATAGTCTCTGTCAAAGTCGGGCTGTTGGGCAATCTCATCACCTTTCGTAATCACAACAAGAACCGAAATATCTTTGAGGTTCCGGGCAACTCCATCAATTACGATCGTCTCCACCCCTTTGATGAACTCTCGAATTACCTTCTCAAGCGGATCCAGCACCTGTGTTTCTTGCGGCGAGTCCTGCCAGAGGCTCTCATTAACATCGGGAAAACTGACGAGCAGGATCAGAAACCGTGCTTGGGTAAGATGTCTCAACTGAAAAAAGAAGTTCCTGCGATTGTCGAGGCTTTCCCCAGGGGTGTCGTGCAGGATAACTTGTGCCCCTCCGATTGCTGGAATACGGCTGAGACGCAAAATAAGCGCACCCGGTTGCTCCTTCGTGCCTTCGGGGGCCTGCCTTCCCGCAAGGCGAACGGCTATTTTTTCGTAGAAGTCCTCTGTCTCTTCCGCGATAGGAAGCATCTGATAAACGAGTTGCCCCCACGCAGAGCCGACAGCCTGGCCAGCCAATCGCTTCAACTGTAGGATAAGGCCGGCGATAAAGACCGTCTTCCCATGGCCTTGATATCCGATTACAGGACACTCTACCGGAGAGTAGGTTTCATAATCCTTGAGGTATCGCAGCGGGATCTCTTTAGTACAGACATTGCATTTTGCAAGCGTAACAGCCACCGTCGAGTCGAATTGACTTCCAGTATTCATGTTCATGGGTTGGGGCGCGTAGACATCGAAGTCATCCTGTAACGCCAGACAATGCGGGCAGAGTTTTTTCATGAGATCCTCCGTTAGAGCAAACAAGCAGACGTAACAACGTTTTATTCCCTATTTTTTGTCTGATTCCTTCTTCGAACAACTGTGACAGTGATCCGAAAACCCGAGCAGTTTACTGCTCGGGTTTTCGTCATTCGGGTGCACCGAGCATTGTGGGCAGTAACTTTCGGATCTTCTGACGGACTTTGTCGGGCAGATCCAGGAATACATAAAAGGAGCGCCCTGGTTTCTTTTTTTTTTAGGACCAATCGAGGCGTGCACAAAGCAGAAGGAAGCGGCATTTAGGAGATATTGCGGGCATATTCTTTAATGGCGGAATAAGGAAGTAGCCGCCTCGTGCTTCCTGTAGACAACAGAAATGGTCTGGGATTCCTCTCTTGCCGATATCATATCATAATTTTATAGTGTATAATACATTGACATTTATATGCCTGCCTGATGAGGGATGCGCCGGGTGTTTGCGTCCTTGCGGAAGGATCTGAGCCTATAGTGAGATTATCTTCGGGAACTTACCGGACGAATACGGATCCTGGCCTGTAGTTCTCGATGACAGTTTTGGGCCCGTCCCCTTCGGGAGTGCATCGTTCTCGTTTTCAGATCGCTTGGATAAGACAGGAAAGCACGCTATGGCCCAGTCTCCCAATCTGCAGAGTCCTCCACCGCGCATCAAGAACTACTTTGATCCGTCGAGCATTGTTGGAGAGGAGCGTGCTCCTCTCACACTAGATCCCATCCGTCGCCGCCGGTTTGCGGAGGCGGTGAAATGGGGCATGCTCATCGCCTTCCTCGTCTTTCTGATATGGCTGCCCATTTGGGCCAGACAGAGCAAAGAGACACGCCTCTCTGAACTCTTGTACGTCACGAGTGCGGCCATCTATGCGGCTATGGTTGCGACAGGTCTGCCGCGCTTCTTTCCCACTCGCTTTTTTCAACCGTATCGCCGTGCTGTCGACGCCGCTCGCGATTGGATTGTTGTTGGTGTTGTGACCGGCATACTCTATATCGCCATCATCCTGGTGCTGCGTACGATGAACAGTCCCTGGGGCTTTGCCCCGACGGATGGAGATTGGCAGCAAAAGCGTCCCCTCCTCCTGTTCATTTCTGGAATGGTCGGCATTCTGGTCGGCAAACTCCTTGCGATCAATGCCGAAGGCTTGAGCGGCAATGGTCCGCTCATCATCGGAATACAGATCCTGATACAGGGATGCCTGTTGACCGTGCTCGCCAAATGGATTCATAATGCCCTCCAGTATGCGACCATTTATGCCACCCAGGCTCAGATGCAGCAACTCTTGCTGGGGTGGATGGTGCCCGGGCTATTATTCGTAGTGACTTTAATCTGGGCCGGGTTTCTCGATATACGTATGAAGCGGTTCCATCCTGACGATACAGGAGCCATGCTGGGCAATAGTGCATTTGTCCCTCTCTCGATTGCAATTATCGGAGGGCCGCAGTCGGGCAAATCAGTACTCCTGGCAGGAGCCTACTACGAATGGATGACCACGCGTTCAGATCAGACGCATATCTTACAAATACGCCCATTGACCGAAGGCAGTCAACCCTCCCAGGGTAATTCCGAGATTGAGAAGGTGGTAAGGGATCTCTATGAGACCCATCCCTACAGGTTTCCGCTGGGGGACGTAGAGTGCAAAAAGCTGTCTTTCGAAGTGGTTGTGAACGACAGGACGGTGGCGACGATCAGTTTTCTGGACTATCCAGGCGGCCTGCTTACAGGGCAGTCCATTCCTGCTCACATCGGAGAGGAGTTCTGGACGCACTTGAAAAAGGCGGATGGCCTGGTTCTTATCGCCGATATGTCTTATGCAAGACGTGAAATGAGAGAGCCCGGATTCATTAACTTGCCGAGTGTCACCCAGGATGTGATGAGACAACTGGCGGAAACGAACGGCACAACGCGCATCCTTCCTGTTGCTTTGGTCTACACCAAGTGCGATGAATATTTCGATCCCCGTACCCGGGAATTCAACAGGGATTTGTATACTGACCGCATTCAGCAGTATGAATACGATAAACTGAAAACCCAATGGGAGAGCTATACAGCCGAGAAGCATCAGAAATTTACGCAGTTCTCAAGTTGGCCATCCTCCGCCGTCCTGCACACCGTGCCTCGTACGCTCACCAACGGTCTACCGGACGACACGCAACCGTTCGTGATTGCCCAAACACCGGCCCCGGAGCCCTGGAACTGTGCAGGACCTCTGATGTGGATCACAGCAAAGATCATGCGTTACAACATCTCCCTCTTCCATGACCTGCTGCGCACCATGGTGGGCGGCTCAAGCGATATGGACCTCGCTGTCGAGATGCTCGAAAAGGCGGCGGCTCAATCCGTACGCCGAGCCAATGATCAAGCGAGGAGGCACAAACAACAGACAGACTTCGCGAAAGTCGCGCCACGACCCTCCTCGGAGGAGCCTTCCCGAGGAGAAAATAGTGCGCCGTCTTCAGAAGAGCCGCGCCGCCAACAGAACCGTCCATAACCTGAATGGCAAAGAGACGCAAATGACGCAAAAACCTGACACCACATCGCCCTCTCTCCCCACCGTGCAACCGAGCAAGGCGATCGATGTTCGTTGGACGCAGTTCCGCACTACGGATGTCCAGAGCGATGACTATAGCATTCGAGAATGTTCGGAAGGGTTATCGCCGACCGACCCGCTGTGCGTTGAGATCGACGAGTTGTGTCGTAGCTTTCATCCCAAAGCAGAGTTAAAGGATTTTCCGGCGGAACCGGTTTTCTTACACTGGCATGATGAATCCCAAAACCATCTTATCTTCACGAAAATTAAATACGAAAGGAGCGCTAAGGGCCGTCGGGATAGGTTGAACTATCTCTCCCTTATTCTTCCGCGAGAAGAGTCTACGGAGACGGGGAGCCTCTGGTCCATTCTAAACGAGAAAGCCGCGTTCGCTGCTGTCGAGAATTCCATCACCAGGAAGTCACAACAGGTCTTTTTGCTTGCATTCGCTGAGGCGCCGCACACGGAATCCGCCGTTTCTATCCGACTGGGTTTGCAAGAGACCGAAAAGTGGGATGGCGCTTACACGAAGCAGAATGCCGAAGAGCTTCTCGATTACCTGCAAAATTTATCTGCGGAGAAATCCCTCCCGACATTTGCCACCTGGTGGCGGGGGGGAGGCGTTCCGCCCCAAGACTCTTTCGATATCGTACTAAAGTGCCCGGAGCCGCTGGCGATCTCCTTGGAGACGCTTATCAAGAAAGCCGATGACCTCCGAACGCGTCTTGCCAGTGTGCTGTCGGGCAATAGCCGGTCTCTATACAATGACATTGACATTCTGGGAGACGCGAAAGCGATTGCCGACCAGGCACGCAAACTGTCGCAATCACATGACCGCAAGGGGTTCACGGATATCCGATCGGATCTTGCCAGGAATGTGAATAATCTGGTGCAGCGACTTGGTGAATACCAGTCGGCTTCCGGCGAGCAGACAGCAAGTTCGATGGCGACGATCACCGGAGATTACAAAAGTCTCGCAGAGGAAGTCCCTCGTATCTTGCCTCCGCTCAGGCCTGGAGATGGTCCTCCTCCTTCTATTCCGGACCCCTTGGACAATGGAGGGATGCTCGGGCACCTCTCTGCCTGGATAGCGCCTATAAGGGACTATTTCGCCAGCCTGCAACGTCGTAAAGCCCACGAGGGCGAAAACAGACAGACCAACACCGGCAAAAGGCAATCCGGGCGACGGCGACACAAGAGCTTCCTGCGCAAAGCCCAGGGCATCTCCAGTGTGATCCTACTTGCCTGCCTCGCTGGCTGGCTAAGTTTCTCGCTTGTAAAATATTTAATCCAGAAGCCGTGGAGGCATCCGTTTTATAGTGCTGCCGACCAGACGCTTTCAGACGATGCACTGGCAGAAATCTATCTCGACAAGGCCAGAGCCTGGATCGAAAAGTCAGATGGTGAACTAAAGATAATGGTTCAGAACAAGCAGCAACTGGATAGCGACAGAACGGGAGCTTTTCAGCGCACTTCTGGAAATTTTCAACTCACTCCGGAGGTGACTCCGGCGCTCATTGCACGCCAGATCGCAGAAGATCGAGTCACGGCCGCAATGTTGGCCGATGCGGTCAGGATGAATAGTATCCTGGATAAGCGTATGAAGGTAAGCCATAATCCCGGTCATTCCTTTACCTTCGATCCAAAAGAGACTGAGCGCATACTGGGGAAGCAGACTGTCGACAAGGTCCGTGACATTCTCAAATCACTACCAGTAGAGCCCAACAATGCAGGCTCCTCAGCATCCGCGGGCGCCTCCTCACAGTCCCAGAAGCCATAGGCGCGAGCAAGTGACCGCCCAAAACAAGCGAGGGAAATATGTCGGACAAGTCTGCGCAATCCTACGTTACTGAGACGGAAGCGACGGAACCAAACCGCGCTGCAACCATGGAGGCACAAAGAGACAAGACGCATATCGCCACCGGCCAGAAGAACGCGCAGGCGCCGGTGAGCCGACGTCCGCTTACTAAGGCGCCCGTCCGACAGACTCGTGCCCGCTCTCGGTTTCCCTGGGAAGCGATCAAACTCCTGATCGGCCTGGGTATCATGCTCGGCATTCTGCATGCGCTGGCGCAGCGGCGACGCCCTGTCGAACCGCCTCCCAAAAACACGGGAGAGATACGCGTTAAACAGGGCCGTTGATAGCCTTATCATATCGGAAGAAGCCTGAAGAAAGGAACCTGGAGATCACTATCCGTTCGGGACCATTACGTCGGCGACGAAGTCCTCGTCTCCCTGGAGCCCGAACCGATCTTCGGAGGTGGATCACAAGCACGATCCGTGCCATGAACGCCACCATTGCAACCAACCTTGCCGACCGTATATTACGGACAACCGGAAGCCGACCCCGAGTTTCCAATAGTACGCATCTACCAATCTACGGGAGATTTCCGGGACGTCTGCCTGGATCAGGCAAAGACGACGGTAGGCAGCGCCGAAGGCGTGCATCTTCCTCTGATGCATGCCAGTATACAGGCCTCCCACCTCCAACTGGATCGTGTGAAGGGAGGAGTCGCTATCCGGGCGCGTGGTCCGGTAAAACTTGGCAGTGAAGAGCTCCCCAGGTGGGACCCCATCCCCTGGCCGCCGAGTGAAGCGCTGCGTGTGGGACCTTTTGTCTTGCGGTTGACTTTGCCTGATGGCACCGAGGTGACGCCGCCTTCGCCGCCGCAACCGACGGATGCGGCGGCGGATGCCGGGCAACCAAACATGCCGCAACGCATCGAACTGACTCTGTCTTCAAGAGAGATAACACACCTGCTCGATGAAGCGCAGCGCTTGTTGCCAGTCAAGATAAAACTCTTCAATCCCTGGGAGAACATCGACTCCCTGAGACTGAAGATGCGCCAGGATAACGAGTCGCCGCTGAACGCAGGCTGGCTTCTGGAGGGATTTGATATACCTCTGCCCTCGGGCCAATATAACGAGTTTACTCTGGATATTACTATTCCCGCAGGGAAAAGCCATTACGTGCAGGCCGGCACCTATATCTTCTGGATCTGCATCGAGGATGTCCTGCAGCGACCGATGTCCGATCCGGTGAGACTGGTCATCCATCTGCAACGTGCCATCGAACTTCGCATGAAGGTCATCCCGACCGGCTCACCACCACGGGGTATCCTTGGGAGCCTCTCTCCCGTAATTTCTAGGGCCTATATCGTTGAGGTGATAAACGCAGGCCTGCACAGCACATATATCCATTTTACTACGAGTGCGGATCCAAGAGACGAATTCGAGAGTTTCCACTGGCACCCGGATCACATGCATGTGAAGCAAAATGGTTCCTGCAAACTGTATGTGCAGGCACGCCGCAGACGGCTGCGCGGTCGTTCTCCACGATCGTTTGTCGTTACCGCCTCCCCTGCGCATCCGAACGCTCCTGAGGTCACTGTACAGGTCCCGTTCGAGGAGGATCTATAGGCAATGGAGGCTATTGTTCGCTTTCTGAACGATCCGACGGTTCCTAAGTCATTTGAAATCGATGATGAGCCGCTCGACGTGGGAGGATCCAGCCAGGTCTATGCCACCTCCGACGCCCACTATGTGCTCAAAGTCGTTCGCACAGAGCTGGTAGATAAGAACACCTATTATAGTCGTCTCCAGATGTTGGCCCAGCGGTTACGCGCAACCCCATCAGATATGTTTATCGTCCCGCTTGCTACGCTGGCCACACTGGACAGGAGAGCAGCCTATGGGTATCTTATGTGGCGTGTTCCGGACTACTATGTTCCCCTGGATAAGTTCGCAGCAGGAATAGCGCCCTTTTGGAAGCAGATCACCGCATCCGGCAGCCAAACGACCTGGGCTTTCTACTTGCGTGTAGCCGGCAATATAGCTCGCGGCCTCAAACTTCTGGATAAGTTGAAACTGGCGCACTCGGACTTATCCCTCAAAAACATCTATATGAACCCGAAGACAGGCGCCGTCGCTTTTATCGATATCGACAGTTGCGTGCTGAGTTCGGATCCGATGCCGAATCGCATCA
>Ga0105239_10005109_pt1 | contig 15489 bp, 13 predicted proteins | sample KBSC44metaG_FD_92761 | JGI IMG/M metagenome (GOLD analysis project Ga0105239, IMG submission 92761) | Corn rhizosphere microbial communities from Kellogg Biological Station, Michigan, USA - KBS C4-4 metaG | ecosystem: Host-associated > Plants > Roots > Rhizosphere > Soil | place: Michigan, USA...
CCGACAATCACGCCCAAGCACATCAGAAATCCTGAAGCGCGAGCAAGTCTGCGGTTCGTAGTAGTGCCGAGGCCGACACCGAGAATGCCAAAGATCAGACAAGCGAGAGAAAGTGACCAGCGACGCTGATGTTCGATTTCTAAACGAATTCGGTCGTCATTCGAGAGATCTTTGCGTTTCAATGCGTCTTTGAGTTCAGGAAGAGTGAGCGACGGCATTGATTTTTCACGTTGAGAAAGATCGTGCGGATCAAACAAGTTGATCGCATAAGTTCCAAAATCCACTTTGGTGTAGGTGTCATCATGCGTGCGGTGGATGTTGCCGTTTTTCAAAACTAAGCGAGCACTTTGACCAGTCACGCTGTTTTCTTGCTCGAGCTCGCCTTCGCGCGCAATGATCGTGACCGGCGATTTCTGATCGCGTTCGTCGTAGATAAAAACGTCGTGAAGGATGCCGGCTTTGGAGTCCACTTTGTTGGCGTAAACGACCATGTCAAAGAAGCCTTCAGAAAAGACACCTTCTTTAACGGATGCGCCCATTTTTTGCCGACCGAGTTGATTGATCAAGACTTCAAACTGACGATTTCCCCACGGACCCAAGTAAAACGAGGTCTCAGCCGAAAGAATGCAGCCGACTGTCGCAAGTACGATCGCCGGGATGATCAACTCTTTCATGCTTAAACCCAGAGTCTTCATCGCGACGATTTCAGAATCTTGGCTGAGTCGCGTGTAGGTGAGAAGCACACTAAAAAGAAGGCTCATCGGTAAGATGACCGGTAAAAAGCTAATGCTCAAATACATCATGATGCGAAGAATGACGTCCATCTTCACACCATGAATCAGAATAAATTCCGTGAGTCTTAGAGCTTGAAACAGCAGTAGGATGAATACGAAAACGAAAACTCCCATGAAAAATCCTGGGAGCATTTCGAAGAAGATATAACGAAGAGCTGTCCGTGCTCGGTAGAAATTCATTACGCGCGGAAAGTGCCTACGTTTTCAGGCGAACCGATTGCTTTACGTACCGCAATCGCTTGCTTGAGCAATGCTTCCATGTTGTCGAGTTGGAGTTGCGAAGCCGCATCACATTTCGCAGTCATTGGACGTGGATGTGTTTCTAAGAACAACATGTCAGCACCGGCTGCGACAGCCGCGAGAGTCAAATGCGGAACATAGCGTGGTTCACCACCAGCAGGGTCAGCACTTGAAATACCGTACAAGCGAACAACGTGAGTCGCATCAAAACATGCTGGCACTCCCATTTGTTGCATGATCGGAATCGAGCGCATGTCCGCCACCAAACGGTTGTAACCAAAGCAAGCGCCGCGTTCGGTGAGAAGAATGTTTTTGTTACCAGTTGAGCGGATTTTGCTCACAACGCCGTCCATAGTTTCAGGCGCCAAGAACTGACCTTTTTTAACGTTGAGTGGACGGCCGGTTTGACCGCATGCAATCGCAAGCGAAGTCTGTTGGCACATGTAAGCTGGGATCTGCATCACGTCGACGTGATCCGCAACTTCCTGAACGTCTTCAGTGCGGTGAATGTCGGTCAACACAGGGATGCCGAATTCATCGCGAACACTTTTTAAAATTTTAAGACCTTCTGCACTCATTGGACCACGCCAGTTCTTTTCTGAACCGCGGTTGTCTTTTTCGTAAGAGCTTTTGAAGATCAGAGCGATGCCCAAACGTTGAGTGATTTCCACCAAACGTTTTGCAGTTTCGAAGATGAGTTCTTTGCTATCAATGACGCAAGGACCAGCAATCAATGCGAGCGGGTGTCCTTGACCAGCGACCACCTTTTGTCGAGCTGAATCGACGACGAATTGGCGGGGTGGAAGCTCAATAGTTTCAATACGCGTTTTTTCCATACAGTCCTCTTTTTGGCTTTCAAACTTTATAGTCAGTATACGCCTGTTTTGTCTATACGCTTCAAGGTTAAAGGTCCGGGAAAGGGCCATGAATTTGATCTCACCCACAGATTGAACCTAAAATAAACGTATGCTGCGCGTCTTATTGGCCGTCGAAGATTTCGGTGAAATGGTCTATCTGCAGATCCTATTGAACAAAATAGGATTTGACGTAGGGACTGTGAAAAATCCGAAAGCTCTGACGGATAGCCTTTATAAACTGAACCCTGAGATCGTCGTGCTAACGGCACGGGGCAAGCGCGTGATTGGATCTGAGCTTTCGGTGCAGACGAAAAAGGTCGTTCCGAAGGCCAAAGTGATTCTGCTCGCTCCGTCAAGCGTTCATGGTCAACTCACCAAATCTGAGGTGGCTAACGCCGAAGGTGTTTTAGAAACGCCAGTGAATCCACCAGCTTTCTTAGAGATGATCGCGCGCTTAGGAAATTTAAATTCCGATCAATTGCTTGAGAAGTACAAAAAAGTGATTCCGCAATTGCCGACGGACGCCAATTCCGCCATCACAATTGTGTCAGGTTCTGCCGAAGCTCAGCCTGAAGTGATGGAAGTAAAGTCGAAAGAAAGCCGTTATAAAAAATTTCTGACTCTTTCAGAGCCGCCAAAGGCACAAAGCTTCTCGAGACAAAAAATCGTCGAGATTGTTAAAGAAATACGCAGCGAAGCAAAAGACCCAAATCTCGAGCAGGAACGTTCCGCCTTTATCGAGGCTCTTTTTAAGAAAAAAGCGTGATTTTGAGATCAGCCCTAGCTAATCTGCCGCCCGATGAAACGGGTGTTGGGATTCATTCTATTGGCAATATTAGCTTCGGCTTGTGATGGCGATCTCAAGGGCACAAGTAAGCCAAAGCTTCCAGAGGGAAGCGCCGATGTTGTTGTCTCGCGCACTGGAATTCCCATCTCAAACACGCATTACAACAACGATTCTTCGACGGATTATTTGCGTTGCCGCCAAGATCACCGACAGTTCTACATTGATGCTCGTAAATTCGTAACGGGTCGCAATCTCTCGCTTGGTGCAAATATGTTCACGATGTTTTTTCCAGATCCGACTCGCAACTCCTCGGTGAATGCCGAATGGACGAGTGGTTCAGTTCAACTCTATGGCAAACTTCCGCCCTATCCAAGCCTCGGCGGAAATCTCGGCGGCAAATGCCAAGCGACTCTCGAATTTGATGAGCAAAAAAAGATCTTGAGCGGCGACATCACTTGCCATGGTTTTCAAAACACCGATGTCGATGGCATCGGCACATTCGACTTCAGCATCACGAATCTCAGCTGCGAAGTTCAGTAGATATTTAAGCGCTTTTCTTGCGTTTCGGTGGTTCGGAATTCAAGCCAAGTAAACGGTCGAGAAAGCCGTTGTTTTTGACTTTGTTTTCGTCGATGAGCTCAACGATTTCGCGTTGGGCTTCGCTCAATTGTTTGTCCATCAAGCGCGCGTTTTGAAAACACTCGAGGGCCTTTTGGAATTGATTTTGCGATTTGTAATGTAAGCCTTTTGCCAATTGATAGATCGGGGAGTGGCGATTCTCAGGTGGAATCTCGAAGAATTGCTTTTCACTCAGTCGATGGCCGGCTTTCATTTTGGCCCAGTAGCTGTAAGCGAGAAGATCTGACATCGGCGCTTTTTTCGCGAGTAACTCTTCGAATTTCTTAGAAGCTGCACTGTATTTTTTCGATTTAAGATCATTCAGCGCTTGATCGAAGACCGGCTCGAGTTCGAGCACTTGCATCGCGTTGGCGCGACTGACTTCTTCTAAATACGATTGGCGTTTGAATTCATCGGTCAATGTGTCGTGCGCATGACTGATCGCCGCAAAAATCTGATTGCATAAACTTTTAAGTTCAGACGGCGCATCGGGCGCGATTTTGTCGGGGTGAAAACGTTTTGCTAGATCGGTGTAAGAGCGATGGATCTCTGCCGGCCTTGCTTTCGTGCTGACGCCCAAAATCTGAAACAAATCTTTGCTGCGGAAAGTGGCGAGTAGTTTTTGATAGCGATTGATTTTCGCCAAGTAGTCGTCATGACTTTTACGTTTCTCACCAAAGTAGATTTTACGCTCGAGGATGAGCGTATGAACCGCTTGTAAGCAACCGAGTTCGTTGTCACTGAACTCTGTAAGCAGCTCTTGCAGGCTCAGTTTGTTATCTTGAAGTTTTTCAATCACCGCTGGCAGAATTGGCAAGTTGGCTTTGGCGCCTTCGATTTTCACGCTGCCTTTGCCGCGCCAGCCGATCGCCCGCTCAAGAAATTGTAAGTAAAAAGAGCGCAACCACTCCGGCGGAATTTTTGAGAGAATCCAATCCGACATTAAGAGTTTCAGTCGCGTCGATGGTAACGCGTGAAACGTGTCTTTCATTTCGACTTTTTTCTTGAGCCACGAAATTTCGATGGATGTGTTGAGAATCAATTGGCTCAAACGGATGGCAAGTTGTTCTTCGCGGATCATGCCGATGGCATGCGGGCTGACTGCGACAGCATCGATGAGTTGTTTGCCAAGTGGTTTGCCTGTTTTCTCGGCTGCTAGAACTTCTTCGATGTCTTCTGGAGTTGCGAAGCCATATTCAATTAACAGTTCTCCGAGTTGTGTGGCTTTGTTCGAAGAGCGAACATCGACGATTTTACCTTCGATCCAAGTGATTTGTGAAACCTCTCGCTCTGCGGAAACGATATTGAGTTCACCCGTCATGCCTTGGCGGGCAAAGAGTGATAACACGAGAGGAATTTGGTACGCATGGAACGAAGCTTGTGCTTGAAATGCATTCAAAATATCTTGGCTCGAACATTCTTCGCGCGTGAGTAAATCGGGGAGTGGTTCGAGGTCAGGGCTGATCACCGTGCGCTTCAATTCTTTTTCAACAAGAGAAACAATCTTTTCGAGTGGAAATGGTTTGGCAAGAAGCGTGAGCGCGCCGGTCTTTGCAAGGGCGTCTTTAATAAAAGTTTTGTCTTTGAATATGCCGGTCATCAAAAACAGTGGCGGAACGGGATCCATTTTTTTAAGAAGAATTTGCGCCAAATCGACGCCGTTCATTTTGGGAAGCATGCAGTCAATGATGAGAACGTGAAACTCTTGGCTGTCAGTTAGCGTCTGAGCCTGATCTGGTGACGCGCAAAGCATGGCCTCATAGCCAGAGCGTTTAAAAAGCTCTGCCATGGCTGGCCCTAGCGAAGGGTCGTCCTCGACAATCAGGATTCGTATGTCTGACTTGTCCATCATTCATAAATCCTATCGGCGTAATAGCTTGACGAATCGAGCCGTGATCGCAAAATGTAAGGGTCAGGACCGTAAATCCTGGCCGATTTTTAGTATCAAAATAAGGCAGTTGATTTAATACAGTGACCTAGACCTTAGGAGGATAAAATGGCTGGTGTACACACAAACCCAGTAACAGATGCGACGTTTGAGTCGGAAGTTTTAAAATCGAATACACCTGTGTTGGTGGATTTCTGGGCCGAGTGGTGTGGTCCTTGCCGCGCGCTCGCTCCAAAACTTGAAGAGATCGCCGCGGAATTGGGTCAGAGCATTCGTGTTTTGAAAATCAACGTGGATGAAAATCCGAGCATGCCAGCTAAATATGGCGTGCGCGGGATCCCGACGATGATTCTTTTCAAAGATGGCAGCGAAGTGGAGCAGATCGTTGGCAACTTGCCAAAAGACAACATCCTCGCTGTTATTCAGAAGCACACGTAAAACTTTTTGACATTGGCGGAGTCGCATCGGCTCCGCCGTCTCAATCTGAGATGTTTACCTGACAATTTTTTCTTCAAAATCACGTCTTTAATTTTTTTCGAAAATCTTTGGTAGAGTAGTTGGTAGACCTTGTACTTCCTTGTGGGAGGAATCATGTACCAAGACTACGGCTTCTGCCCTCGATGCACGCAAACCATCGATCAAGAAAGACGACGCGACGAAGTCGTTGTCTGCGGAGCCTGTGGTTTTGTTCTTTCCAACACCGAAAAGAAATCGGCAAAAAGTTCGCAAGCCTCATTTTTTAAAATCGGCATGGCGCTTTGTGCACTTCTCGTGGGTGTATTTGCGCAAATCATCGTTTGGGATGGTTACGCCTTCGAAGTGATTCCTTTAGAAATGAAAGAATTGGCGGGCCTGAGTAAGACATCTGACGTTGAGCGAATGGCGACGATTTGTTTGGAACGTAAACGCTATAAATGTGTTGAGTCTGAATATTTGCGTTTAGCGAAAAAAGATCCGAAACAACTTTTGCGCCTAGCGAAGCTTCAGATGACAAGACTTCATTACCAAGATGCCGCGAGCACGTATCATCGTTACTTCTCTACAGGCGGCCAAGACGTTGAAGGTCGATTCGCCTATGCACAAGCGTTGAGTCAAATTGGCCAAGTCGATGAAGCCCGCAAATACTATCAATCCATCATGCAATCAAAAGCAGATGCCATCACACAAGCGGCCGCCGCCCATAGCTACGAAAAACTGAAGCAACCGCCATCGCGTGGCATCGCCTCAGTCCCCGTGACGAGATAATTAGAACAGGTAGCGGCGGTAGGCGACGGAGGAGATGAGGCCCAGGCCTAGCATCGTCGACATCATGCTGGATCCGCCATACGAAATGAGCGGCAATGGAACGCCGACGATTGGTAAGATTCCGATCACCATTCCCATGTTCACAAAGACGTGCCAGAACATGTAGGCGAGTACGCCGACCACGACCAACGCGCCGATTTTATCTCGCGCTTGCATGGCAATACGTATCGCCATCAGATACATGACGACAAAAAGACCAAGCGTCACCGAGCTTCCGATGAAGCCGTGCTCTTCGCTTAAAACGCTAAAAATAAAATCCGTGTGACGTTCAGGTAAGAACTCGAGTTGCGACTGAGTTCCTTTGCGAAAGCCTTTGCCAAGAATTCGACCACTACCAACTGCGATTTTCGACTGAATGCTGTTGTATCCGGTTCCGCGCGGGTCGCGACCGGGAGACAGAAACGTCAAGACGCGATTCTTTTGATACTCCTTCATCCCGAAGTTCCAGATGATCGGAGCGGCGACGATGCTGATGATCGTGCCGAAAACCAAAATGAATTTACGAACGCCGACAAACAAAAACATCGTGCCCGAAATCGCCATCAATAAAAGTGCCGTTCCCAAATCGGGCTGTTTCACGAGAAGCACGAACGGGATCAATGCCAAAAACACCGGCCAGAGCATTTCTTTTACGCCCATGCCTTTATGCACATCTCGCTGCACAAGAATGCGAGCGAGCATCAAAACCATAATCAGTTTCATTGTTTCTGATGGTTGGTAACGAAAAAATCCGAGATCGAGCCAGCGTTGCGCGCCCAACGACACTTTACCGATCACATCGACAGCTAAGAGGGCGGCAAGATTCAAAACATAAAGAACATACGAAGCACGAACAAAGATTTTATAGTCGAGGAGCGTGACGCCGAAATAAATCAACCAGCCGGCCGTGAGCCACACGCCCTGCATCCAGAATAACTCCGTTTTGTCTTTATGAAAAAGACCGTGAGTCGCACTGTAAAGATTGATCATGCCGATTAAGTTCAACGCAAAAATAACGAAGGCGAAGTTTAAGTCTAAACGCGAGAAAAAGTTGCGCTCTTCAACTTGTAAGCCACCGCGTCCTGCGATTTCGAATTTCATTCGAATACCTCGTCTTCATTTTCATGCTCATGAGGGGAGCTGAGCGTTCGAGTTTGAATTTGCTTCGTATCCCCTTTGAGCCATTCCGGATGATATTTTTGGAAATAGGCGAGTAAAACGTCGTGTGCGACAGGCGCCGCACCTTCGGCACCCCAGCAAGAGTGCTCGGCAAGAACGGCGACGGTGACTTCGGTTTTCTCAACCGGTGCGATGCCGACAAACCAACCATGATCGCGAAGTAGTAACGGGCGACCTTCACAGCGTTTGTGAATGTCTTCGGCTGATTGTGACCGAACTTGCACGGTTCCGGTTTTTCCGCCGACACTGATGCCCGGCAGACGAACGCCACGACCGGTTCCAGACTCAACCACTCGGCGCAAACCTTCTTTTACGACCTGAAAGTTGGCCTTATCGATAACAACGCCGTCTTCACCTTTCGAAGCGTCGCGCACGATTTCAGGCAAGAATTCGCGAATGACCTTGTTGTCTTGATCAATGATCTTTTTGACAAGAAATGGACGAACGACTTCACCTTCGCGCGCAATCGCATTGTAACCAACCGCAAGTTGCATAGCCGTGGTGAGAACAAATCCTTGTCCAATGGCGTTCGACAAGTTTTCGCCCGGTTGCCATTCCTCACCGAAGTTTTTGAGTTTCCATTCTGAATTTGGGATCAAACCGTTTGCTTCATGGGCAATCTGCACGCCGGTCCTTGCGCCCAAGCCCAAGAGTTTCGCATAGGCTGCGATCTTGTCGATACCCAGTGCGATCCCCATTTTAAAGAAGAAGACGTTCGACGAGTGTTGAATCGCTGTCATCACGTCAATGCTACCGTAACCACCCTGTTCGTGATCGTGATAAACCCGGCGACCGAATTTCAACTGACCTGGCGAGAACACCAACGTGTGTGGTGTGATGACTTTTTCTTGGAGTGCTGCAAGAGCGACGAACGGTTTAAAAGTTGAACCCGGCGAGATCGGATCCTGAATAACTTTATTGCGGAAAGGTTTGAACGGATCATTCACGAGCTGCGACCAAACTTGCGACAACTCTTGTGATGGACCAGCTGAAATCACGTTTGGATCATAGGATGGCGTTGCCACCCACGCCAAAATTTCGCCATCACTTTTGAGTAAGATCAGTCCACCGATGCGATTGCCGATATGATCGTGACGTTTCATCGCATTGTAGGCGGCCTCTTGTAAATCCTTATCAATCGTCAAAACTAAGTTGTGACCAGGAATCGCCGGTTGCGGTTGAAACCCGAAGTAAACCGGATTTTCACTCGGCGCCTCACGACCGCGAGCATCGACTTCAACGTACGACATGCCGTCTTTACCGCGAATTTGAACATCCCAAATCTCTTCGAGACCGCTCTTACCAACGATGTCACCTTGCTCAAACAGAACATGGCCTTTGTAACGGTTGTTATAGAGAGGAATTTGTTCCTTTGAGATCTCGCCGACATAACCAAAGAGTTGGGCCGCATTTTCTTTTAAGCCGTAGTAACGAACGATCGACTCATTGATATTGAGACCAGGATGATCCCAGCGCAGAATTTTTAAACGAAAGACTTCGTCCATCGACGCGTTGTCTTTAATTTTAACTGGGCGAAACGGGCCATCACGGCGGCGTGATTTGCGAACGTCCGCAACGATGCGGGTGGGATCAATTCCGAGAACGTGGCCAACGGCCTCTGCCGTATCTTGAAGTTTGGTCGCGTACTGCGGAGAAATCGTGACGTCAAAGCCAGGCAAGTTATCAACGAGAACGCGATTTTCGCGATCCAAAAACAAACCGCGTGGTGCTGGTAATTTGGTTTCTTTCACCCGGTTTTTCTCAGAGAACTGACGAAGTTCCGTTCCGGTGATGATCTGCAGATACCACAAGCGGCCAAAGATCAGCATCGATGCGAGAAAAATTGTGCCGTAAAGAATTTTATATCGGGGGAGGTAGTCTTTCGCTTCCTCTTCCGAATTTGCTAAAAAATCATCCATATATCAACCAATCGGCTAAATAACCAACCCACCGGTCGACTCTGCGAGTTCATCGCGGTCAGTAACCCGGTCCCACCATTTTAAAACTCGATAAATCGGAATGCTGAACAAGATCGTCATCAAAAACGACAGCGTCCAACTGAACAATTCGGGACTGCGAAGTGGATTGCGATCCAAAAATTGCGACAGAACAAAAATCAAAAAGAAATGCAGCACCGTCGCTGTCGAAACCATCAACATGAAATAATTCGGGCTCGACCAATAGATACGATTTTTAATCAAGAGGATCAGAACAAGCGACATCATGTTCGTGAGCAGAAATTGCTCAAACGGCAGCGACGTGTAGGCGCTCAAAGTCAGTGTGAACAAATAGACAAGAAAAACGCCCTCGGTGACGTGGCGATGAAGAATGACGTAGGTGAGAACGATCACCCAAAAAAATGGCGGCGGAAATCCGCCCAAAACCTGCATCCAAAGTGAGGTTTGAAACGCACTCAAAACATTGGCGACGACAACCAAGCCAATAATGTTTAAAGCGGTGAGCCAGTGATTCTTCACAGGCCCGACTCCTTCAAAGCCGCCGCAGTTTGAGTATTGAGAACGACAAACACTTCTTCAAGATTCATTGGATCAACGACGGATTTCAACTCCACCTCTTGAGTCATGCCGTAGCGACTCTTATCAATCGAGGTGACAGTTCCAATTGGAAAGCCTTTCGGAAAGATATTATCGAGACCCGAAGTCACGATTAAGTCGCCAACTTGCACATCATCCGAGCGCTTCAAATATCGCAAACGAACTTGATCGCGCGCATAACCTTCGACGAATCCGCGCGCGCGCGACCGCTGAACAATCGCGTCGATCACCGCGTAACGATCATCCAGCAACAAGATCTGTGAAGTCGTGGCCTCTGTACGATAGATGTAGCCAACGACGCCACCAGTTGTGATGGTCGCCATATTCTTTTTAATTCCATGAACGGTGCCGCGATCGATCGAAATGGTTTTGTGATCAGGAAGGAGGTCATGGCCAATGACCCGGGCCGCCAACAATTCAAGATTTGACGACTGTTTGAAGCCCAAAAGTTTGCTAAGGCGCTCGTTTTCCATTTTGAGCTCGGTCATCGAACCGAGTTGGGCGCGCAGTTCCGCATTTTCGCGCTGCAGGCCTTTGTTTTGAACTTTGATATTGATTAAATCGATGTACATCGCCGTCGTGCCACGAACGCCAGAACTAAAGCTCGAATAGCCCTTTTGCACCCAACCGGATGTCCAAGTGAAGGGTTTGGTAAACCAGAGTTCCTCTTCCGTTTTTCGCTGCATGTTAACGGCTAAAAGAGGCAGGACAATGGCCACGATGGCCAAAAATACTTTGCGAACATCAAAGGTGAAAAAGTTCATATGAAGATGGTAACCACGTCATTCGCAAAAAGGTAGCGGATTTGGGAGGATTTTAAAGGGTCTTTTTTCCTTGATAAACGGCGCAAAAATTTGGAAGCTCGGGAATCTTAAAACTAAGCACGTCTCATCCTGGAGGAAGAAGTCATGTTCGAAAAGGTTCGCCATCCGTTCAAAGGGAAACAATGGAACTTTAAAGCCGTTGTGGCCTCGGTTTTGTTCGGCGCCATCTGTCTCGTCATGGCTTTGTTCGGTATCGCAAGTCCCGATCGCTATGGTTCGGGACCGGGTGGTGGAACAGCGGCGGTTGTGAATGATTCTGTCATCACCATCAGCGAATATCGTCAGCGCCAACAGATCAATGAGCGCAATTCACGTTTGCCATTTGATAAATTGCCGCAAGAACAGCGTGAAATGTACTCGCGTGAGATGGGTCGTCGCACACTTGAGCAATTGATCATGACCGAAGTCGTTTATCAGAATGCCTTTAAGTCGGGCATTTGGGCGTCGAACAGTCAGATTCGTGACGAATTGATGAGCATTCCGGTGTTTCAAGACAATGGCCGTTTCAACCGTGGCCATTACGATAACTATCTTGCTCAGTCCGGTCAGTCGTCGGACGATTTCGAGCGCCAGATTCGTAAAGAAATCGTGATCCGCCGCGTGCAAGGCTTGTTTCAGACGGCCGCTCATCCATCATCTTTAGAGCTGGATCAGTTGGTCGCTTTGAACAACGACACGGTCAGCTTCCGTTTCGTCGAATTGGCGCCAGCAAAGCTTGAATCAGAAAAGTCGGTTTCGGACTCAGACGCAAAAGCATTTGCTGCAGATGCCGCTCACCAAGAAGAAATCAAAAAGTACTATGATCAGCATGCTTTGGATTATTCGACGAATGAGCGCGTCCACGCTCGCCACATTTTGCTTTTGGTGAATGATCAGCATCCAGAAAAAGATGTTTTGGAAAAAGTGAAAGCTTTGAAAGCAAAATTGACTGTCAGCAACTTTGCGCAGATCGCAGAGAAAGAAAGCCAAGATCCGGGCAGTGCGAAACGTGGTGGAGATTTAGGTTTCTTCGAAAAAGGTCGGATGGTGCCACAGTTTGAACAAGCGGCGTTTTCAATGAAACCAGGTCAAATCAGCGAACCGATCAAAACGGACTACGGTTATCATTTGATCTACGTCGAAGCCCATGAGCCAGCGCGCAAAATTGGCTTGGACGAAGCAAAAGTCGGAATCGCGAAGAAGATGTTGGCCAAAGCCAAAGCGCCACAAATCGTGGATAGTCTGAAAAAAGCGGCGGAGTCGGGAAAATCATCTGAAGTCGACGCCTCATTAAAAAAAGCCGGATTAAATTGGGAAAAGGCTGACAACGTCATCCTAGCCGCGCCACAAATTCCAGGTCTCGCCGATCCGCAAGATGTCCTTCTCGCGATCGCAAAACAAAAAGGCAAATCAGGATTACTCCCTGGTCTAATTTCCGCTGCCGACCACAGCTACATCGTCGATGTGACTGGCTGGAAAGCAAACGCAAAAAAACAAACCAAAGAAGAAATCGAAAAAACTTTGGCCTATCAAGAATCATCTGATTCTTTCGAAGACTGGGTCAAAGACGCCGAAGCAAAAGCGTCGATCTCCCGCAACACAAGACTCTTCGAACGGTAACTCCAGAACAAGGAGCCTCGATTCCGAAGCTCCTTCGAAAAGAAAAATATAAATCTCCTAAAAAACCACGGACTGAACGCCACGATGGCGTTCAGTAGGGCTGCTCAAGGACGGTAAATCTCAGCGCTATTCCTGACAGCAACTCGAAGTCGATAGACGCGCGAGCCCGCAAAACCTCAACCAGAACCCTGCCGAGAGGCCACAATAAACCGAGCCTCAACGCGACCAACACCAACCCCTTCAAGCTGATTGATCGCAATATAATCCCGCACCGTAAGCAGCGCGCGAAAGCCACGAATGACACGAGTAAAAGGGCGATAATCCCAGAATTTGATTTTGTTCGTCCTCTTGCTCCAGCGGCTAACGCCTGTGATAGCCATCGCAATGGCAGACGTAATAGCGCGAATAAAAGCCTTATAAGTCATGCGCTTCAGCAACTGAATATGTAGATGAAGGTGGTTGCCGACGTTCGCGGCAGATATCACGCGGACGTGATGTCTGCGCGCAAATTTCGTGATGATCTCATTGATCTTCTTCGCATTAAGTTTGCGGCTGAAGGACCAATCATGGATATATAAAGGGCGCCTGATCGAATCCACAAAGATCACTTAACCTCGCGCGACATCCGTCTCATTCTGAATCACTAAACGAACCACGTTGATACACGTATCAAGTTTCATCGGACCTTTGTCGATCCAGTTGTTAGACTAAATAGAACAGATCGAGGGGGCCTTTACATAATGCAAGCGTGGCTCGCGCGTTTAACATTGATAGCGATCATTTTCTTTGGGTTATCGGCCCATGCGCAGGACTACGTCCCCGGCGAAGTCATTGTCAAAATGAAAGGGAGTACCACTCCAGATGTCACACGCAATTTTGCCACTCGCATGCGCGCTCGTCGCGGTCTCAATGTTCGTAATCACTGGGCTGCTCTACGCATGTACCACATGGCGCTTCCAGAGGGTCAAAGTGTCGAAAGTGCAATCTCGGATCTTCAACAAGAACCGGAAGTCGAATACGTAGAGCCGAACTACATCCTGAGCAAAGCTGGCACTTCAGGTGTTCAGCGCATGTTCTCGGCTCAACAAGTGCAACAACAGAACTCAGCTCAATCGAATCAAGTTCTGGTGACCGGCAACAATATTGGTTTATCGCAAATCTATTCGCAAAATAAAATCTACTCGGGCACAACGCTCAATACGCGCCCAATCGTTGCAATCATTGATACGGGTCTTGATACAACTCACTATGTTTTCCAGAACACGCATGCCGTTTGGACAAATCCGGGCGAGATCGCCAGCAACGGAATCGACGACGACAACAACGGATTTATCGATGACGTTCACGGCTGGAACTTCGTTTCGAACAACGGCGCTATGCTCGATGACGATGGTCACGGTACGCACGTAGCCGGCATCATTTTAAGTATCGATCAAAATATTTTCGCGACAACTTTGCAAACGTCAAAAATTCAAATCATGCCGCTCAAATTTTTGGACAGCTCTGGTAACGGTTCGACTTCGAACGCGATCAAAGCCATCTACTACGCCATTCAAAACGGCGCGACCGTCATGAACAACTCTTGGGGTGGATCGGCGTACTCATCAGCATTAAACGAAGCGATCGCTTACAGCTATAACGCTGGCGCGGCTTTCGTTGCGGCGGCTGGTAACGGTAACGCGCAGGGTGTTGGTTATGACACGGATAACTCGCCAATGTATCCAGCCGGCTATGACGTTCCAAACGTTCTTTCTGTAGCGGCCATTACTGATTCCGATACTTTGGCATCGTTTTCGAACTTCGGAACAAGCTCGGTACAACTCGGTAGCCCAGGTGTTTACATCTTAAGTACATGGCCAGGAAACTCGTTCGCCGAACTTTCTGGTACAAGTATGGCGACTCCGTTCGTCACGGGAACTGCGATTCAAATGAAAGTCTACTCACCAGATATGCTCGGCTACCAAATTAAGAGCATCATCATGTCGCAGACAACTCCGGTTAGTGGACTCACGAACAAGGTTCAGACTTCGGGCAAACTCAACACTGTGAACGCCATCAACAAAGCAGCTGTTACAACTGCTGACACAAGTCAGCCGGTGTACTCGATGTCGGGTCGCGGTCTTGCCTCCACGGGTGGTGGCGCGGGCTGTGGTATGGTTCACGAAATGAGTGGACGCGGTGGCAATGGGCCTGATCAAGGCATGGGATCAATCGCGGTCACATTTGTATTGGTGATGGCGCCACTCGCATACTTAATGTATCGCCGAGTTCGCAACCCAGCCAACCGTCGTCGCTTCGAACGCTTCAACATCAAGAGCGAAGTGAGAATCAACGTCGGTGATAAAGAATTGATTGGTTCAGTGAGCAGCATTTCACTCGGCGGAGCTCGTGTCGATACGAACGCGCTCTTGCAAGATGGCGGATTGGTCACTCTGTCAATCGCATCACCAGATGGCAGCGAGAAAGTCGAAGTCGAAGGTCGGGTGGTTTGGTCAGAGGCCAACAAGGCGTACGGCGTGGCATTCAACGACGCGCCAGAGAGTGCGCTCAGTCGAATCGCGAATTGGACGAAGGCTCTGCAAAGAGCCTCCTAACCAAAATTCCAGATTATTTAGAAAGTAATGCGACCGCGGACTGCAAGGTCTTCGATCAATTGGCCGTTGTAGCCGGCGTTGAACCATGACCAGTAGTTCGCATACTCGAGACCGACAGCCCATTGGTCGTTGATGGTGTAGAGAGCGCCAATCGCTAAACGCGGACCAGCAGTGAAGGCAGTGTCGCCGCTATTCGCACGGTCGATGTTCACGAAGCCAAAGCCTGGTGCAACATAAACGTCATAGCTCGTGTCGATTTGGTAGTGAACG
>Ga0105239_10005110_pt1 | contig 15488 bp, 8 predicted proteins | sample KBSC44metaG_FD_92761 | JGI IMG/M metagenome (GOLD analysis project Ga0105239, IMG submission 92761) | Corn rhizosphere microbial communities from Kellogg Biological Station, Michigan, USA - KBS C4-4 metaG | ecosystem: Host-associated > Plants > Roots > Rhizosphere > Soil | place: Michigan, USA...
ATAAGTCGCCTGGCATTGCGAGAAATCCTTACTCCGATTAAGGCCTGACAACGGTGCTAATGACGTCGTCGCACATTCAGCCCAGTTGATCAACTCTTTTCTCCTTAAGTTTCAGCATATTCCAGCATCGATGAACGCTTGACCACAGGAGACAATTGCCTGTTCGTTGGATTTAGGAATCCATCCAAGGTCCCTGGCCTTCGCATTTGAAAATTGCTTCCGAGGTCCTAGCTCTGGGAGGGCACCTCGCAACGAAGGCATAAAGCATGATAGCATCCTAATTAAGATGTTAGGTAGAGTTCTCGCGGGAGCTTTGGAGGCCTTGGATCCGAGGCCAGCCTTCAAAATTCCAGCGATTTGCACCAGACTGACAGTTTCCCCTGCGACGCAGAGATATCGTTGGTCTTTTGCATTCTTATCCTTGGCGGCAAGTAAATGCAAAGAAGCCACGTCTCGTACATCCACAACGCCAAACTCGATGTTTGGCACGGCAGGGAGCTTTCCTTGAAGCATATCCCTGATGATTCCACACGTCGTTGATTCGTTCGGTAACAACAGCGGGGGTCCGAAGATTCCAACTGGGTTCACCACAGTGAGTTCGAGGCTACCACCTTCCTGCTCCATGAACTCCCATGCAGCCTTTTCGGCCAATGTCTTGGACCTGGCATATGGAGTGATATAGCCTCCCTTGCCATCAGGGTCCGACCAGTCTTTCTCGTCAAAGACCTTATTGTCAGTGTATTTGGTACCATACGAGATGGCAACAGCTGATGACGTCAAAACCACACGCTTGACTGTGCCGGATGTCTTTGCGGCTTTTAGAATGCGGAGTGTTCCATCAACAGCAGGTCGAATCAATTCGTTCTCGTCGGCTGGTTGGGAATTGGGAAATGGCGAAGCAACATGGAGTACTAAAGAAACCCCTTCGACAGCTTCCGCCCATCCGTCATCCTTGAGCAGGTCTGCGTGAGTGAAGGAGAGCCGTGCGATTTCTTCTGGTGACTTGAATCGCTTCAGAGCCTGGAGGACAACATCTTTCTTGCTCTCTGATCTGACCGTGGTTCGGACCAAGAAGCCTCCAGCCAGGGCCTGATCGATGCAGTGCAGCGCAAGGAACCCAGACCCGCCAGTAACAAGCACCAGCTCCCCAACGTTCGTGGTCATAGTTTGGATATATCCTTGACTTCAGGTCTCACAGCTCTAGATTGTTGGGACTGAAAAGCCGAAGGTTTGATCAAGACGTGTTCATTGCGGAGGAGGGAGAGGAAACAACGTGGCTATTCAAATAAGAATACACTGACACTCGATCCCCAGAGTCCACTGCGGTTTTGCATGGGGTTGCCCGAACCTGCCTCACTCACAGCAACGTGGAGCTGAATACTTAGGGCTGTGTGCAACCTTGTGATACAATCATACGAGAAAATGAAAATGAAAGTGAAAGACAGGGGGAACAAGCCGAGTATGACGCGGCCTACCCGAGAGACAACCAGAGATTGGGCATTGCATTCAGCTTTCGACCAGGCCTCAAGGGGTTGGTTAGCCTGCGATTGAGACGCTGCAGTCTTTCCCAGATACGGGTTGAGTACGCGAGGCGTGGCTTATTATTAAATGCCATTAGAAAGGCTCAGCTAGGAGGGCTGAGGCTGATGAAGTTGAAATGACTGGAAATCAACGTCATTTCAGTTCTTACACGTGACTCTACATCCGAGATGTTTTTCCGTTCCGGTCGCCGAGTCTCCAATGTAGTAATTTGATATCTGAACTTCCCGCAAGACATCCTGTAAGTCATGGACTCGAGCCAATAACACAATTTCTATAACTCAATCCACAGCTGCGCAGGCGGAGAGGGAAGGCAAGATGGTCCGCAATACATCTGCACTTCACAACAACAGCAAAGTCGCTGACAGCACACCAGGTCTTCATCTTCGGCGTCAACTTCCCGGAACATCGGTTTCTCTATGTATGAGGCCTGCTCTGCCCTGTTCCCAGCTAGCCGTTCCTCTCACTAACTACTTACTTGTCCCGACAGCGCTCCCTCGAATCATTCTTCGGCATCGGTGCCTACACACGGCGGCGGATCATGGCGAAGATGCACCTGCATGAGACGATCAAGGTCGGCGAGCTCACACAGCCCCAGACAATCGAGCTATCCTCGCAACTAGACGGCCTCAAGATCGAGAACTTGTTACGGCGGCAGATCCAGCAAGATATTACAAGGCTCAGAGATACGGGAACGTACCGTGGCCGACGTCATGCTATGAACTTGCCCGCGAGAGGCCAGAACACGAGAAACCAGATCAAGACCGCGGTTAGGTTGAATCGCGCGGAGAGGTATTCATAAGAGAACGTCGCCAATGCTGTAAAAAAGAGACAAAAGAGCTGGGTTGAAGGAGGGACTGTTTTCATGGGCACTGGAAATTATGGCCCTTGTACCAATACATCGCAGACGCACGGTGTGGTTTAGAAGGTCTCATGGAAAGGCAAATAACATTGAGATAGAAAGTGGAAAATGAAACCTTCAGTGCAAACATGATTATCTCTGCGCAATCCAGCCGGGCGTCCAGGCAAAACCATGCTCGTGGAATACATAACTCAGAATCTATCCAAGCGGAAAACATCCACCCAAGACACGAAGGCTATCATATGTACGGAGTACAAACTCAACGCAAAAAAAGACTCACTTTCATTCCCTGCCGACACACTGAAGGTGCCATATCTACGAGACTCGCCAAAAAAACACTCTCACAAATTCGTCGTTACTGTCATACTATTGCTATGCACTAGCAAAGTAGGGGGCAACCCGCCCACCAGAACTTCCAAATCGCTCACATATCCTAAACTGTCGGTTTCGCTGCGATAAGTGCCTTCGCTTGGCGCCGGTAATGTTGTGAAGATGACTGCCGTATCATCGCTATTCTGTGAGATCAGCTCGTTCAAAATCAGGTGCTGTGCTCGCGATGGTAAAGCGTTGAAGGATAGTTGGACGGATGCGGCTGATGGGAAGCCTGACGCTGGCTTCGCGTTGGATGAAACGCCATTGCTTTCGTCTGCTTTTCGCTGGTAGATGGAACGACCAAAGTCAGCGATGGTCTCTTCTGCCTTCTGCCGTCGTGGATGCGGATCATCCGCGAACATGATTGATGGACCGGCCCCTTCATCCTCTGCCACTTCCGCACGAGGGACTGGTGAGGATGTGAAGTTTGGCGACGTTGCGCGGGACCTTTGCGAATTACCCACGTTTAAACTGTTGCCCGGGGATGTGGTTGTGCGAGACTGGGAGTTACTATCATCTAGCGCCAGCGCTCGGCCTCTAGAGTCATCATAACCAGCTTGGTTCAAAATGTCCTCGTCAAATTGGATCATGGGCTCCGGTGATCCAGAAAGATTTGACTTGCTATTGGCCAGCGAAGCAATGTGTTGCTTGTGCTTTCGAAGGGACTTTTTGGAACTGGCTCTGCTGCTCTTCTTGGAGGAGGATTTTGATTTTGACTTGGCTGGGGATCTGAGTCCAGTCGAAGTTGATGCCTCGAGACCGCCGTCTTCATCCGACGAACTGACACCGGAATGCTCCTGCTCATCTTCATCGGACTCAGAATCATGGCCTTCCGAGTCACTGGGATGCGAAGCATGTCGACTCAACATGTCATCGTCAAGCCGTGAGGTGCGCATTGTCAAGCTGACACCAAGGCTAGACAAGTTTCCGAATGAAGGACGTTTGTGCGGACGAGTAAGAATCTTGCGCAGGCCTTCATACTGAATCATTGAGTTCTCCCGCTTGCTCGGTAAGGAGCTCGGCCACGTGAAATCTTCTGCCATAGATAAAGCATCAGCAGCACTCATGTCTCCCGACTTGCTGACCTTTCCTCGAACTGCTTGGAGCTCCTTCCACCACAATTCATCTTCTAGGACTTTGTTACACTGGTCGAGCGACTCCTCATCAACATCCTGGCCGTTGACGATGAGATTATAGGACTTCATGTCTCCACAAGCCAACCAGAAGACAAGGACTTCAGCCTCTATCCGAAGGTTCTCCAACAATGAGACTACTCGAGACCTTTCCTCCTCCACATCAGACTCATATTCGACAAAGACCGCCACTCGTAATCGATAGGTTTTCTTCCAAGACGACACAGTATTGAGGATACAGCCGAGCTGCAGGATAAGAGTGTACGTGTCAAAATTCGTCGTTTGTACATTGCGCGGCGCACCTTCGCTTTCCGATGCCAATTCGGCAGACATTTGTATCGGCCAAAGGTCGATGTATTTCTTGGTGTTCCCGTGTTCAGCATTGGGCAACTCCAAGTCACTAAATCCAACTGCAATAGCGACATTGGTCTGCAGTTTCAACATCATATCTTCCAGGACCATCAAATAGCTTTGGACGTCTGTGCGCTTCTCCACGTAGCAGATATCGGTAGGTAGCTCGCCCCTCACCTGACTTCTGCTCGTGCGTCGCTTCTTAAGAGATTGGTGCTTGCGTTCTGGTGGAGGGCTCGGAACGTCAACTAAAGGTTGCTCTGATCGAAATTGTTGAATGTTGTAAAACCCGAACACTACGATGTTTGGGCGCATACTTCCTAGCCCAGCTGATAGAAATATATTTCTAGCGCCCCATTCGATCGAAGGTGAAATGGCAACGTTGACGAACGCTTTGATTTTGGAAAAGTCGATGTATTTGTTCCAGGCCGCTTGCTGGCGACGAGCTTCCGGTACTGAAGCCCCGAAATTTTGAGTGACGATGACGTGGCCAATGATAAAAAGAGAACCTTTCTTCAAGGAATTGCAGAACTGAATGAGTTTGTAGCCTCGCCGGGGATCATTGACGAAAAGTAATATCTGAGGCCGCCAAAACTTGACATGTTCGGATTTGAGACGTAGGAGATATTTCCGAACTTGATGGTAGATGAGAACTTCGGATATTGAGCCCCATGGTTTGGGCTGTGTCGTGTAATGAATGACGATGATCAAGACAAGTAGAATACATACTGAGCCAGAGGCAGACAAACCATCCACAAAGAACATGCTTCCTGCACTCAGCAAGGCTCCTGCGGCGGCTGTCCACCAATTGAAATAGTGGAACGAAGGTCGGAAGTTTGGAGCTGATCCAATCTTGAGAAGAAATGTTGCGACATTCAAGGCAAAGAAAGTCATCAGATAAGTCATTGTGATCAGTGAGGCAATGCGATTGAGGTCGAGGAATAAAGTGATCTGTGCGACCGCAAAAGTGAAGAAGATTGCGTAAACTGGATCGTCAGTTGCCTTTGTGCCCTGACCAAAGATAGCAAGACCCGGCATGACATTGTCTCGGGCAATGGCTTGGAGTTGCTTCGCCGGGCCGATAATACCCATCAATACCGAGAAAAAGGTTGTAGATACTTCGCCCGCAAGGATCAAGGTTCCAGAAAGATTGGTGTCTTGCACAACGTTAACATTCCTATAAAAGGACTCGCGAGTAATACTTGCCCCCATAGCCAAGATGACAAGACTGTAGGAAATGAAAGTCAAGCCAAGGCCACCTAGAGTGCCCCGAGGGATGGATGTGCTTGGATTCTTGAGATCTCCAGACATGCTTGCACCAGCAAGGATACCACCAGTGGCTGGAAAAAGGATTCCGAAGAGATCTTGGTAATTCTCTCTGCTTGACAGCTGGCTACCAGCGGCACCCTTGGTGAAATGTGGTAACAAATTGGACCTCAGGGTTTGGACACTGAGACCGGTGAATTGAGTGAACTGTTTTGCTGTTTCAAAGGGCCGCCCCAAGGCAGCGGAGAAAGGAATGCTAAATGTGGCAACAAGAAGAATGAGGAGGAGGGCGTTGCTGGCACGAGCGAAGATGGCACTACCAGCAAGGCAGATGGAAACACAGATGACAAGAACGATGGTGCTCCAGAGATACTGCCACCATGGTCCTTCTGGCAGTTTGTTGGACCAGTTGCCAGATTCGGAGCCGAAATTGTAGTTTAAACAGTCAATCAGACCAACAGCATTCATGCCGGTATTGAAGACAAAACCGAGATAGGAAACAATACCAATGGCACCTCCAAATTCAGGGCCGAGAGATCTGGATATGAGATAATAAGCGCCTCCGCCACGCACAGTGCCATTCGATGCAACTGCTGAGATGGACATAGTTGTGACGAGGTTGATGATGTACGCAGCAGACAGCATGGCCAGCATTCCCAGAACACCACTTTGACCGAGAATGAAACCGAACCGAATAAACATGAGAATGCTCAAGACGTTCAAGCTTGTTGGAACAAAGACCCCGGAGAAGGTATCCAGTTTGTCTGTCCCTCCAACTGGTCGTAACGAGCTTACCCTTGGAAGAGAGGACTTCTCAGGCTTGCTACCGGATTCCTGGGGAGCATCGGTCAGACCAACTCCAGGGAGGTGACCAACTGCTGGATCACCTTCGGTTTGCCGCCAAGCCTCAGGGCCATCGCTCGAGCCATCGAAAGTCCCATAGACTCCTGGAGTTAGGGTACGTGTTTGAGGGCCAGAACCACCAGAAACATTTGAAGTTGCCGAAGTGGAAGTCGGGGGCCGTGAGATAGAATGAAGAGATTCGTTGTGAGCAGACGCTGGACGGGCGTCTCTATCTGGCGAATTAGTCGGGAATGAGGATCTCCTGAGTAGCTGAGCAGCCTCATCGGTGGCCGTGCGCGTTAAGAATGTTGGCCGACTTCGAGTAAGAGTGCCTCGTCCCAGGTTTGGCCAGATCTTGCCATCCTTCCCGGCCATTTCTACCGGGGGTGCGAGACGTGTGGCCGATCAACGCCCATCCTCCAATTTCGATCCAGTTTCGATGAGCGTAAACCCAGGGTCTCAGGGTCCTTTGGGAGTGTGCTCTATCTATCCTGGACGTCAATATCAAACTTGGTGGGTATGTGGCGGTGCAGAAATGATGAACCGCGGTAGGGCTGTAAGATAAGTCGCTGGAGGGGGTGGATTCGCGATTACTCAGACTAATAATACGCTGCTGTGGCTCCGATAATACTATTATGTACAAGAAGAAGAAGAAGAATTTTCGCTAAGAAAAAAGTTGGATGTGGTGAGGTGGAGGTCAAGAACCGGGCAGTTGGTACGTCAAGGCTAAGCTTTGCTATACACAATAAACCTGCCTCTGAGGATATCCTCGGGCTGTCCCTTGACAGTGGCGGACGTTGCCGGGGGAATTTTAGGCGTGGGCGACTGATCGTTTAGGGACTTTTAGGCAGGCGGAGCACCGCCCTGGGGATCTCAGAGGGAAAACCTGAGCGAGGATTCCACTACAACTTTTGGCGCTAGTCAACTACACTAGCCAAAGACGGTAAGTCTTCCCACTAACTCAGGCACCCGACCAAATCCCGTGACTTTGTGTCTCACATGGTCAAATCAATTGCTTCCATTCCAAACCCTCGCCCACTGCATCCCGGTTCCCTGCGCCTTTTCGCCTCGGTTTCAAAAAAGAAAAAGCCCCCAACTATCTACTCCGTACCACAAGAAATTAGGTCACAGGCACCTAACAGGTTACATACCTACGGACTCATCAGGTACAGCGCAAAATTCTTATCACATGGCTCTGGTTGACGTCGTTCTTTGTTATCTTATTCCGTCTGTTCCATATCTGAGCATATTACTGCCACAACTTACTCTTTTCTATTTCCCCCACGGTCTCTGGCTGAGCGCCTCGCAACATGGCATCTCCTTCGTCTACACCCGTTGATATCCGGCGGAGAAGTCCTGCCCCAAGTTCTGCTGCTGGATCTCTCCCAGGTTCTCAATCCAGACATCTTTCTATAAATCGATTGTCTTCGCCTGTCCCGTCGTCTCGCGGCAATCTCAATACGCCGCCTGTGGCACAGGTGCCTACGCCCCAGCAATTGGCTGTCGATAACCAGAACACCTCAAGCCTCCCTAAGATTGAGCATGGTGCCTCTCTTCCTGGTCCTGGACACTCTGCATTGTCCACTGCTCTAGCAAGCAGCTCAAGCCGCACTCCACCGATTGCTCGCACCCCCGATGGGCCTTCCACGCCTAAACAGCCTCTTCTAAATTCCTCCGCGGGGCTCGGAAGCCATGACAGATTAAACAATTATGGCTCATTTGGCGCCCGGGATGTGGCCAGTAGTCCTGCTCCCACTGAAGATCCTGATATCGTTCGACGGCATCTTGTGCAACCCGATCAGCCTCCCACTCGGTTCGGTCGATCTCAAGGCTTCCTTGGCGATGAGGCAGACTCAGATCATGGTCACGACGAGTTCTCTAGCCTTCGATTGCAAGGAGGAGATGTGACGCGAGCTGTATATAGATGGGCCGAAGAGCAGGATGCCAATCAGCCGGGCCGGGCACAACGGAGTAAAAGTTTCCATGTGCAAAGACCAGACCCCGAGAGTGAAGTGTTGGACATTAACAGCATTCGTGTGCCTGGTGGATTTCGCCGCAATTTCCTTCGAAGAGCCGGGGAGTCTCCAGCCCCAATTGGGCGCAGTGCAGATGGCCCTTCTCAGACTGGCTTTCGTGGCAGTAATGCCTCCCATACACGGCCTCCTCCACAATTGTTCACTAATAATTTCCTGGAGTTTTTGACCCTGTATGGCCATTTCGCTGGTGAGGACCTGGAGGAGGACGATGAGGTTCTTGAACCCGACGAGTATTTCTCCTCGGATGTCTACGATGAGGGTAGTGACCAAGAGCCGGGAGAGACAAGCACTCTTTTGACACCAGGTACTCCTGGCTTGCGTAAGAGGAAGCATAAGGAACGAGCCCCTACCGGTAACAACTCCCGCATGAATGCCGCTCTCTTACTACTCAAGTCCTTTGTGGGCACCGGCGTGCTTTTCCTCCCCCGTGCATTTCTCAACGGTGGTATGCTTTTCTCCTCACTGGTCCTGCTGGGTGTTGCAATCTTGAGCTTCCACTGTTTCATCTTATTGGTCAACACTCGTCTCAAAGTCGAGGCCTCGTTCGGCGAGATTGGTGGCATCCTGTACGGCAGGTGGCTTCGTGGATTGATTCTATTCTCGATCGTCATCAGCCAAATCGGCTTTGTTGCAGCCTACACAGTTTTCACCTCAGAAAATCTCCAGGCATTCGTCCTTGCAGTCTCGAAATGTAAGACATTTATTGACATCAAGTTTATGGTCCTGATGCAGCTCATTGTCTTCCTGCCATTGAGCTTGATCCGCGATATCAGTAAACTAGGTATCACGGCTTTGATTGCCGATGCATTTATCCTCCTCGGACTGGTCTACCTATACTATTACGACACTGCCACCATCATCGACTACGGAGGAGTCGCAGACATTACATTGTTCAACCCCTCGACATGGACACTCTTCATCGGTACCGCAATCTTCACCTTCGAGGGTGTGGGCCTCATCATTCCCATCCAAGAAACCATGAAAGAGCCACACGCCTTCCCCAGCGTCTTAGGCATAGTCATGGTCATCATCACAGTGCTCTTCACCTCGATCGGTGCTCTCTCGTACGCTGCCTTCGGATCTCAGACAAAAACAGTCATCCTGCTCAATCTTGCTCAGGACAACAAAATGGTCAACGGTGTACAATTTCTGTACTCCCTCGCGATCCTGCTCAGCACGCCGCTGCAGCTGTTCCCCGCCATCCGTATCATGGAGAACGAACTCTTCACCCGCTCCGGCAAGTACAACCCATATATCAAATGGCAAAAAAACATCTTCCGCTTCTTCCTAGTGATCGTCTGCGCCCTCATCGCGTGGGGCGGTGCAGGTGATCTCGACAAGTTCGTGGCACTGGTGGGAAGTTTCGCCTGTATTCCGCTGGTGTATATCTACCCGCCAATGCTGCACTTGAAGGCAGTGGCGAGGACGCCCTGGCAACGCGGGCTGGACTATGCAGTCTGTGCGTTTGGGCTTGTTGCATGCGTGTACACCACCGTTTTGACCATTCAGCAGTGGGTGCAGGGCGGTGCCGTGAAGACACCCGGGTATTGTGATTAGTAAATAGGTAGATAGATGTGTGACATGCCAATCTGTAGCGATAGACAGTGATTACATGATGTGTGCTACTGGCTGTGTGCCCTGTACTTTACTCCATGGGCTTGCCCTTTTGCTCGATATTATTTAGTAGACACCAGGTTTATTCTAGAGGAGAGGCGGAGACGAGTGAGAAATCAGTCTATCCGATCGTAGATAGTCACTATCTAGTATCAAATTTGGAACAACTTATTAAAAGCAGCTTCCAGCTGTTTGGGCATGCTCTACCTACCTAACCACTGCGCTTTGTACCATTCCGAATTCGGTTGTCTCTCGGAGGACAATGTGAAAACTTATTCATGTATTCATGCCCAGGCTGCTGACAACTCTTGGGACAAGCGCAAGTTCATGATCTTTGAAGCGAGCTTTGCCTGGATGGTAGATCGGAGTGGTGAAAGATACAGGTATACGCATGTTGATAGGACATACCACATGTTCAATGCATTAGCATTGAGATCGACAGCTCAAATCAAATCATGATACAACAACTCCTTCCCGCGCTTGCTTCCCAAACGTCGGATTTAAATTTACATGTGTCTACTCGTAGAAGCAGCTTCGAACATCAACAGCAGATATAAACTTTCGTGGCGCTTGTAGATGGCATGATATAACGAACCCAGGGTTTCCGCTCTAGGGTTGACAGTCCGTATCAAGACAGGCGCTGCACTCTCAGGCCAGAAATCTATATTATGTGAGATAGGAGGGGAGTGTCCGGGGCTATCCTACAGTCTGTGCGGATGGCAACCGATCGGCATTTTCGGTTGTACCTTGCGGCTTCCTGAGTCCCTTGTCAGGCCAGCCCACCATGGGGTTGGCAGCCTTCGTCCGCTGAGATCCTTGTAGCAACATGCCGTATGCCATATCAAGTCAAGCAGGGATCATAGTTTGTATTCGTCCATCTGCTTCCCGCAACGTGCCCAGAAGGGGATAGCATAGACCACCTGTGTGCCCTTGAGCCCCCAGGGGGTGAAATCGAGCACCTCCTTTGGTTCAGACAATCCTTAGTAATATAGCAATAAAGACAGCTTAACTCTGAGCAAAGCAATGCAAACCGCTGTCCCACTTGTGTCAAAGGTGTATGATAATCGGGGTAGGCTCTTTGTTCTCGTCTTGAGGCGCCAAGAATGCGATCACCACCAACCATGTGGGGTGCATGCGGCTCAGGCTGCCCAACGCAGTGCTGTTGAGAAGGCCGTCGATACTTGGAGCATCGACGTCACGACTTGGCACGTGAAGATTTGTCGGACCGTACGATGAGGAACCGGCATCAATGGTAATGGTATTGATTGATCCAGGTTGAATCAAAGTATTCACGTTCAATCCAAAGCCAACAAGGGAGGAAATATTGGGGCCGAACGCTTGTTATTTGGAGTGAGGTTGTCAGTGCCGTAGTTGAAATTAGCCCCTATAAAAGCACGGTCAAATGACCTCTCATATTCGCCGACATTCATCATATCCAGGGCAGCCTTTGCCTTTTCAGGTATGAAAGGCTGCAGGAGGATGGAGACTATTCGGAGTGTTTCACTGGTGATTGCTAGCTTGTATTTGGCTATGGCCAGCTCTTCATCGCTAACATTCTGGGGTTGGTCCCAAAGCTGCGCGTCGTGGAAGAATTTATTGGTCTAAGAATTCATTAGCAGAATGAAAAGTAAGCTCTTGGACCGGTACAGGGCCGTCAACTCTACATACCTGTCGGATTATATGCGATATCGCCCCGACCGCGCGGTGTGGGTTGGGAATTTCCATGTTCTTTTTCACCCTATGAGCCAGCCGCTGGAGCCGTTGATATTGTTTCCTGGTGTCTTCAAGAGGAGCTCGGACTTCGGAGTCCTCCGGCTCGCCGGGTTTCTCAAGGTACCGCCGTATCTCATCTTCCGGGTCAACCTGCGATACCCAATGGATTGCTTGACGGGGGCTGATCTTGGTACTTTTGAAAACTCTTTGCAGCAGGTTTCCGTATTGATTTCTGAGAATGGTGTTGTAGGTCCGTGCGATGTGACTGTTTTCATAATCGGAATCATTTAAAATGCCGCCTTCATGAACCATGTAGAAGCGAATAGTATCAACGCCATAGCGATCAATTGCAAAGAAAGGATTGACCCCATTGCCCGATGACTTTGACATCTTTTCGGAATTCATGGTCCAATGGGCATGGGTGAGGAACCTTTCAGGGATAGGGAGATTCAAGGCCATCAAGAAGGCAGGCCAATAGATGGTATGAAAGCGGATGATATCTTTGCCGATGACCTGGCAGTTTGGAGGCCAGAGCGAGCCGGTATTGGTGTTGTCTTTGAAGGGGTAGCCGGCCATGGTGATGTAATTGATGAGAGCGTCTAACCAGACATAGATGGTCTGGCTGTCGTCCCCTGGGACTGGGATGCCCCAAGTCAAGCGAGACGAAGGGCGTGAGATGGATAGATCCTTGAGACCGCTTTCAATTTCCTTTACGATGAAGTTTCTCCGTTCTGGTGGGACGATTGCGGCGCCATTAGCCCGGTAATAGTCTAGCAGCTTTCCTTGGAATTTTGACAACCTGAAGTGGTAGTTGACCTCCGAAGTCCGCTCAACCTCTTTTCCAGTTTCTATAGAAACCATCTTGGTAATACCAGAGGAAGGATCGAGGACACGTTGGACTTGGGCTTCAGGGTAGAATGTTTCGTCACTGACGGAATACCAGCCCGTGTGTTCGGCCTCGTAAATGTAACCCTTGTGGCTCAGTTCAGACCAGAAATGCGCAACTGCAGCCTTATGATCTGCATCGGTGGTACGGATGAAACGGTCGTAGTCGATATTGGCAGCTTCGCAAAGGGTCTTGAATTGCTGGGCGTGCTGGTCACAGAAGAGTTTGACGTCGGTTTGTGCTTTCTCGGCCGCCTTTTGGATTTTCATACCATGTTCATCAGTTCCTGTTAGGAGGGTCGCCCGCTCATCCCCAAGAAGGCGGTTCCAGCGTTTGAGGGTGTCGGCAAGGACGAGGGTGTATAAGTGGCCGACATGAGGAGCTGGAGGACTGTCAGTCTCAGTGTCTCTGGCTCACAACACGAAGTCGATGCATACCTGCGTTGACATAGAAGATTGGGGAAGTGACATAGTACGGTTTCTTCTGGTTGTGCTCACTTTGCTCACTTTGCTCGATTTGCTCCGACCGCCGCTGTGGATATGATGCAAATGAACGGTATTGTGGTCTTGCTGTGGCTATCGTTGCCACAGTCGCCCGAGCTGATTGGGCCGACCTTGAGCTTGAAGCTCTCCTGCACTGCAAAAAGAAGCTTCGTGCACGGAGCTCCAAGGCCATCATCACCAGGAGGTGCCAATAGCGGTACCAGTGCTAAGAAGAACCGACACTGCCTGAGATGAGGGTACCAGCAGGCTGTAGATCAAGGATGAAGTGGTTGGGCTTTCCGCATCCTCCAAGTCCCTCTGCCGTCGAGCTCGTCGCGTCCCAGTTTCTCCGCATATTTATTAAAAATCGTGTTTCTCCAATCTCTGAGGAGACCACCGCTTTAGGAAACTTTGCCGAGCCCTGAGCCTTGGACCACTCACACTCCCTTGTCATCGCCCGCGGCCATTAACGTACCTCATATTCATATACTCAGATACTCAGATACTCCCTCCTTGAATATGTTTAAGCTCGACTTGAACTTGCTGTACTACACGCTATTAGGCACTTCATCATTCATTTCCCTGAAGCCCCACTGGTGAGACCTATCAGGATCATCATCTACCACCGGAGGAAGCAATGATGCCCGCATTTCTTGTAGAATGGCCCCAAACCTGACGAAGTTAGCAGCCGAACAGGGGAGCACAGGTGATGGCTTATCTATCGCTGCTGTTGCCGTGAGTCTCTTTTGTACAGATTGCTCCTGACCCAACATAGCGGAAGCAGAAGCGATGGCACTATCATGTGGCAAGTCTTGCGCACACCCACCAAGTGACTGGACCACTTCACGGCAAGCCCTGCCAGCCTTTCAGGATGGGTCAGGAAATGACGACCCCTTCATATATTGAAGGATATATTGGGTTCGATGCCCAAACTGTCCTACTACATCGGGATCTTTGTACTTTCCACCCTATCTTCTCAAAAATCTTTGTTGATCCCCATGCCTCTAGGCTCAACAAATTCCTTCAAGTAAGTGTCTCACAGGGACCAAGTTCCTGGTGCTATCCATTGAAACACCATTCCAATCCTTCGACAGTGGTCACACCCTAACCCTTGCTCGACAACCTGCTTGTCAGAATCATCCCGGCCGCGATCGATTCGGCAAACGACTCTTCCGCACCGTCCACTATGCTTCTCTGGCGGCCTGGTCATGCGATCTTCCTCTTCATCTATTTCATCCTACAGCATGGCCCATATTGTGCAGCATCCTGGCCAAAATTCTACGTCCCACCTGGGGGTGATGCAGAACGGCTGGTCGACTTGCAGACCGCATTCAAGGATGCTCTTCGCGAGGCCAGGGTGGTAGCTGCCACATTCAGCCCTTGTGAAGACTCATTTCTACGATATTTTCAGAAAGACCATCAAAGTTTTGTCAGGAACCTCTTTCGAACCATTGCCAACATCCCTCTCGACGCGGACATCCGTCAAGATAATGTTCAGCAGTACTTGAACCCTTCAAATCCGGACCTCAATCCTGACTTTGATGACTTGATCATCTCATTCGGAGATAATCCAGGCCTCACGAGTGCGGAGTTAAGTTTCGCGTCTTGCCGTTCTACTTATGCTCATCTCAATACTCGGTCAGACGGTACAGCCCTTATGTCACTCTGCCCTGAGTTGTTTGAATACCCATCTCTTGACACGATTGAGAATCCTCCACCCAGATTGAGAGATCCACCGCCCGCCAATACGCCTTTTATAGGCTACACCTGTGACCGCCTCGGTGATCATGATACAGACTGGATGCTCAGCCCGGGTGGAGTCGTCTTACACGAATTCATGCACTGGACACACCTTTTCCGGAACGTCCCAGATTTTTATACCTGGATCCCTGATGGCTTTATCAAAGACTTTCGCGGTCCCAATCCAGCCAATGGATACGGAACCTTCAATGCTGAACAGCTCCTATTCTTCTCCACGAAATGGAACCCCAAGAACTTCCGACAGAATGAGGTGCTTCAAAATGCTGATAATTATGCAGTTTACGCCCATTCAAAGTATTGGTCGTTCGTGTGTGGACGAACTTTTTCGGAAGCAAAGGATCGTGCAGACAATCAACGACGTACTGGGGTACCCTTCACCTGGGATTCTTTTAGCCGCAACAACCAACCCCCGTCAACAGCTGAGGGTTTCGCAGGAGATAACGTGACGGTGCAGGCAGTTGCAGAAGGCCCTCCCTAGCACAGGTTGCCAAGTTCAAGCCGAGGAGCTCGAATTCCAACAGTATGGGGGCTCAAGGAGAGTGCAAAGCCCTCTCAGGTATGGACAACTAAGTGGCAGGTGCGAATCGGCGTTATCTTGGTCCTTGAGGCGGCCCAGGGAAGCATACCTGC
>Ga0105239_10005112_pt1 | contig 15487 bp, 14 predicted proteins | sample KBSC44metaG_FD_92761 | JGI IMG/M metagenome (GOLD analysis project Ga0105239, IMG submission 92761) | Corn rhizosphere microbial communities from Kellogg Biological Station, Michigan, USA - KBS C4-4 metaG | ecosystem: Host-associated > Plants > Roots > Rhizosphere > Soil | place: Michigan, USA...
ATGTGCTCGCGCTCGTAGCCCGGAAGCTCGCGCTCGAAGATCTCCTTGACCGCCGCGTAGCACTCGCGGATTCCCGCCTCCTCGTTGTAGCAGGGCGTCACAAGGCTGATTTTCTTCCGCATCCATCCTCCAGGACGTCCTTACCGCGGGCGGAATCGGACGGATGGCGGCGCCCCCGGTGGTGGGGTTGCCATCTTTCAATCGTTTCTTTAGCAGGTAAGTGGACAACTTCAACCGCTCCCGAAGGGGTGGCGGGCGCCCGATCTTGTTGACAAGGCTGGGCTAATCGTTCTGATGTGACCTTTTCGGCTGGACGGGTATGAGCATGAAGGCCGTGATTCTGGCGGGTGGGTTCGGGACTCGCATCACCGAAGAGAGCCACGTTAAGCCGAAACCCATGATCGAGATCGGCGGCAAGCCGATCCTGTGGCACATCATGAAGATCTTTTCGTCGCACGGCATCGACGAGTTCATCATCTGCTGTGGCTACAAGTCCTATGTCATCAAGGAATATTTCGCGAACTACTTCCTTCACATGGCTGACGTGACGTTCGACCTCGCCAATAATTCGATGGAAGTGCACAACAAGTTCGCCGAGCACTGGAAGGTGACGCTGGTCGACACCGGCCTGAACACCATGACCGGCGGCCGTCTCAAGCGCATCAGGGACTATGTCGGCAACGAGACGTTCTGCATGACCTACGGCGACGGGCTCGCGGACGTCGACATTGGCTCGTTGCGCGAGTTTCATCGCGCCCACGGGCGCCATGCGACGGTGACCGCGATTCAGCCGCCGGCGCGCTTCGGCGCACTCGATATCGACCACGACGTCGTCCAGCATTTCGAGGAGAAGCCGCGGGGCGACGGCCGCTGGATCAACGGCGGCTTCTTCGTGCTGGAGCCTGCGATCTTTGACTATCTCGGCAACGACACCACGATTTGGGAGCAGGAGCCTCTGAAGCGTCTGTCGCAGGACGGACAGCTCGCCGCCTACCGCCACACCGGCTTCTGGGAGGCGATGGACACGCTGCGTGACCAGCTTCATCTGGAGCAGCTCTGGGAGAGCGGGCGGGCGCCCTGGAAGCGTTGGCAATGAAAGCTGGCTTCTGGACGGGCAAGCGCGTTCTCGTCACTGGCCATACCGGCTTCAAGGGGGGCTGGCTGGTGGCCTGGCTGCGCCATCTCGGCGCCGAGGTCGCGGGGCTCGCGCTGCCGCCATCGACGACGCCCAACCTGTTCGATCTGGCGCAGACCGCGCAGGACACCCTGTCGGTCTTCGCCGACATCCGCGATCCCACCGCGGTCAAGGCAGCGTTCGACCGGTTTCAGCCCGAGATCGTGTTTCACATGGCGGCGCAGGCGATCGTGCGCGCGTCCTACGACGACCCGGTCGGCACCTACGCGACCAATGTGATGGGTACCGTGCACGTGTTCGAGGCGGTGCGGAATTCGGACGTGCGCGTGGTGGTCAACGTCACCAGCGACAAATGCTACGACAACAGGGAATGGGTCTGGGGCTACCGTGAGGCGGATCCGCTCGGCGGCAAGGATCCCTATTCCAGCAGCAAAGCCTGCGCGGAGCTGGTCACGGCAGCCTACCGTTCGTCGTTTTTCAGCGGAACCAGCCGGATCGGGTTTGCCAGCGCCCGTGCCGGCAATGTGATTGGCGGCGGCGATTGGGCCCAGGATCGCCTGATTCCCGACGTGATCGCGGCGATCCGCAGTGGCCAGCCGGTGCCGGTCCGGAATCCCGATGCCGTGCGGCCCTGGCAGCACGTGCTCGAGCCGCTGTCCGGCTATCTTCTGCTCGCCGAGCATCTGTGGCACGACCCGATCGGCTTCTCCAGCGAATGGAATTTCGGTCCCGATGCGGACAGCGTGCGCACGGTGCGCTGGCTGGTCGATCGCCTGGCGGTGCTTTGGGGTGTTCCGCCGCAGCAGATGCCGCAGCCCGGACAGCACCCGCACGAGGCGCGGCTTTTGTCGCTGGATAGTTCCAAAGCGCGAGCCCATCTGGGCTGGGCGCCGCGCTGGGGCCTCGATCGTTCGGCTTCCGCCGTGGTGGAATGGTACAAGGCATTCGAGCAGGGCGCCGCGGTCAGGCCGGTGATGGTTGACCAGATCGACGCTTTCATGAACACAAAACGCGACTAGCTCGCTTACTCCGGCCCGATGGGCCGCAAACCGGATTCAAGATAATGACCACCACGTCGACCAGACCGCTCACCGAGATCAAGGGCTGCGAGGTCTGCGGCAATGACAAGCTCGTGCCGGTGCTCGATCTCGGTCTGCACCCGCTGTGCGACGACCTGGTGGCGGTCGGCGATTCGCGCCGGTGCCGCGAATATCCGATTCTGATCGATTTTTGTCCGACCTGCGCCACCGGCCACCAGCGCGTCCAGGTTCCGAAGGAGGACCTGTTTCCCAAGGATTATCACTACCGCTCGCGCTTCACCGCCGACGTGCTCTCCGGGATGAAGAGCCTGGTGGCGACCTGCACGGAGCGGATGGGGGCGCTGACAGGCAAGGTGGTTCTCGACATCGGCTGCAACGACGGCAGCCTGCTCGATTTCTTCCGCGAAGCCGGCGCGACAACAGGCGGCATCGAGCCGACCGGCGCGGCCCAGGACGCCGCGGCGAAGGGCCATTTCGTGGTTCAGAACTATCTCAGCGCCGAGACCGCCGCGGAGATCCTGCGCGGCGTCGGCACGCCCGACATCATCACGTTCACCAACGTGTTCGCACATATCGAGGACCTGAACGGCGTGCTCGCGGCGCTGAAGGCGCTGCTCGGGCCGGACACCGTCATCGTGATCGAGAACCACTATCTCGGTGCGGTGCTGGACCGGCATCAGTTCGACACCTTCTATCACGAGCATCCGCGGACCTATTCGTACAAATCGTTCAGCTTCATCGCGAAATCGCTCGGCCTCGACATCGTCAATGTCGAGTTCCCCGCGCGCTATGGCGGCAACATCCGCGTCATCCTCGGACGCGCGGCGAAGAGCGATACTGTGGCGGCCGACGTCATGGCGCGCGAGAACAATTTCCAGACCGAGTTTGCCCAACTCGCGCGTGACGTCGAGCTCTGGAAGGCGCGCAAGGGCGCGGAGCTGAAGAAGATCATCGCCGCGCACGGTCCGATTCGCGCCAAGGCGTTTCCAGGCCGCGCGGCCATCCTGGTCAAGCTGCTCGGCCTGACGGAGAAGGAGATCATCGCCGTTCACGAGAAACCCGGTTCGATCAAGATCGGGCATTATGTGCCGGGCACCCGGATTCCGATCGTGTCCGACGATGACCTGTTCGCGCATGGCGACCAGGGCAAGCCGCTGCTCAATCTCGCCTGGCACATCTCGCGCGAGATCCGCCAGTACCTGTCCGACAACAGTTACAAGGGCCCGGTGATTGACGTGCTCGGCGCCGACGATTTCCATGCCTGAGGTGCCCGTCTTCACGATCCTCGGATCGGGTTTCGGGATGTACGGATATCTGCCCGCGCTGATCGAGTGCGGGATCAAGGTGGCGCTGCCGGAGCGCTATCGTGCGGTGGTCGCCGGCCGGGGCGAACTCGTCCAGTATGTGCCGGAGGTGACCTGGTGCGCCGGCACCGAAGAGGCGCTGGCGCAGGCGAACGGCGCGGTGGTTGCGCTTCGCCCCACCGATCAGGCCGACTGGATGAAGCGGTTGGCAGCAACGCCTGAGATGTCCGATTTCATCCTGGAGAAGCCGGTCGCGCCGACGCCCCAGCTTGCCGCGCAGCTTATCGAGTCGTTCGCGCACACCGGCAAGCGCTATCGCGTCGGCTATACCTTTCGTTTCATGTCGTGGACGGAGCGGCTCCGCGCGGTGCTCGGCGAGCGGACCGATGGCCTCTCGCTGGACTGGAGCTTCATGGCGCATCACTACCGCGCCAATCTCGCGAATTGGAAACGGTTCGATGCCAGTGGCGGCGGCGCACTCCGCTTTTACGGCATTCACCTCGTCGCGCTGCTCGCGGAGCTCGGTTACGATGACGTGGTGTCATCCGTGATCAGTGGTCCGTCGGAGTCCGAAACCGCGTCCTGGGAAGCGACCCTGACCGGGGAGGACTTGCCGCCGTTTGCGCTGCGCGTCGACAGCCGCGCGCCGCAGACCTGCTTCAAGATCACCGCGGCCGCGCGCGGCGCGATCGTGGATCAGCTCGATCCCTTCGTGTCGGCGAAGCCGGCCTCGGTCAACGCTCGCGATCCCAGGGTCGCCAGCGATCCCAGGGTCGCCCGCGATCCCAGGGTCGACGTGCTGGCGCGGTTGTGCCGCTCGCTCAGCGAGCCCGACGCAGGCCACGCGCAGCGTCAGCGCGACATCATCGCGCTGTGGATGCGGATCGAGCAGGCGTCTCGGCGGATCCCCGCGTCATTGCCGTGAGGGCGGTGCCAGCGACAGCGCGTGCGCCCGGGCCGTAGCCCAGACGTCCGGCGGCAAATTGGGATTGAGCGGCTTCTCGTTCGCCCGGTAGAGGCGCTCGATGACGTCCGCCGAGGACCAGTTGATCTGGCGCAGCATCAGGCCAGCCTGCAGCGACCAGGCTATCCAGACGCAGGCAATCAGTGCGGTCGCCTGTGTCCGGCTGCGCAAGAGGCTCGCCAGCTCGTTGACCGCGACCGCGAGCAGAAAGGCGTAGGCGAACGCGGGCAGGGCAAGATGCCGGTCGCGCGCATAGGAATAGGAGAGGAACGGAGCCCCGATCACGACGACGGTGACGATAACGAGGACCATTGTGTGGGGCCGTGGCCGATTCCTGAACACGAAGAAGCCCCCCACGATGAGTGCGGTCGAGAGGGTCTCCACGATGGTCTGGTAGTGCGGGCGATCGAAGATGATGCCCCATTGGGTGATGCGGAACGCGAGTGCGCCCAACTGGGCCAGCACATTGTAGGCATAGAGCTTGTAGACGGCATAGCCCGAGAACAGCCTCCGACGTTCCTCGTTCGACAGCATCTGGAAGAAGTATCCAACGGACTCATCGACCCCGGCGGTTCCCATCGCAGGGCCGAGGACGACGGCGCGCATGGCGAAATAGGCCAGCGTGATGCCGCCGAACACGATCGCCGCCCTGAACGGCGCTGCGCGCAGGAAGTAGATGGAGAACGCGATCAGAACGATCCCGTTCTCCTTCGAAAGCAGCGCGATCGCATACGCCAGCCCGCACAGCGCGAGCTTTGCCGTGACCGTCCTGTCGGAGAGAACGACGAGTAGCGCAGCGGCGAAACAGACGAGCACGAGGACGTGCGGCAATTCGCTGATCCATACCACCGATCCGGAAATGAACGGTGAGCCGATCGCGAACACTGTGATCAGCAACACGCTTTCCACGCGCAAGCCCAACCGCCGCACCACTTGAAGGCTCAATCCCATCAGCAGCAGGAAGACGGCAAACTGCACGTAGCGGTACGGCGTCGGGTTGAGGCCGAACAGCGCATACAGGCACTTCAGCAGGAACTCGGCGACCGGTCGGTAGAACGCGCTTTGGACCATCCAGGCGGGCGACAGCGGCAAGTCGAGGAAGCTGTCGCTGCGCAGCTTGGCGAGCCAGATCAGATCGTCGGTCGCCTCGAACGGTTGCCGCAGCATGGTGGCGAGCAGCAGGCCGAGCCAGACCACGGTTCCGATCGCCATCACGGCCAGGATTGCATTGGCGACGCCTGCTGCCCCAAGTGCTTGCGGGCGGCGCAGTTGCGCCTCGGCCGTCATCGACTCGTCACTCATTTTGTCGGTCATTCCATGTTGCGCAGTCGGACCCGTGCCGGGCCGGCGTGGGTCGATGAATCCGGTAACGGGGATTGGCCGGCGCCGTGCGAGGCCGGACGATCACGATATTGGCTCGGCAACCGGGAGTTGGTCAACATTGTGCGGCTGCTACCACACGCTTCGGCCGCCATCCATGACGAGGTTCTGCCCGGTCATGTAGCTCGACGCGTCCGAGCAGAGGAACTGGACCGCGGCGCGGTATTCCTCGACATCTGCCATGCGCCCCATCGGGATCAAGCGGGTGAGGCGCTCCACGAAGGCGGGATCCTGGTTGTTGAAGACGCCGCCCGGCGAGATCGCGTTGACGCGCACGCCGTGGTCGGCCCAGTAGGTCGCCAGGTATTTCGTCAAACCGATCAGCCCGTGCTTGATCACCGAGTAGGTCACGGGCTTCACCGGCTGCTCCTCCTCGCGCATCACATGCGGCTGGCGGTAGAGCCGCTGGTCTGGCGCGATCACGCCGAGGTCGGAGGCGATGTTGAGGATCACGCCGCGGCCGCGTCGGGCCATCTGGCCGCCGAATTCCTGCGCGCACAGCATCGCCCCGGTCAGGCCCACCGCGATCTCGGTCTGCCATTGCGGCACCGGGAACGCTTCGAAGCGCGAGGAGTGCATGACGCCCGGGCTCGACGTCACCTTCGGATCGATGGCGGCGTTGTTGACGAGGATGTCGACGGTGACGCCGCGGCCTGCGAGCTGTTCGTTCGCGGCGCGCACCGAGTCCTGCGAGGTGACATCGAGCGCCAGTGCGATCAGGTCGGCGGAGGGCGTGCTCTGTTTCAGCGCAGTGACGGCCGCCTCGGCCTGCGCGAGGCCGATTTCGGTGACGACGACGCGCGCTCCCGCCTCGGAAAGCGCGGCGACGTGCTGCCGCCCGAGCAGGCCGCCGGCGCCGGTCACGAGCGCGGTGCGTCCGGTCAGGTCGTAGCGGGAGGACGGGCTTGCCATTGGAAGGCTCCTGTTCAGCTGCGCAACTGGCCGCCGTCGGCGACCACGACGCTGCCGGTGATGAAGGCCGCGCGGGGCGAGGCAAGGAACGCGACGAGGTCGGCGATCTCTTCCGGCTTGCCAAGCCGGCGCAGCGCCACCTCGCGCACGAGCATGTCCTCGACCGCGGCCCTGTTCTCGACGAGCTTGCGCGCCCAGGTCCCGTCGGCGGCTAGGACATTGCCCGGCGCGACCGCGTTGATGCGGATGCCGTCAAGCGCCAGCGGCCGCGCCAGTCCGCGTACGGTCGCGTTCAGCGCCGCTTTCGCGGCGTAGTAGGTCACGGGCGCGCCGAGCGCCGCCATGCCGGCGATCGAGGAGATGCAGATGATGGACCGGTCGCCGCTGCCGCGCGCCATCAGCGGGCGTGCGGCTTCGATCGCGTTGGTAGTGGCGAAGAGATTGAGGTCCATCACCCGCGACCATTCCGCCGCCGTTTCCTTGCCCGGCGGCACGGACGCGCCGCTGCCGACGTTGCAGACGAGGATGTCGAGGCGGCCCCACCGCTTGTCGACGTCCCGCACCAGTGCCGCGGCGGCGGCCGGATCGGTGACATCAGCAACATGGATCGAGCTGTCTCCGCCGACGGTCGCGCGTGCCTCGTTCAGGGCGTCGGAGCCGCGTGCAGCCAGCGCGACCTTCGCTCCCTCGGCGGCAAGCGCAGCGGCAATGGCAAGGCCGATGCCGCGGCTGGCGCCGGTGACGAGGGCGACACGATCGTCGAGTTCGAGCTTCATCGCATCGCGTCCTCGATCCAGCCGACCGTCATGTCGCGATATCCGGCGAGCGCGCCCGCGTGGTCGCCGTCCGCGGCGCGTGCGGTTTGCAGGATGTACTGCCCCCTGTAGCCGGAGCGCTCGATCAGCCGGATTGTCTTGGCGAGATCGGCGTTGCCGGTGCCGAGCGGCACGGTCGTGCCGCCGCGCATGCGGTCCTTCACATGCACATTGAGGATCCGCGGTGCGTAGGCTTCGATCTCCTCGGTGCTGTCATAGCCGAGCGAGGCGCTGTTGCCGCTGTCGTAGTTGATGCCGAAGACATCGGCCGGAAAGGCTTCCATGAAGCGGGCGAGTTCGCGCGGCGGCAGATCGGATTCGAACACGATCTTGACGTTTTGTCTTGCAAGCTGTTCGCGGCGGGCGATCAGCACCCGCTTGAGCGTATCGCTTTCGCTTTCGCGTTCGATCTTGCCGTTGTCGACCAGCGGGATCACGATGAATTCGATGCCGATCCGGCTACAGGCGGCGATCAGCAGATCGAGATCGTTGACGAGCGCGTCGCGTACGACGGCGTCGACCTTCCAGAACGGCGCCTGCATGAAGCAATCGCCGGTCAGGCTCGGAATGCGTAGGCCATTCTCGCGCGACAGCGCGGCGATCTCCGTCTGGCCGGCTTCGGTCGTGAGCGGATTTTCCCGCAGCCCTTCCTGGTCGATGGTCCATTCCATCCGCGTCAGGCCGAGCGCCTTCGCACGGGGAAATTCCTCGCGCCATTCATTCCACGGGAACGCCTGGATCTTGCCGTCGACCAGGGTCGACAGACGTCCCTGCATGAAGCCGATGCGTTGCAGCGTTGCGGTCACGATTTGCTATCCGAGCTGATGGCGAGGCCCTTGGCGGTCCAGCCGCCGTCGACGAAGATCTCCTGGCCCGTCACATAGGCCGATGCGTCCGACGCCAGGAAGATCGCGGCGCCCACCATGTCGGCGGGCTGTCCCCATCGGCCGAGCATGGTGTGGCGGCGCCGATCCTCGTGCATGGCGGGATCGGCATAACTCTTCGCGGTCATCTCGGTTGCGACATAACCCGGCGCCAGCGCGTTGACGCGGATGCCGTCGGGCGCATAGTCGGCGGCCAGTGCGCGCGTCAGCCCGGCGAGTCCGGCCTTCGCCGCGACGTAGCCGGGATTGCCAGGGAAACCGCGGATCGAGTTGATGCTGGTGACGTTGATGATCGCGGCCGAGCCCGTCGTCTTCAGAAGCGGATAGGCGGCAAGGATCGTGGCGTAGACGCCGGTGAGGTCGGTCGCGACCGTGGCGCGGAAGCGCGCCAGCTCGCTTTCGGCGCTCTGCGGAGGAAGGCTGATCCCGGCCGCGTTGACCAACGCGTCGATACGTCCGCCTTGCGCCGCGATGGCGTTGAAAGCGCGCCCGATCGCGGCATCATCGGAGAGATCGCAGGCAATCGCGGTCACGCCGTGCGGCGCAGTCCCGGAACGGCTGAGACCGAATACCGTGGCACCGGCATCCTTCAGGCCGCTCGCAATCGCAGCGCCAATGCCGCGCGAGGCGCCCGTTACGACGGCGATCTTGCCTGCGAGAGAGAAGGCGCTGAGATCAGGCATAGCCGTAACTGCGCATGATGGCGCCACAGAGCTTGACGTCTTCCGGGCGGTCGATCTGGAACATCTTGTGGCGCTCCATCACGTGAAAGCCGATCTTGCCGCCGAGACGATTGTTCTGTTCGCGCAGGAGTGAAGGAATCAACACGTAGAACGAGCCGTTCTCCAGGTAGCGCTTCTCGATCTGCTGCCGCATGCGGCGATTGCGGAAGTCGTAGTTGATCGGCTCGGGTCCGCTCGCGCCGATTCGCCAGTTGAAATAATCCTCGACCTCGCAAACCGAGAGCAGGCTGTCGAGCTGCTCGCGATCGAAGGTCGCAAGCGCCTTCTCGATGTCGTCGGGTTCGCGGATCGGTGAGGTGGCCTGGAGCGCGACGATGCGCTCGAAGCGGCCCATCCGCTCGTCGATGGCGTTGAGCGCATGCAGCCAGGCGGACTCGGAGGAGGCGAGGTCGCCCGAAATGTCGTCGGGACGCCGCACGCCCACCGCGCCGGCGGCTTCTGCCGCCTGCAGAATCTTGTCGCTGTCGGAAGAGACCGCCACCACGTCGACGCCGCGCGCAGCGCGCGCCTGCTCGACCGTCCAGGCGATCAGCGGCTTGCCGCAGAGATCGAGCAGGTTCTTGTGGGGGATGCCTTTCGATCCCCCGCGTGCGGCGATCACGGCCAGTGTCTTGGGCGCCATCAGATATGTCCCTCGAGACGCTCGAGCGCGGTCCAGAAGCCTTCGCCCATGTTCTTGTGACCCTGCCATATCTCGGGAATGAAGGACGCGGTGGGCGCATGCCTGCGCAGCACTTTTCCGATCTCGTCGAAATCGATCTCGCCTTCGCCGATCTGGACGCCTTCGCCGTCGAGCCCCTTGGCGTCGCCGAAATGCAGGTGCGCGGTATGGGGGCCGAGCTGGGCGAGGCCTTGCGCGAAGTCGAAGCCGAAATGATTGGCGGCGAGTTTTGTGTGCGAGATGTCGACGCACATGCGCAAACCATGCTTGGCGCAGAACGCCGCCGACTCCTCCGGGAGGATGAAGATGTTCTGATGGCGCTGGCCGCCGAAATGCCAGGGGAACGGTGCCATGGTCTGCGGCGTCAGCTCGACGCCGTCCATGTCGAGCTGTTTCAGGCTCTGCGCGAAGATCCGATAACGCTCGGCCTTCTCCTCCGGCGACAATGGTGCGTCCATGGTGAAGCCGCCGATATTGGCGACGATCGGCGGCCGTTTGGTTTTGGGGAAGAATTTCTTCAGCCTGCGGGTGATGTTGATCACCGCCTGCGTCTGCTCGAGCGAGTAGCGCCGCAGCGCCTCGTCGGGGGTTGCGAGGTCCATCAGCTTGGAGCCGGCAAACAGCTCCGGCGCATGCACGACGAAGCCAAGATCGTAGGTGCCGGAAAGATATGCCGCCGGATCGCGCTCCATGTCGCTGTAGCTGAGATGGAATTCGATGATGTCGGGCTCGCAGATCTCCAGGAAGCGCTCGATGTCGTAATAGCGCACCGGCACGCCCCAGGGACGGTCGAAGTGGTAGCGCCGCGCCGTTGCGGCGCCCTCGTCGAGGTCGCTCTGGAAGAAATAGTCGTCGGCCGCCATCGTCCGCGTCAGCTTGCGGCCGAGCAGCGCCGGCATCTTCAGCGGCGACAGGCCCTGTCCCGGGCTCTTCACTGCGATATCGCTTTCGGAGATCACGGTGCCCGGCGCAAGGTCGCGCGCAGCGACCAGGCTTTTCGCGAGGTTCTCGCGGTTGATCAGCTCGCCCTGGCTCAACGCGCGTTCGGCCAGTTTCTCGCCACGCGCGGCCTCGATCTCGCGGATGCCCGAGACCAGCGTCTTGAATTCCTCCGGCTCCAGGCTCGCGGCGTGGTCGGGACCCTCCATCTCGCGGTCGAGGGTGATGTGGCGCTCGATGACGACGGCGCCGAGCGCCACCGCGGCCATTGACACGGCAATGCCGCGCTCGTGTCCGGAATAGCCGACCATGGGATGAATCTCGCGCAGCGTTTCCATGAAGCGCAGATGGATGTTGTGAAGCGCAGCCGGATAGGTGCTCTGGCAATGCAGGAGCACGTAACCTGCGTTGCGCTCGTCGAGGAATCTCGCGGCGGTCTTGATCTCCTCCGTCGTGCTCATGCCGGTCGAGACGATCAGCGTCTTGCCGGTCGCGACGAGTTTGGCGAGCAGGGGAAGGTTGGTCAGATCGGCGGAGGCGACCTTGTAGGCTCGCACGCCGAAGCCTTCGAGCATCGCGACGCTCTTCGCGTCCCAGGGCGTGCACAGATACTGAATGCCCTTCGAGGCACAGTAGTCGGCGATCTTCTTCTGCTGCTCCGTCGTCAGCTCGAAACGGCGGAGCAGATCGAGCGTGTATTCGACCGCAAGGTCGTCGTCCTTTCCGGAGAGCGAGGAGGCGCGGTAGACCTCGTCGAGCTTGCGCATCTGGAATTTGGCGCAATCCGCGCCGGCGGCGACCGCCGCATCGACCAGCGCGATGGCACGGTCGAAGTCGCCATTGTGGTTGTTGCCGACCTCGGCGATGACGTAGCAGGGCTCGCCGTCTCCCAGAAGGCGGTCGCCGATGCGAACTGATGCGTCAGCCATTCGCTCTGGTCCTCTCAACATCTTTGCCTGGATCTGTCGGCCTGGCCACGATCAACGAGCCGAGCGTGAACAAATCCCGTTCCGAAAACTGGCGGAATTGGGGTGCCAGCCGCTCCATGATCGCAGGCTCAGGCGACCTGCAGTCGGGCTGGTCGCTTAATATCTGAAAACCGGCGTCCTTGAACAGTTGCAGGTACTCGCTGTGGCGCAGGCGGTTGACGTACTGGAAACGCGACTGAAATGGGCGCCATTCCTCGTCGGAGTACGTCAGGAAGTTAAATGAGCTGATGGCAGGATCGAATCCCTTGAAATGATCGCCGTAATCGATCTGCATCAGGGCCACGCCGTCCGGGCGGAGGACGCGCCGCAGCTCCTTGAGAATCGCCGCAATATCGGCCTTCGGAATGTGTTCGAGAGTTTCGACCGAGACCGCGCAGTCGATGCAGTTCGCCGGCAGATCCGTTGCGCGGGCATCGGCGGGCGCGCGGTACTCGATATTCCAAAGGCGCTCGAGATCGTCCCAGGAGTCTATCCCGAGGCGATCGGCCCCGGTCGCTTTGGAAATGATCGCGGCGTTGGAGCGGATCAGGTCGAGCTTGGACAGCCGCTCGATGTCGACGGTGATGAAGCGTTTGGCGCCATGGGCGCTGAACGTGAGCGGAATGACCAGGTCGCGGCCAGCGCCGAATTCGAAGAACGTCGATGCCTGAGGCGACCGAATGCCGTATTCGGAATAGGTGCGGAGCAGCTGCTGGGCAAACGTATGGATCGACCTGATTTGCTTTTCCGGACGCGGCAACCGACGCGTGACGTAGCGTTGCAAAGCGTAGTGCAGGTCCTCCCCGAACGGGATCGCCGAGAGCACGGTAAACGCGCGCGCCTTTGCTTGCCAGTGCACGTCAATGGTCCTTTGGACGGGCGGCTTCGGCAGCGGCCTGTCTGGACGAAGAGGGAAGGCGCGATTTCCATGTCCGCAGCCCGTTCTCCTCGAACATGATGCGCGAGCAGCTATGTCCCTGCTGTTCCAGCGCCGCGATGAGCTGGTAGCGTTCGAACGGACGGACGAAGAACATGAAGTAGCCGCCGCCGCCGGCGCCCAGCAGCTTGCCGCCGACGGCGCCGTTCGACTTGGCGAAATCGTAGATGGCGTCGAGCTCGCCTGAAGAGATCTTGGAGCTGAGCTTGCGTTTGGCGTGCCAGGCTTCGTCGATGAGGCGTCCGCAATCCAGCAGCCGGCCGCGAAGGAGATGCTTGCGGATCTCGCGCGTCACCTCCTTCTGCTTGGCAGCGGCGGTCACCGCGTCGGCCGTCGCGTGCTGCGCTTTCTGGTCGCGATGGATCGCGCCGGAGTCATGACCTGCGCCGCTGTAGCAGAGCACCAGGCTCTCCTCGAGCTCGGCAATAATGTTGGGGTCGAGACGCAGCGGTACGATGGTGTTCTGGTCGGAGGAGAACTCCATGTGGTTGAAGCCGCCGAACACGGTGGCATATTGATCCTGCCAGCCGCCGGGAATGTTGAGCATCAGCCGCTCGGCCTGGAACGCCATTTCCGCGATCTCGTGGCGATCCCATTGGTCGCCGCGGAATTCGTTGAAGCAGCCGATGATGGCGGAGGAGACCACCGCCGAGCCGCCGAGGCCGGAGCCGACCGGGAAGTCGGCGGAGACTTCGAGCTCGAACCCGTAAGTCGGCTTGATCAGGCGCACCACCGATTTGATCAGGGCGAGATCGCCGCCCGTACCGAGCTCGGCGAGACTGCCGGCCTCGACCGTGCGGCGAAAATCGTGCGAGTAGATCCGGATGTGGGGATCGCTCCGGCGCCGCAACGTCGCGTGCGCATACATCTTGATCGTGGCGTTGATCACCGCGCCGCCGTCATTTTCCACGAAGTAGTGCGTGAGATCGGTGCCGCCGCCGGAGAAGGAGATGCGGACCGGCGAGCGGGCGCGGGCGAACACCTCGCTCTCCTCCGACAGGTTGAACAGCTCGCGGCTGAACACGTCGACCAGCCGGCCCTCGGTATCGAGGATGGGTACGACGTGCACGCGCTGGTCGAGCAGCTTGAGAATCTGCTCCCGCGGCCCCCCGGCTTGCGCCCAGACGAAGTTGTGGTTGATGCAGGCTGCCACCCGGTCGTGGATCGTGATGCCCGCCAGCATCCGCCGGCGGATGTCGCCATCGGTCACCGCGCCGACGATTCGTCCGCCCGGATCCTGCGCGAAGAGGATGCCGAGCCTGTTGGCGTTGAGGCGCCGGAAGGCTTCCTCAATCGTCTCTGTCTCGGCGATGGTGAGATGGCTCGTTTCTGCCAATGGTATGGATCCAAAAAGGGGAAGGAATTTCAGGCCCTTAACCCCGCGGCGAGCCCGCCGAAAGCGTCGCATTTTTCGAGTTGTTAGATACGGCAGGGGGGCGGATCATGCAAGTTTCCCGGAATCGAGCGCGTTCGCGCCGCAAATGGGCGCGTCAGCGCCGGAACCGTTGTGGGGACGGATCGAGCTGCCCGGTCTACGGCTCGCCTTGCCTTGCCGTCTGCTTTGCCTGTAATTGACGAGCCTGGCACTTGCGGAAGGTCGGCTTTGCCTAGGTCGGCCCCGTCGCGATCACCGGCGTTTACCGGTATGATGAAGGCTCTGCATGATTAGATTTGGGCTGCTCGGCTGCGGGCGAATTGCCAAACGCCACTCCGACCTCTTGGGCGGCAATTACGTAGAAGGTGCGAGCCTCGTTGCGGTCTGCGATCCCGTCCGCGCACGCGCCGACGCCATTGCCGGAAAATTCCGCGTGCCGGCGGTCTACGACATGGATGACTTTCTCGCCCGCAAGGACATCGACGCGGTCGCGGTGCTGACACCAAGCGGGCTGCATCCGGCACACGTCATCGCTTGCGCCAAGGCCGGCAAGCATGTCGTCGTCGAGAAGCCGATGGCGCTCCGATTACAGGATGCCGACGACATGATCCGGGCCTGTGACGGTGCAGGCGTGAAGATGTTCGTCGTCAAGCAGAACCGCTTCAACGTGCCCGTCGTCAAGGCGCGTGAGGCACTCGATGCCGGCCGCTTCGGCAAGCTGATTCTCGGCACCGTGCGCGTGCGCTGGTGCCGCGATCAGGCCTATTACGACCAGGACTCCTGGCGCGGCACCTGGGCCTATGACGGCGGCGTGCTCACCAACCAGGCGAGTCATCACATCGATATGCTGGAGTGGTTCTTCGGCGACGTCGTCAGCGTGCATGCGCGCGGGATGACGGCGCTCGCGAAGATCGAGACCGAGGATACTGCGGTTGCGACGTTGAAGTTTCGTAACGGCGCTCTCGGAATTGTCGAGGCCACCACTGCGGCGCGACCGACCGATCTGGAGGGATCGCTCTCGATACTCGGGGAAAAGGGCACGGTGGAAATCTCCGGCTTCGCGGTCAATCAGATCCGGCATTGGCGCTTCGTCGACGAGCTGCCGTCCGACAAGGACGTGGTCGAAAAATTCTCGGTCAATCCGCCCAACGTCTATGGCTTCGGCCATCAGGCCTATTATCGCCATGTGGTCGACTGCCTGGTGAACCAGCGCGCCGCGCTGGTCGACGGGCTCGAGGGCCGCAAGAGCCTGGAACTGATCTCCGCTCTCTATGAATCCATTGAGACCGGCGCGGAGGTACCGCTACGATTTACACCGCGGCTGAGCCGCCTGGGTGTCGTCACGTGAACAAGCCGGACATCCATCAGGCCGCTATTCGCGATGTCGCGTTCGGTGCCGGCGTCAAGGTCGTCGAGCCTTGCAATCTCTA
>Ga0105239_10005113_pt1 | contig 15486 bp, 12 predicted proteins | sample KBSC44metaG_FD_92761 | JGI IMG/M metagenome (GOLD analysis project Ga0105239, IMG submission 92761) | Corn rhizosphere microbial communities from Kellogg Biological Station, Michigan, USA - KBS C4-4 metaG | ecosystem: Host-associated > Plants > Roots > Rhizosphere > Soil | place: Michigan, USA...
ACGCAGGGCGCGCTCGGCTATGGCCTGACCTCGGTGATGGGCGCCGTCGTGCTCGAAATATTCCAGGGCAAGCAATACGGCAGCATTTTCGGCACCATCATGCTGGCGGCGCTGGCCGGCGGCGCGGCCGGCCCGTGGGCGACCGGAATCCTGTACGACCGCTTCGGCGATTACACGATTGCCTTTGCGATCGGGATCGCCGTCAGCTTGTTGTCGGCGATCGCGATCTGGCAGGCATCGCCGCGCAAGATTCGCGCGGTCGCGGGGCAACTGCATAAGCTGCCGGTTGGCGGCACCTGAGGCATGCGCTCATAAGCGGGCGCGCTTCCGATACCCGGTGTGGATCTAGTGCGATGGTCCTTCCGATGCCCCAAACACCGGAACGTCGGTGCGATCGATCAACGCTTCTGGTCCCTCGTTCGGCAGGAGCTCGGCAAAGTTCAGCGCAGCATCGATGTCGTTTTCCCAGATTTCGCGTGGAAGGTCGTACACCAGCTCCACGCCATAGCCGTTGGGATCGTGGACATAGAGGCTGTGCGTCATTCCGTGGTCGATGCGTCGGTCGAATTTTACGCCCCGGGCCTGAAGATAGGCGAGCTGGTCCAGCCAAGCCTCGCGGCTCGGATAGGTGATTGCGATGTGATTGATCGCGATCGGCAAATCCCACATTTTCCATTCGGCGGGCGGCGGCGGCAAGTTCGGATTCTCCACCAGCGCAATATCGTGGTGATGGGCTCCGGCCGTCCCGATGCCGCGGTAGAACCGCATCCTGGGGGTCGGCGGCCGGCCAGGCCGTTGGCGGAATTCGCCCACCAGTTTCAGGCCGACGACCTCGGTCCAGAATTGATGGCTCTCGTCCATGTTACGGACGTTGAGCACGATGTGATTCACGCCGACCGGCGCAACCGGCCCGCGACTTGCCGCTTCCATTGATGCCATTGCAGCACCTCCTCCGCTTGAGGCCGGCCAACACGAAAGTGCACGATTTGTAGGCTATCGTATCACTATCCTGCTATGTTCCCTAGTCTGCTTTTCTTGCTCGATCGTCCGAGACCGAGAGGCGCGCTGCGATGGATGTTCTTTCGGATGTGCTCAAGGCCGTGCGCTTGACGGGTGCCGTGTTTTTCGAGCGGCATCTCCACGCGCCGTGGGTCGGCGAGTCACCGCCCTCGGCTGCCATCGCCTCCCTGGTAATGCCGGACGCCGAGCATGTGATCAGCTTCCACGCTATCCTGTCCGGCTCTTGCTGGACCGGATTGGCCGGCAGTCCTGACTCCAGCAGGCGCTTCAATGCCGGCGATATCGTCATCTACCCGATGGGTGACGCCAATGTCATGAGTTCCGCGCCGGGCATGCGCGGTCTTCCCGACCTCCAGGAATACGCCCGGCCGAAAGATCGACCGCTGCCGATCGTGACCCGTCTGGACAATGACAGCGCCGACTACTGCCATCTGGTTTGCGGTTATTTCGGCTGTGATGCGCGACCTTTCAATCCGCTTCTTGAAGCCCTGCCTCGCATGCTCCTCAGCCAAATGTCGGCGGCGGCACAGAGCTGGCTATCCAACATGCTTCGCGTTGCCGCTGAAGAAGCCGGACGCGGCGACGCCGGAAGTGAAAGTCTGCTGGCCAAGCTTGCCGAGCTGATGTTCGTCGAAGTCGTGCGCCAGTACATCGTTCATCTTCCCGAAGATTCGACGAGCTGGCTTTCCGGACTGAAACACCGACACGTAGGACATGCGCTGCGGCTGATCCATGGGCAGCCAGAAAAGCCCTGGACCCTCGCCGAGCTTGCGCGTGAAGTGGGCCTCTCGCGCTCCGTATTCGCTGACCGGTTTGCGCTCTATGTCGGTGTGTCGCCGATGCACTATCTGGGTTGTTGGCGCATGCAGCTCGCAGCCCGGCATCTGTGCATCCCCGGAGTCAGCGTTGCTCAGGCGGGAGCAAAGGTAGGCTACGAGTCCGAGGCCGCGTTCAACCGGGCCTTCAAGAAATATGTTGGCCTGCCACCAGGCTCATGGCGGAAAGGCAAGTCATCGTCAGCTCCGGGACAACGTCTGGCAGTCGACCCTGGGCCGTCAGGTTGATGCAGCGCTGATCGCCTTTTGCAGGTCGCTGATCGCGCGCAGAAAACTGTCGGCCGGCGTCGTCTCCGGATCGATCAACCGGTGCAGCCGGAAGCCGTCCTCCATCGCGAGAACGATGGCCCCCCACCAGGCTGGAGCGAGAACGGGATCCTTGCCGCTGTTCTTCGCGGTGGTCTCGATGACGTCGGCGATAAGTTTGCGCCCGGCACGCAGCCGTTTGGCGAGTTCGGGCCGGCGCTTCTCGGCGCGCGCGACGAACAGGATCATCTCCATGTGCAGAAGCGGAGAGCGGCCAAGCGGATCCTGCTGGCCGCGGTCCATTGTCTTCATCGCTTCGATGAAATCCGCAAGGTTCCTGTGCCTGGCCAGCAAATCGAGATGGCGTCGAGCCGATTGCGCGACGTGATCCTCGAGCATGGCGATGATCAACTCGTCCTTGCTGTCGAAATTCGAGTAGAACGCGCCACGCGTGAAGCCGGCCGCGGCCGCGATGGTCTCGATGCTGGCGCCGCCGATGCCCTGTTCCTCGAACACGCGCGCGGCCGCCTCGAACAGCTTTTCGCGGGTATCGTCCCGGGTCGGTCTGGTTCGGACTCTTGACATCCTGCCATTTTAGGTCAAAATTCAACTCGATACAATAGTGTATCGAGTTGCGGGTATCCGGATAATCCACCGGATGCGGACGGCGATACGATACGCAAAGCGGTGTGGAAACCAATCGAGGTCACCATGAACGGGCATGTTCAGGCTGCGACGAGCGAACCGCTTTTCAATCCATTGTCCCCCGACTTCATCCGCAATCCCTATCCGCATTACGAGCGGATGCGCACCACCGATCCGGTGCATCTGACGCCGCTCGGCGTCTTCGTCGCCAGCCGCCACGCCGAGGCGAGCCTCGTGGTACGCGACAAGCGCTTCGGCAAGGAGCATGCCGAGCGCGCCATCCGGCGCTATGGCCCGAAGATCATGGAGGAGCCGGCATTTCGCAGCCTGGGCCTGATGATGCTGCAGCAGGATCCGCCCGACCATACCCGCCTGCGCGGACTGGTGGTGAAGGCGTTCACGGCGCGCCGGGTCGAGGACATGCGACCGCGCATCCAGCAAATCGTCGACGAGGCGCTCGACCGCATCATTCCGCAAGGCAAGATGGACCTGATCGAGGATTTCGCGTTTCGCCTGCCGGTGACCGTCATTTGCGACATGCTCGGAATCCCCGAAGAGCATCGCGAGGTGTTTTACACGAGGGCACGCACCGGCGGCCGCATTCTCGATCCCGTGCCGTTGTCGCCGGAAGAGATCAAGCAGGCCAACGAAGGCACCATCATGTCCGAGATGTATTTTCGGCAATTGTTCGAGCTGCGGCGAAAAAGCCCCGGCGACGACCTGATCACCCAGCTGGTGCAGGCCGAGGAAGAGGGCAGCAAGCTCTCCAACGAGGAATTGACCGCCAACATCATCCTGCTGTTCGGCGCCGGCCATGAGACGACCGTCAACCTGATCGGCAACGGCCTGCTGGCGCTGTATCGCAATCCCGACCAACTCGCGCTGCTCAAGGCCAGGCCTGAACTCATCACCAATGCGATCGAGGAGTTCCTGCGCTACGATTCCTCGGTGCAACTGACCGGCCGGGTGGCGCTGGAGGACATCGAGGACCTCGGCGGCAAGCGCATTCCCAAGGGCGAAACCGTGCTGTGCCTGCTGGGCTCGGCCAACCACGACCCGGCAGTTTACCCCGATCACCCCGAGCGCCTCGACATTACCCGGCCCAATGTGCGGCCGTTGTCCTTTGGCGGCGGCATACACTTCTGCCTCGGCGCCCAGCTGGCGCGCATCGAGGCGGAGATCGCGATTTCGACCCTGCTGCGCCGTCTGCCCGACCTGCGGCTCGATGACGCGGTGAATCCCGAATGGCGGCCGACCTTCGTGCTGCGCGGCCTGAAGCGTCTGCCGGCAAGCTGGTAACCATGCCGGGACGGCGCTCGCGAATCCCCCGGTTCGGAATAATCCGAGCCCGACAGGCTCCGGCGGTCATACCGCTGTGACTTCGCCACACTTGTCTCTATATACTGGGCTGCTCCGGCCCTGAGTTCGCGTGGCGCGGTCTGTGCCGGAGCGGGTTCAAGGGGAGACACCGTGCAGACGACGCTGCTCGGCCTGGCGATTGCCTTCATCATTGCGCTCGTGGCCGCACTCGTCGGGCCGTATTTCATCGACTGGAATCAGTTCCGGCCGCAATTCGAGGCTGAAGCGACCCGGATCATCGGCGCGCCGGTGCGGGTCGGCGGCAAGCTCGATGCGCGGCTGTTGCCGGCGCCGTCGTTGCAATTGCGCTCGGTGGTGGTCGGCGGCGCCAACGATCTCGGCAAGGTTCGCGCCGACAAGCTCGACGTCGAATTCAGCCTGGGGTCGCTGATGCGCGGCGAGGTGCGCGCCACCGAACTCACCATCAACGGCCTGTCGCTCGATCTCGGCCTTGATTCCAAAGGGCGGATCGACTGGCCGGCATCGACCGGAGCGTTCAATCTGGGCTCGCTGGCGATCGATCGCCTCAATCTCACCGGCCGGATCGCTCTGCACGATGCGGGCAGCCGCGGCACGCTCGAACTGAGCGACATCGCCTTTTCCGGCGATGTGCGGTCGCTTGCGGGCTCGATCCGCGGCGACGGCAATTTCATGGTGTCGGGCACCCGCTACCCGTTTCGCGTCTCCTCGGGCCAGACTTCGGACGGCAACGGCACGCGCGTTCATGTCAATATCGATCCCGGCCCGCGCACGCTCTCGGTCGATCTCGACGGCGTGCTGGCGTTCGAGGCGCGCGCGCCGCGGTTTGAAGGCGCGGTAACGCTGGCAAGCCAGCCTGGACAAAGAGCCGGCGGCAACGAGGCCTCGCCGCCGTGGCGCATCACGTCACGGGTCAAGGCCGATCCTTCGGCCGCACGGCTTGAGGCGCTCGAAATGAGCTACGGCGCCGAAGAGCGCGCGCTGAAGCTTTCCGGTAACGGCGACATGCGCTTCGGTGCGTCGCCGCTGCTGCGCGCAACGGTGTCGGCGCGCCAGCTCGATGCCGACCGGTTTTTCGCAAAGGACGGCAAGGACAATAATGCGGCCGAGCCGGTCCGCGTGCTGCCGGCGCTGCGCGCGCTGATGGCGGGAATTCCGCAAGCCCCGATCCCCGCGCAGGTCGAACTCGCCTCCGAGCAGGTCATGCTGGGCGGCCGCCCGCTGCAGGAAATAGCCGCTGAGCTCCTTGGCGACGGCAAATCCTGGCGCGTGCACCGGCTCGACTTCCGCGCGCCGGGAACGACCCGGGTCTTGCTGAGCGAAGCGGGCGGCAAAGCCGGTTCGCCCGACCAGTTCAAGGCCGCGCTCAACGTCGAATCGTCGGACCCGGACGCGTTGATGACGTGGCTGCAGGGCCGGGGCGATTTCGCCTATCGTAGCCAGAAGCCGCTGCGATTGCGCGGCGACATCACCGTGGCGCCGGATGGCTTTGCCATCGATGCTATGAAGGCCGAGATCGATGGCGGAGCGGTGGAAGGCCGCGTCGCGGTTTCGCACCGGGAGGCCGATCGCGGCTCGAAAATATCGGCGGAACTGAAGGCGGAAAGCCTCGACCTCGATGCGGCCACCGCGTTTGCCCGTTCGCTGGCGGGTCCGCAGGCCGAATGGCCGGACGAAGGACATCTCGCGCTCGATATCGGCCGCGCCATTTCAGCCAGCCAGGAGCTGCGGCCGCTGGTGGTCAGGCTCGGCTACGATCCGAAGGCGTTTTTGCTCGACCAGTTGAAGATTGGTCAACCCGACAAGGTCGCCGTGGAAGGCGTGGGCCGTTTCGATCGCGGGGCGGCGCTTGGGAAGCTGGAACTCAATTCGACGGCCGCTTCGCTGACACAGCTTTCCGCGCTGGTTGCACCGTTTGCGCCTTCGCTGGTGGTACGGCTCAACGCGATGGGCGCGAACCAGGGGCCTGCGCGCGTCAAACTCACGCTCGCACTCGACGCGAATGCCGCGCAGGCCGATCGCGCCAATGCACGCGCGGTGGTCGATATCGACGCGCCGCAGCTCAAGGGCGTCACCACGGTCACCGCGAAGCCGCTGCTTGCGGCGGTCCACGGCATCGACCTCCATGCGTTGGGGCGCAGCGAACTCGGAATCGAATCGAAGCTGTCGTCCAATCAGGGCCGCGCCTTGCTGGCGCTGCTCGGTCTCGATCGTATCATCACGGCCGGCGAGGGCCCGGCGCAATTCGAGGGCACGGCAGCCGGTGCATGGGGTGCACCGCTGCGGCTCAAGGCGAAGATTTCAGGCGCGGGGCTCGATGCTGACGCGGAAGGTTCGGCGGAGCCCTGGGCGCAGGAAGCCAGGGCCAGTCTTGCCTTGAAGGTTCGCAGCGCCGATTTCGGACCGCTGCTCGATCTCAAGCCGTCGGACACGCTGGCGCACAATATCGGCCTGTCCGCGCGCGTATCGGTCGACGGCGGCAGGCTGGCGTTCGACGATCTCGACAGCAGCATTGCGGGTTCTCGGCTGCGCGGGCACCTCGCCGTCTCGCTTGGCGGTGAAAAGCCTGGCAGCGAAAAATCTGGCGATGAAAAAAACATCGAGGGCGAGATAGGCCTCGACCAGCTTGCGCTGGCGCCGGCCTTTGCGCTGGCGCTGGGTGCTGCCGGACACGATGCGGCCGAACCGCTGGGTTCGGGATTGGTGAAGGGCTGGCGCGGCAGGATCGCGTTCCAGGCGCTGCGCGGCCAGTTGCCCGGCGGCAGCGAATTGCAACCGGTAAGCGGGATCGTGAAGAGCGACGGCCAGTCGCTGACGTTTGATGCGATCAAGGGCAGGATCGGCGGCGGCGAGGCGTCAGCCAGTTTCGACGCCAGGCAGGGCGTCAACGGCATTGCTTTGAATGCCAGCATTCAATTGAGCGGCGTCGATGGCACGGCGTTGCGTTACCGCAACCTTGCAATGCCCGCGGGCCGTGCGTCGATGCAGCTGACGCTGACAAGCCAGGGCCGCAGCGCACAGGCACTGACCGGCGCGCTGTCCGGCAGCGGATCGGTGACGCTGGATTCCGCCAGAATTGCCGGGCTCGATCCGCACGCCTTCGAGGTGGCGGTGCGCGCCAGCGACTCGGGTCAGAGCAGGGACGACGCGCGGCTGAAGCAGATCGTCGAACCCGCGTTATCGGCCGGCGCGTTGTCGGTCGGTTCGGCGCAAATCCCGTTCACCATCCGCGATGGCCGGCTGCGCGTCGGCGCCACCACGCTCGATGCCAATGGCGTGCGCGCCGTCATTTCCGGCGGCTATGATATTCCGGCCGACCAGGCCGATATCCGCGCCGCGCTCGCGTTGACGATGGTCGGACCCGCCACCGGCCGCCCCGAAATTCAATTGTTTGCGGTGGGTACGCCCGACGCACTCAGCCGCAGCGTCGACGTCACGGCGCTATCGTCGTGGCTGGCGGTGCGCGCGATCGATTACGAAACCCGAAGGCTTGATGCGATCGAGCGCGGCGAACCGCCACCGCCGATGCCAGCACCGGTATCCCTGCCGCCGCCGGCGGATGCGCCATCCGCGCCGCAGGCGAGCCCGCCGAGCGAACCGCAGATGCAAGTGCCGATCCCCGGCCGCGATCCGCGCCGGCCCCCCGCCAGGCCAAAGGCGGTCGCGCCGCGCCCGCCGGCGCCACCCGTGGCGATCGCGCCTGCGCCAAATCCGCCTGTGCCCATCCCGCCGGCCCCGGTGCCGAGCCAGCCGCAGGTTGCGCCGCTGCCGCCGCCGATCGACGTAAGGCCTGCGCCCGGCGCCATCGCGAAACCAAAACCGCGGCCGCCGCTGGCGTTGACGCCGCAAGTCGCCAATCCGCCGCCGCGCCCGGCGCTTCAGAACAGCAACTAGCCGTTACAGCACAATCACGCGCTGGATTCCGATGGCGTTCAAAATCACTTGGCCGGCTCCACGGCGGGGGTATCGCGCGGTTCCCGTCGATCTTGTGAAGATGCAACCGGAAAAAACCCGGGGAATGTTCCGAACAAGGCGGGGTTTATCGATGAGGCTGGAGGAATTCCGATCCATTACAGCAGGAGGCACGTGTGTCCAACTTCACGATCAGGCTAGCAACCCTTGCAATATTCTCGGTGGCGCTTGCCGCGACGCAGCCGCTGGTTCCGGCCTTTGCTGCTGGCGGCGGCGGCGGCGGTGGTGGCGACGATCCGAGCAAGATGAGCTCGCCGGCGCCGAGCAACAGGCAGACGACCGCGCCCGGCACCCGCACCACGCAGAAAGCCAAGAAAAAGGACAAGCAATCCAGTTTCGATGATCCGGCTTTCGCGAAGGGCTACCGCGCAGCCTACGCGACGATCTATGATCGCAACGAATATGCCGACGCCATCGAGCAGTTGAAGGCGCTCGGCCAGGACGACCATCCGAACGTGGCCAATCTGATCGGCTATTCCTATCGCAAGCTCGGCGACTACAAGCTGTCGCAAGCCTGGTACGAGCGCGCGCTGAAGGCCGACCCGAACCACGTGCTGACCTGGCAGTATTACGGCCTGTGGCAAATCGAACAGGGCAACCGCGATCAGGCGCAATATCATCTGAACCGGATCGCCGCGATCTGCGGCACCGACTGCGCCGAGTATCGTTCATTGGCGGCGGCGCTCGAGAAACCGGCCGGGACCGGCCTCGTCTACTGAGGCCTGCGCGGTAGAGCGGCAGCGGGCGCGTCCCTGTTTTCGGGAAGCGCCCGCTTGTCGGCGCGAGCCGCAAATCCTCAATCGAAGGCCGACGGAAGCTGGCCCTGGCGGAAGAACACCGTCGGCTCGTCGTCATAGTCGCCCATATCCGGATCGCCGGTGGACGAGAAGGCCACGACGCCGAGCCTGCTCAACGCCAGTCGCTCTGCGGTTCGAAGCGCGCCGGTTTCCGTTTTGCAGGCGATCGGCGCGTCGGCTTTCAAATTGCCGCCCCTGCCGGCGTTGAAGGCCTGCACGAAGTAGCTTGTCTGGCGAGCCATCAGGTCCTCCTTTGAGGATAAAAGGCCATATCGCGCGATTTTCGATTCAGGACATTGCCCGCATCAGCGCGGCAATCGTGATGGTCGCAAAGTTGGAGTAGGTGTCGGATATGGCGTACGGCAAAATGATCTGATCATTGTGCCGCATAGCGCCACAGGTATAGACCACGTTTGGAACGTAGCCCTCGCGTTCGGACGCTTCGGGATGCAGCAACGGTTCGCTTGCGCGCGCCAGTACCTTGGAGGGATCGTTCTTGTCGAGCAGCGCCGCGCCGATCGAGTATTTCCGGACCGGACCGACGCCGTGCGTGAGCAGCAGCCAGCCTTCATCCAGTTCGATCGGTGATCCGCAGTTTCCGATCTGCACGAATTCCCAGGGGAATTGCGGCTTCAGGATCGCCTGACCGCCGTCCCACCGGTACAGATCGTTCGAATAGATCAGATAAAGGTTCTCATTGTCCTGGCGCGCGATCATGGCATATTTGCCGTCGATCTTGCGCGGGAACAGCGCCATGCCCTTGTTGCGCGCGGCCGTGCCGCGCAACGGCGACATTCGAAACGACAGGAAGTCATGGGTCTCGATCAGTTCCGAACGGATCGCCAGGCCGCTATACGCGGTATAGGTGGCGTAATAGGTCTTGTGGTCGCCATCGCTGAATTGGACAAACCGGGCGTCTTCGATGCCGTTCGACTGCGAATCGGTAACGGGAAAGATGACGCGCTCGCTGAGTTCTTCGTCCGGATTGAACGTCAACTCGATCTCGTCGCCATCCGGTTTGGGCACGCGGAGCCTGACCCGTGGGCTGGAGGCGAGGCGGGCCGTCGGATCAACGGTCAGGCTGCCGTCGGCCGCGATGGTGCCGGCGCGAAACGTCAGCGACGATATATGCCCCTCGCCGACGGCGCGAAGGCTGAGAATGAAGCGCAGGCCACCATTCGGGGCATCTGACTGGTCGGGGTGCGGCACGATGCTCGGATTGAACAGGGCCGAGGCTTCGAACGAATATTCGTTGAGAAAATAGGCGCCGATCAATTGGCGCTGGACGCCGGAGAAAGCGCCATGAGCCGCGAGCGCCTGTTCCATGACGTCGGCGCGGGCCTCGAACGTTTCCAGCAGATTGCGATGCCGGCCACGAAAGTTTTCCAGTACGTCCGCCAACAGGCTGGCTGCAAGCTCAGGCTCAAGGGCGAGGACGCGTTCGACGATATGGTTGGCGCGTGTCTTGTCGGTCGGATTGAGATCGCGCGGTTCGGTCGCCGGCTTGAAAGAGCGCACGATCACCCGTGCGGTGTCGGGACGCAGATAGAGCGCCTGCCGGTGCAGGAAGGTGGCGTGCGACAAGATATCCTCGGTTCTCTGGAAGGAAACTGGACTCAGGTGCCGATGGCACGAAGCACCACGGGTGGTGTCACGCTGACATTGACGCGCGCGAGCTGACGAATATCGGCAAGACCGAGCAGATAAGACACCACCGACTCACCCCCGCGATTCTCATTAGCACGGTCGGGATGCAGTCCATCGCGGCAACCGCCGGTCTCGGGATCGACCAGCGCCACCGATAGATCGTTGCGGCCGAGAAACCAGGCGAAAACGTTGGTTGCGATCGCTTTCCATTCTGCCTCGCCTTCCGCCCGCCAGGCGGTCAGGCAGGCGGCGATGGTGGCCGTGGCCTCCAGCGGCTGCTGATCGAACGCGCGCGGTGCCTGGCGCAGTTCGCCGAAGCCGGCGGTGCCAACGGGGCGGAAATGACCTGATGGTGCCGTTTGTTGTGTCATCAGCCAACGCAGGGATCTCAACCCGGCATCGACGTAATCGGGCGTCTGGGTGGCCATACCGGCCAGCATCAGCGCCTGCGGCAGACGCGCATTGTCATACGCCAGGCCTTCCTCGAACCACGACCTGTCCGGCGTCTCGACGGAGGCGAGGCTCGACATCAACCTGTCGGCAAGAACATGCCGGATCGTGCGGGCGCGCAAATCATCGGGAACAATGGCGCAATAGCCGTCCAGACCGAGCAGCGTGAAGGCCGCCGCGCGGGGCGAACGAAAGCTCTCCACGACAGGCAATGCCTCGGCAAACAGGGCGGCGGCCCATCGCCGCCGCGAGGGGCTTGCGTCCCTGCGCGCGCACTCGCCGAGCGCCCACAACGTTCGCCCATGGCTGTCTTCGGAGCCGCGGTCTTCGAGCCAGGTTCGATTGAAACCCATGAAATTGCGAAATCGCCGGGTATCGGGATTCCACGCATGCTGCACGAACGCGGCAAAGCGGGCAGTCAAAGCCTCGGACAGGCGTTTTTCACCGGGATTGTTGAGGGCACAGGCCAACAACAGGGCGCGCGCATTGTCGTCCACGCAATAGCCGTGCGAGCGATCCGGGACCGAATGCACTGCGTGCTGGAACAGGCCGGTATCGTCGCACATGGAAAGGAAGTGGTCCAATTGCATGTCCGACACGGCGGGGCTGTGCGCGATCGCGACCGGCCCGGTGCGCGCGATCACCTTGAGCCAGTCACCCTGGCGCGCATTTTCGAAGGCTGCCACGTAACGCTCGGCGGTGCGCTCCCACGTCATGGAACGGCTGACGGCATAGGCACGCACGCGCATCGCCTGCCGGCGCGTGTCATCGGTGAGCAATTGCGCGATTTCCTTGCCAATCGCGGCCGCGTTGCCGAACGGAACGATGACGCCACGCCCGTCATCCAGCAGCTCCAGCGCGTGCCAGTAGGGCGTCGAAACCACCGGCTTGCCCAGCCCAAAGCTGTAGGCCAGCGTACCCGACGTCATCTGCGCCTCGTTGAGATAGGGCGTAACATAGACGTCGCACATCGAAATAAATTTCAGCAACGTGGCCTGATCGACGAACTGATCGAGAAATACGACGTGGTTCTCGACCCCAAGCTCGCGCACGCGCGTCATCAGGCTCTCGCGATAGGCCTCGCCCTGGTCGCGAACCAGATTCGGGTGCGTCGCGCCGAGCACGACGTAGACCGCGTCGGCGCGGCTTTGCAGGATCGATGGCATGGCGTCGATCATGACCTCGATGCCCTTGCTGGGAGAAAGCAGGCCGAAGGTCAGAATGACGGAACGGTCGCTGAATCCGAGTTTGGCCTTGGCCGCGTCGGGCTCCACGAACGGAAAGTCGGGAATGCCATGGGCAATGACCTCGATCTTGTCGTCCGGCACGCGATAGATGCTGCGCAGCAGCTCGCGTCCCTTGTTGGCCATCACGACGATCCTGGAAGACACCTCGACGATACGTTCCATCACTGCGCGTTGGGCTGCGGTCGGCTTGGCCAGCACCGTGTGCAGCGTCGTGATGACTGGCATGCTGAGGCGGGTAAGCAGCTCCAGAATGTGGGCGCCGGCTTCGCCGCCGAAAATCCCGAATTCGTGCTGCAGGCAAACGATGTCGAATTGGCCGGCGTTGAGGAAGGAAGCTGCGCGCACATAGTCCTCAATAGTGCCATCCCTGATCTGCAAGGCGACCGAACGGGGATAGTCATAGGTTTGACCGTGGTCGTTCATTGCGATGATGCAGGTCTGCAGGTTCGGCCGCGAATTCCCGATCGCGCGTTCCAGATCGGTCGTGAACGTGGCTATGCCGCAGCGGCGCGGCAACGAATTGCCGATCACTGCGATGCGGCGAAGCGGCGTCATGTTCGCGCCTCGACAGCGCCGGCAAATTGCGGAAGCGCGACCGCGGCTGGATTGGCTGCGCTATCTGGTTGCTCAGCAAGCCTCTGCAGCAGGGAATCGATCGGGCGGCTTGCCGGATAGGCGATCAGCGCGCTCAATCCGTTGGCGCCGACCTCGATGCTGGTGCGGCCGCCGCCAACGAAGATGGCCTGCCCGATCGATGCCGCGGCCAATCCGATTGCCGCGTGGCCATCGAGAACCAGAATCCAGGTCTCGGGTTCCGCAAGCAGGGCCCAGCCTGAACCCGCCGGCAGTTCAATGCGCTCGAGAACGAAGTGCCGGCTGGTGACGAGGACCGTTCGCTCGATGGTGAGGCGGGCCGGATTGCAGGGTGATTTGAGTGGCCATAGGTGGGCAACCGCGACGCCGTTGTCTTCGTGTAATTCGCGTGGGCTGCCGTAATCGAACAGGCGGAAGGTCGCGTCGCTATGCTGCTGAATTTCCGCCAGCACGATGCCGGCGCCGATGGCGTGGATGGTGCCGGCCGGGATGTAGATGACATCATCCTTGGCAACCGGGCGCCATTGGACGAGATCCGTGATCGAGCCGTCTCTGATCGATGTGCGTAATTGTTGCGGCGTTACCTGGCGCTTCAAGCCAGCGCCGATCTGCGCGTCCGGTTTGGCCGAGAGGATGTACCAGGCCTCGCTCTTGCCGTTCGGCATGCCGATCGCGCGCGCGTAAGTGTCGTCGGGGTGAACCTGGATCGACAATGGCTCGCTGGTGAACAGCAGTTTGAGGAGCAGGGCAGGGGTGGGGGCATCCTTGCCGGCCCGCTCAAACCACAGTTCCCCGATGGCGTCACCGGAACCGTCGACGCTGCTCCAGGGCTGCAGATCGCCGACACCCCAGGGCTTGTGAACGACCCGCACGGCGGCATGTTCGGTAGGCATGAATTGTCCTGACCCGTGACGCGCACGTCGGAGCGACGTGCCGTTGAGCGATATCTTCCAAAGGATTTGGCTTAGCTAAGGCGTCGCGTCGTCGGACATGCGCATGAAGCGGGCCGATGCTCACTTCCTAGGTGGCTACTCGGGCTCCCGATAACAAGCCGCGCGAGGTTTTTAAGGTCATTGCGCCGACATTATGCCGGGAATAGCTCGAAACCGGCAGATAATGGCGGTCGCGCGGTCGCCCGATGGTTCCGCGCCGGTTGCAATAGCTTGACCGACGCCGGATTCGATCAGGCCTGATGCCTTGCTTCAGGTGCGGCGGCCGGCGCCGGCACCGCGCGGGTGCGGAAATAGTCCAGCACGAAAAGACGTATCGCCGAGGACAGGTTGCCCTGCTGGCGGTTGCTGTCGATCTCGCCGACCAGTTCGGACAGCGTCATGTTACGCAGGCCCGAAATTTCCTTCATGCCGTTCCAGAACGCCTCTTCGAGGCTGACACTGGTCTTGTGGCCGGCGACCACGATCGAACGTTTGACGACAGGCGACTTCATGATGCGTCTCCGTCGTCGATGCGATGCTGATCCAGAATTTGCGAAGCGCGATCCTTGCGGTTCTCATCGAGCGCACGTTCGGATTTGGTGCGGCCGAAACGCGCACGGTTGGCGTCGGCCTGCCTGGCCGACTGCTCGCGCTCGTTGCGCTTCTTGAATCGCTTCAGGTTGACGACGTCTCCCACATTCGTCTCCATCATCCGGCGGCCTGAAGGCGTGATAACTTATTACGTAGGCTGGCGTGGTCGCGCCGCGCACTGGCAAAAAAGATCGTCATTGGAATCCCCACATCGTGATCTCTGATAGCATCAAAAATTGAATTTCGCTCTGCGAAAACTGAATATTTTGTGCTCCTACCATGCGTCAACGCGATGGCGATAGATGAACGGCCTCATTCTTTAGGCGTTATGAGATATAATTATATCACTCGCCCGTAGTTTTCCGGTCCCGCGCGCGATGCTCAGCCCGGGTGTGTCATTTTGTCCGGCTGCACCAGACGGTCGAACTCCGCCGATTCAACAAACCCAAGCCGGACAGCCTCTTCTTTCAACGTCGTGCCGCGCGCATGCGCCGATTTGGCGACCTTGGCGGCGTTGTCGTAACCGATTTTTGGCGCAAGCGCGGTCACCAGCATCAGCGAACGCTCCATCAATTCGCGGATGCGCTTTTCGTCGGCGCGTATTCCCACCACGCAATGCTCGGTGAACGAGCGGACGACGTCCGACAGCAATTGTATGGAATGCATCATACAATATGCCAGCACCGGCTTGTAGACGTTCAGTTCGAAGTGCCCCTGGCTGCCGGCAATGGTGACGGCGGTCTGGTTGCCGAACACCTGGCAGCAAACCATGGTCATGGCTTCGCACTGGGTCGGATTGACCTTGCCCGGCATGATCGACGAACCCGGCTCGTTCTCGGGCAGGATCAATTCGCCGAGGCCGGAACGCGGGCCGGATCCAAGCAGCCGAATGTCGTTGGCGATCTTGAACAGTCCGGTCGCCACCGAATTGATCGCGCCATGCACCAGCACGTAGGCGTCGTTGGAAGCCAGCGCCTCGAATTTGTTGGCTGCGCTGGTGAAGGGCAGTTTTGTGATTTTGGCGACGTGCCTGGCAAACATTCCGGCAAATTTCGGTTTCGAGTTGAGGCCGGTACCGACGGCGGTGCCGCCTTGCGCCAGCGGAAACATATCCTTCACCGCAACCCGCAGCCGCGCGATGCCGCTCTCGACCTGCGCGGCATAGCCGGAG
>Ga0105239_10005114_pt1 | contig 15480 bp, 14 predicted proteins | sample KBSC44metaG_FD_92761 | JGI IMG/M metagenome (GOLD analysis project Ga0105239, IMG submission 92761) | Corn rhizosphere microbial communities from Kellogg Biological Station, Michigan, USA - KBS C4-4 metaG | ecosystem: Host-associated > Plants > Roots > Rhizosphere > Soil | place: Michigan, USA...
CGTTGACGTCCGGATGCGTGAACAGGTACGCGGAGGCGGCAGCCGCGACACCCGAAGCCACGCCGGCCAGGTCCGCGGGGGTGCAGTTGGGGGCCGTCGGGGCGGCCAGCGCCTGACCCGACATCGGCAGGGCGACCGCCATGACGGCCATGGCGGCTCCTGCGGCAGCCACGACCGCCCGCTGGGCGACCGATTTGGTGAAGACCATTGCCGTAATCCTTTCCACAGTGCCAGCTCCGGGTCGACTGACCACCGGACACAGCCGGACTGTAGCAGGCCCATTGACCCCGCCGACATTTTCTGCGGCAACGCGGTTCTGCGCTTGTGGCCAGTCAGTTCTGCGCGACAAGCCGTCGCTGGGGCCACCGGTGGTCCCTGCGGCACCGCATGTTGCCGAGATGCCCGGCAATTGCGTCGTGTTGTGCGGTTTCGTGCTTTAGGAAGTTTGCGGAGAATGCTTGGCAACCGCGCGGCGTGATTGGCATGCTTGGCCCACTATGGGTGATCTCGGAGTGTTCGGCGCCTGGCTGATGCTGGCGATGGTCGTCGGCGGGGCGGTCTGCGTCGCGGTCGGCTGCGTGTTCGTCACGCGGCGCGTCATCGCCCGCGATGCGCGTCCGGAACAGAACTCCTTTTTGTCACCGTTTCTGACCGTCGTCGGCTTGGTCTACGGGGCGCTCCTGGGATTCACGGTCGTCGTCGGTTGGCAGCAGTTCCTCAGTGCCGAGACGAACGTCGCCAATGAGGCATCGACGTTGACGACGCTGTACCGCCAGACCGTCGCGATGCCGCAACCCGAGCAGGCGCAGGCCCGTGAGGAGCTGCGCAAGTACGCCGCCGCGGTGCAGGGACCCGCTTGGGGCATGGACGAATTCGCGGACATCAGCAACAACGGCCGTGTCGCGCTCACCGAGCTCTATCGCATCGTGGGAACACACAGTTCGGCGCCGACGGCCAGCCCGATCGATTCGCAGTTCCTGAGCGAGCTGACGGTGCTGGCCTCGGACCGCAGTGAGCGCATCCTCAACGCCCGGCAGCGCATCCCCACGCTGCTGTGGTCTGCGCTGATCTTCGGTGGGACGGTGTTGATCCTGCTGACCTGCTTCATGCGGTTGGAGAACGGCCGCGCTCACGCAATCCTCGTCGGAGCGGTCGCCGTCCTGTTGTCGCTGCTGCTGTACGTCATCTACACCCTTGATCACCCATTTGGTCCGATAGGCGTTACCCCGCAGCCGTTTTCGCATGCCGTGAAGGTGTTCGATCTGGTCGACCGCGGCAGCTGATCGTCGCCTCCGTAGTACTAGAGTCTGCCGACCGCCCCGAGCTGCTGCAGCTGGGTCAACGTGTCGACCACACCCCAGACCTCGGCGATCAGCCCGTCGGAGAACCGGATGATGAATATCTCTTCGTACACAACGGCTTTCCCGGTCGGCTCCAATCCCCGGTACTCGCCCAGATGTGTCCCGGTCACCGTCTGTCGCGAGGCGAGCTTGTCATGGTCGACGACCATGTCGTCGACCATGACGTGAATGTCCGGGAAGGCTCGAAGAAGCAGGGTCCAGATGCGCTTCATGGTGTCCGGGCCGGAACCTGCCGCGAGCGGTGAGTGGACGACGGCGTCGGGGAGAAAGACGTCGTCAATCGTGCTCACGATATCGTCGATGTCACCGCTGTTGCAGCTGCAGTGGAATCGTTCGAAGGTCGCGACATTGGTGCTCGTGGGTGTCGTGGACACTGCCCCTCCTTGCGATACGGCATTGCGACTCACGAGACCGTCCGGCATTCAGCCGGCGTTGCCCGCACGGTCCGCCAGCCCCAGTCTCAGGTGCTCGCTGTGATAGACGGCTTCGTCGAGCAGTTGCGCGACGTGGTTGTCATAAAGGCTGTAGACGATGCTGCGGCCGCTCCGGGTTCCGGTCACCAGTCCGAGATTGCGCAGCAGCCGGAGCTGGTGGGAGACCAGGGACTGTTCGAGGCCGATCGAGTCAGCGAGGTCGGTGACGGAGCGGGCGCCTTGACGTAGCTCGGTGAGGATCATCAACCGGCTCGGGGTGGCCAGTGCCTGCAGTGTGGTGGCCACCTGGGCTGCGGAGTCGGCGTCGAGTCGCCCGGTTGGGCGGTCACGCCCCTCGACACCATGTCCCATCGCCCTAGTGTACTAGCGCACACACATGAAGACATATTCATTTGTTCTGATAACGTTGGCTGCATGTGTTTGCGAGGTGCGTCATGGCGACGATGACTGCGGCCGTCCGGTCGGCAACTGCCGACGCGGCGGCGAGTCGGTCGCGCCGCGGGTGGTTCGACCTACCCGAGATGTGCTGGGCCGCAGGTGCTTTGGCGCTGTTCCTCGCCGGCTTGGTGGCGCTGCTGATCGGTGGGCCGACGTGGGTTTACTGGGCTCTGTACCTGGGCTGCTACGTCGCCGGAGGCTGGGAACCGGCGCTGGCCGGGCTGCAGGCGCTGCGTGAGAAGACCCTCGACGTCGACCTGCTGATGGTCGTCGCCGCGATCGGTGCGGCGTCGATCGGCCAGGCCACCGACGGTGCCCTGTTGATCGTCATCTTCGCGACCTCCGGCGCGCTGGAAGCGCTGGCCACCGCGCGCACCGAGGACTCTGTGCGCGGTCTACTCGACCTCGCGCCCGACACTGCGACTCGGTTGTCCGACGACGGTGAGCGCGTGGTGCCCGCAGCCGAGCTCGAGGTCGGTGACGTGGTGCTCGTTCGGCCGGGGGAGCGCATCTCCGCTGACGCCACGGTGATCGGCGGAGCCAGTGAGGTCGACCAGGCCACCATCACCGGCGAACCGCTGCCGGCGGACAAGCGCGTCGGCGACGAGGTCTTCGCCGGCACCCTGAACGGCACCGGGGTGCTGCGGATCAAGGTGGACCGGCGTGCCGAGGACTCCGTGGTGTCGCGTATCGCGGCACTCGTGGCAGAGGCGTCGCAGACCAAGGCCCGCACCCAGTTGTTCATCGAGAGAGTCGAGCAGCGCTACTCGGTCGGCATGGTCGTCGTCACGCTCGCGGTATTCGTGGTGCCCCTGCTGGCGGGAGACTCCGTGCGGGAGGCCCTGCTGCGGGCCATGACCTTCATGATCGTGGCGTCCCCGTGCGCGGTCGTGCTGGCGACGATGCCGCCCCTGCTGGCGGCGATCGCCAATGCTGGACGTCACGGCGTGCTGGTCAAGTCGGCTGTGGTGATGGAGCAACTCGGTGCCGCCACGCGGGTGGCCTTCGACAAAACCGGAACGTTGACCCGTGGCACTCCGGAACTCGCCGAAATCAACTTACTGACAGTTGATTTCACCGAGGACCAGGTGCTGAGGTTGGCCGCGGCGGCTGAACATCCCAGCGAGCACCCGCTGGGTGCGGCCATCGTCCGGGCGGCGAAGGCGCGTCGTCTGGACTGGCCGCGCGTCGCTGATTTCGTCGCCGAACCTGGCCGCGGCGTGCGAGCTTCCGTCGATGGACGCACCGTCACCGTGTCCTCGCCATCCGGCGATAGCGCCGACGCGGTGGCTGCGATGGAGCAGCGCGGGTACACCGCGGTGATCGTCACTGTTGATGGTCGTCGCGTCGCGGTCCTCGGTATGACCGACCAACTGCGCCCTGACGCCGTGAATGTGGTCGCGGCGGTCACCACTGTCACGGACCGGAGCCCGGTGCTGCTCACCGGTGACAATGACGCTGCCGCAAGGCAATTGGCGGACGCGGTTGGCATCGCTGAGGTCCGCGCCGGTCTGCTGCCGCACCACAAGGTCGCCGCAGTGCGGGAGCTGCAAGCCGACGGCGATCGGTTGGTCATGGTCGGCGACGGCATCAACGATGCACCCGCACTGGCCGCTGCGCACACGGGCATCGCGATGGGCAGTGCCGGTTCGGACCTGACGTTGCAGACCGCGGACGCCGTCGTCATCGGTGACGACCTGCGCGCCATCCCCGCCGTGATCGCACTGTCGCGACGAGCCCGGCACGTCGTGATCGCCAACCTGGTCATCGCCGCGACATTCATTGCCGCACTCGTGGTCTGGGACCTCGTCGGCACGCTGCCGCTGCCGTTGGGGGTCGCGGGCCACGAGGGGTCGACGATCATCGTCGGCCTCAACGGACTGCGCCTGCTGCGGCGTGGCGCCTGGGGTGTGCCCATCAACGACACCGCGAACCCGGGTCGCCGACCCGGGTTCGCAGAGGTATGTGCTGTTCAGTCTTCGTAGGGGACGAACTCGTCCTTGCTGACACCGCAGACGGGGCACACCCAGTCGTCGGGGATGTCCTCGAACGCGGTGCCGGGGGCGATCCCGCTGTCGGGGTCGCCGTCGGCAGGATCGTAGATCATGCCGCAGCGCACGCAGATCCACAGCTGGGCGATTTGGGTCTCGGTCATGGTGTTTCCGTTCGGAGAAGTGGTGTGGTCAGGGCTCGACGTGCGCCGGGGCGAGGCTGAACCGGTTCGCCCGCCCGAAGGTGCCGAAGTCGTTGAACCGGACACCGTTGTCGCGCAGTACTTTCTGGCAGTCGTGCTTGATCGCCTCGCGGAGGTAGAACGGGTCGCGGACCAGGAAGTGGTGGATGGCATGCGTCTCACCGAAGTTGAAGCACAGGGCGTGGAAGGGCTTGAGCCACTTGGCCGTCCATACCTGCGTCTGCTGCATGACGTTGTGCTTCTCGACGTCGCCGTAGTAGTGCATGTTGGAGCTGACGAAGTGCAGGCAGAACGTGCGCACCGCGTTCGGTGCCAGCAGCGTGACGGCGACGAAGTTCAACGCTGTCACCCAGCTGCCGGAAACACTGGTGCCGGTGACGAGTTCATACACGTGCACGCCGATGAACAGGTGCCACAGCGTGTAGTGGATGGTGCCGAGCGGGAAGTACAGCGCGAGCGTCTTGGCGGCGAGCTGGCGCGCTTCTTCGGGGGAGCGGGCCTCGTGCTTGATGTAGGCGGTGACGATGGCGTGCTGTCGGAGCGGCTTGCTGTAGATGCCGAGCATCGAGTCGAGCAAGCTGAGCAGCCGGTGGCTACCCCAGCCTTCGCCGTTGGTGATGCCCCGCTCCTCGAGGTCCGAATCGGTGCCCGAGACCTCGTGGTGGTGCAGGTGCAGCGTCCGCCGGATCCAGGGGTTGATGGTGCTCGGCCGGAAGAACCAGACCCCGAACATCATCACGTTGTGCACGATGCGGTTCTGCCGGAAGTACATCGAGTGGATGAGGTCGTGCTCCAGTTCGTGCAGCAATGACAGCCAGAACGCGGTGATGAGGATCGTCGCGTACCAGGGCAGTACGCCGGCCGCGTAGAGCACGGCGTCAACGAGCACGCCGGCGATCGACGTCAGGAAGATCGCCATCCCGACACCGTTCTGGTGGGCGGCGAGAAACGGATGGCGCTCGCGCCAGTCGTTGCCTATGCGGATGAGCTCGCCGCGGATCTCGGCGATCCGGTCACGGTCTTCCGCTGCCAGGTTGCGCTCGCCGGGTAGGCGGGTCGCGATGCGTGCCATGATCTCTCCTTTCAAGTTAGAGAACGAATGTTCCGTAAGATATGGTTCTCAATATGCCGAGGTCAATAGCTATAGTTGGATTCGTGACCGGTGACACAGAGAACAGACGCTCTCTATCTGTCGAGCCAGACTCCGGAAAGGGACGGGATCGGCATGGGCGCCGGACACAGCAGGAGCGCCGCGAGCACACCCGCCGTGCGCTGATGACGGCGGCATTGGATCTGACCGGTGGCGGATCAAGCTTCGACGCGCTGAGCTTGCGGCAACTTGCCAGCAAGGCGGGTGTCGCGCCGTCGGCGTTCTACCGCTACTTCCAGTCGCTCGATGACCTCGGTCTCGCAGTGATTCACGAGACGTTTCGCACGTTGCGCGAGATCATGGGCGAGATGGCCAATCTCGACATCGATTCGTCCGGCGGCGCCATTCACGTCGGTGTGCAGGCACTGCGCGGTGTGGTCTCGCGGGATCATGCGCACCTGGCGTTCCTGGCTCGCCAGCGCGCGGCCGGTCATTCGGTGCTTCGACGCGAGATCCGGTCGGAGATCCGCTTGTACGCCAGTCAATTGGCCACCTACATGGCCCGGTTTGAACCCATTCGGTCGTGGAGCGTCGGTGACGTGGAGATGCTGTCGAGCATGTTGATGGCCACCATCCTCGCCGGTATCGACTCGATGCTCGAGGTCATCGCGCGCGGACTCGACGACGAGACCACCGCGAGCGATCTGGACGCGGCCGCCACGATGCTCGAGCGCCAGATTCGGTATCTATACGTCGGTGCTACCGCCTGGCGGAGCTGCTGATCGCTCGCGGAACTGAAACCTTTTGACTACCAACAGGAGTGATATGACATTCTCACTACAGCTCAGCGACGACGTCATCGAGGTGCGCGACTGGGTGCACCAGTTCGCCGCCGAGGTGGTACGCCCTGCCGCTGCGGAATGGGATGAACGGGAGCAGACGCCCTGGCCGATCATCCAGGAAGCCGCGAAGGTCGGCCTGTACTCACCTGAGCTGTTCGCCACGCAGGCCGCCGAACCCAGCGGCCTCGGCATGCTGGCCGTGTTCGAGGAACTGTTCTGGGGTGACGCCGGCATCGCGCTGTCGATCATGGGTACGGGCCTGGCCGCAGCGGCCTTGGCGGGCAACGGAACTCCGCAGCAGCTCGGTCAGTGGCTGCCGGAAATGTTCGGCACCGCAGCCGATCCCAAGGTGGCCGCATTCTGCTCGTCGGAACCCGACGCCGGTTCTGACGTCGGTTCGATCCGCACCCGGGCCCGCTTCGACGAGGCCACCCGCGAGTGGGTCCTGAACGGCACCAAGACCTGGGCCACCAACGGTGGAATCGCCAACGTGCACATCGTGGTCGCGTCGGTGTACCCAGAACTCGGGTCGCGCGGCCAGGCCAGCTTCGTCATCGGACCGGACACCAAAGGGCTGTCCCAGGGGCAGAAGTTCAAGAAGCACGGCATCCGGGCGTCGCACACCGCAGAGGTGGTGCTCGACAACGTGCGGCTACCGGAGGACGCGATCCTCGGTGGCCGGGAGAAGTTCGAGGCCCGGGTGGCGCGGGTGAAGTCGGGTGCATCCGCGGGCGGGCAGGCCGCGATGAAAACGTTCGAGCGGACACGTCCGACGGTCGGCGCGATGGCGGTCGGGGTGGCCCGGGCCGCCTACGAGTATGCGCTCGAATATGCCTGCCAGCGTGAGCAATTCGGCAAGAAGATCGGCGAATTCCAGGCCATTGCTTTCAAGCTGGCGGACATGAAGGCCCGCATCGACGCCGCCCGGCTGCTGGTGTGGCGGGCCGGGTGGATGGCGCGCAACAATGTGCCATTCGAAGGCGCGGAGGGCTCGATGGCGAAACTGGTGGCCAGCGAGACCGCCGTGTACGTGACCGACGAGGCGATTCAAATTCTCGGTGGCAACGGGTACACCCGTGACTACCCCGTCGAGCGGATGCATCGAGATGCCAAGATTTTCACCATCTTCGAGGGCACCAGCGAGATTCAGCGGTTGGTCATCTCGCGGGCGGTGACCGGGCTGTCGGTCCGCTGAACTAGGATTCGTCGATGCGGTGCTGGTACTCGGCGCGGGCCGTCGGGTCGAAGTCGAGGAACGTGCGGTACGCGCCCAACCGGCGGTTGACGAGGTCGCGCAAACGCCGGCCGATCAAGGGCTGACTGCGCAGAATCGGCCCGATGATCTTGGGCACGAACACATCTGCGGCTGGACGCGCGATGGCCGCCGCGATCGCCTCGGCGACGTCGTCGGGCTGCGCTGTCGGGATGAACTTCAGCCCGGCTGTCCCCGCGATGAGTTCGGTGTTGGTGAATGACGGCATCACGCACGTGAATTCGACTCCGGTGCCGGCATATTCGACGCGCGCGGTCTCGGTGAGCGCGATGACGGCGGCTTTGGTGCCGCAGTAGGTGAGGCCGCCGGGAACCGGCGCCTTCCCGGCGGACGAGGCGACGTTGATGATCTGGCCGGCCCCGCGCTCGACCATGGCGGGCAAGGCCAGGTGCATGCCGTTGATGCAGCCCATGACGTTGATCTCGACGGCGCGGCGGTGCCGGTCGGCAGACTGGTCGAGGAACGCGCCGATCGGCATGATCCCGGCGTTGTTGATCAGGACATCGAGTGGGGCGGTTGCCGTCGCCTCCTTGTAGAACGTGGCGAAGGACTGGTAGTCGGACACGTCAACCGGGTATGCCTCGGTACCGGGGCCGACTGCGCCCGCCGCAGCGGTCGCCGAGTCGAGGTCCAGATCACCGATGACGACGGTGGCGCCGCGGCGGTGCAGCGCTATTGCGGTGGCCAGGCCGATACCGCGCCCGCCGCCGGTGATTGCGATGCGTCGTCCATGTAGGGAGGGGGCGCTCATGTGTGACTCCTAAGATGCCTCATTGCATTTTCGAATGTAGATCAAAATATGTTTCATCCGCAAGGGGTCTTGACGATCAGATGTAACCGCAGTTATGTTTGAACCACCAGATCGGCGCGCGGTGGATCCCCCCGATGTGGAGAGTCTCAAAGGTCTTTCAGCGCACGACAATTTGACGTAGGTGGTGAAGCCGATGGTCGGTTCAACGGGGTACAACCAGGAGACTGCCGTGGTGGCCGAGTTGCGCGACGTGTTCGTGGGCGGCCGTACCCGGGACCTGTCGTGGCGGATTGAACAGTTACGTGGCATCGAGCGACTGTGCGACGAGCGCGAGCAAGAGATCGCCGACGCGCTCGCACAGGACTTGGGCCGGCCCGCCTTCGACTCGTGGCTGGCGGATGTCGCCCCCACCAAGGCAGAAGCGGCCTACGCCCGCAAGCACCTCCGCAAGTGGATGCGCCAGAAGCGCATCGGGACGCCGCTGACTCAGTGGCCGGCTCGGGGGTGGGTGCAGTACGACCCGCTCGGCGTGGTCCTGGTCATCGGTGCGTGGAACTACCCCTTCTATCTGAGCGTCGCGCCACTGGTGGCCGCCCTCGCCGCCGGTAACTGCGCAGTGCTGAAACCGTCCGAGCTGGCTCCGGCGACCTCGGCGTTGATGGCACGCCTGCTGCCTCAGTACCTGGATCCCGAGGCGGTCCGGGTCGTTGAAGGCGACGGCGTGACCACGCAGACACTCCTGGCCCAGGGGTTCGACCATGCTCTGTTCACCGGTGGCACCGAGATCGGGAAGAAGATCATGGCCGGCGCCGCCCCGACGCTCACCCCGGTCACGCTGGAACTCGGTGGCAAGAGCCCGGTCATCGTGGCAGTGGATGCGGACCTTGACGTCGCAGCGCGGCGGATCGCCTGGGTCAAACTGCTCAATTCCGGCCAGACCTGTATCGCCCCGGACTACGTCCTCGCTCATCGAGCCATCGCGGACGAACTCGTGGCGAAGATCGTCGAGAATCTCGATCGTTTCCGCGCGGGCGAGAAGACTACGACGCAACGAGTCGTCAACAGCCGGCAGTTCGACCGACTGGCCGGCCTGATCGGTTCCACCACCGGCGCCGTGGTGGCCGGCGGCGGCTCGGATCAGGCGACGCTACGGATGGAACCCACGGTCATCGTCAACCCGGCAGCCGACGACCCCGTCATGACGCAAGAAATCTTCGGCCCCATCCTGCCGGTGGTCCGGGTCGACTCGCTCGACGCCGCGATCCGGTACGTCAATGCCGGACCGAAACCGTTGGCGCTGTATGTATTCACCGAGTCAATCGACCTGGCGCGGTCCGTCATCGATGCGGTGCCGTCCGGGGGTGCGGTGGTCAACCACGTCGCCATGCACGTCCTGGTTCCGCAACTGCCGTTCGGCGGCGTCGGTGCGAGCGGCATGGGCGCCTATCACGGCCGGTGGGGATTCGAAGCGATGAGTCACCGCCGGGCAGTGCTGGCCAAGAGCACCACGCCCGACCCCCAGCTGTTCTACCCGCCGTACTCCCGGCTGGCCGTCATGCTCATGCGGAAGCTCTTCTGATGCGGCGCCTTTCGAGCCTGGATGCGCAGTTCCTGGCAGCCGAGCACGACAATTTCGGCGCCCACTACAGCGGGCTGGCCATCTTCGAGACCGACGACAGCATCACCATCACCGCCGCGACGATGCGCAAACGCGTGGCTGCATGCCTCGACGAGCTGTCACCGTTGCACTGGAAAGTCGTGACTGTTCCCCTGTCGCTGGACCATCCGGTTTTCGTCCGGACGGAGGTCGACCTGAACGATCACATCTTCGAGTCGACACTGCCGGCCCCGGCCAACGACGAAACGCTCGGTGAGGCAGTGGCCGGCATCCTGTCGAAGCCACTGGATCGGAGCAAGCCGCTGTGGCGGTTGGACGTGATCCATGGTGTGCCCGGGCGTACCGCCGTCGTCATCACTTTGCATCACGCTGCTGCCGATGGGATCGCGGCAAGCGAAGTCCTCGCGGCAATCCTTGATGCTCGCGATTCTCGACCCGTCCGATTAATGCCGAGCCGCCCGGAGCCCGAGCCAAATCCCTTGGAATTGGCGGCTCGTGGGCTTGCCGCGCTACCCGTTCGCGGCGTGCGCGCGCTGCTGGCGGCCCCGCAGACGCTGGCGCACCTGGATCAGGTGCCGGCCGTCCGCGCGCTGCCGGGCGTCCACACCCTGGCGCAGGTCGTGCGCCGCGACGGCGCGGCGAAACCGCTGAATGCTCCGCGGACTCGGTTCAACGTGAAACTTTCCGGCGCGCGGACGGTGGCCTTCGGCACGGTTCCGTTCACTGACATCAAGGCGCTGAAAACACATTTCGGCCTGACCGTCAACGATGTGGTGATCGCGCTGTGTGGCGGAGCGCTGCGGCGGCGGCTGGCCGCAACGGGGGACGTCCCCGCTGGACCACTGGTGGCCTATATCCCGGTCTCGAAACGGTCGGCCGATGCGCCGGATCGCTTCGGAAATGCCATCAGCTCCATCATCGCGCCGGTGCCGACACACCTGGCGAAACCTGTTGAGCGCCTGACGTTTGCGCACCAGACCATGACGGACGCCAAGCGGCGGACCAGCGCGGCGCCGGACACGTTGCTCAGCGATGTGAACGATCCCATCCCGGTGCCGATATTCGGCATCGCCGCTCGTGGCCTGATGGACCTGACCTCGTCGCGATTCGCCAGGCCGCCGATCAACATGGTCATTTCGAACGTTCCGGGCTCGCCCCACAGGATGTCCTGCGCCGGCGCGCCACTGCTGGCGACCTACCCCGGGAGCCTCGTTTTCGACGGCTTTGCTCTCAACATCACCGTGGTCAGTTACCAGAATGGCCTCGACATCGGAATCGTCGGCGACGCAACGGCTTTGCCGGACGCGTGGGAGCTGCTGGCGGATTTTCGTCGCGAGTTGGACGAGCTGTCCGCCTTGATTGTCACGGAAAGGAGTGCCGAATGATGTCTGCAGTTCAGGAATTCACCACCGACCTCGTGGTGCGGCGACGGGAAAGCGCTGCCGACGGCGTCGTCGCGCTGGACCTCGTCGACCCGGCCGGCGGTGAGCTGCCGGCCTGGGAACCGGGCTCCCACATCGACCTGCTGCTCGATGAAGGCCTGGTGCGCCAGTACTCGCTGTGCGGAGACCCACGTGACGCCGGGACCTGGCGCATCGGTGTCCTGCTGGACCCGAACACCCGCGGCGGCTCACGGCGCGTCCACGAACACCTACAGGAGGGCGCGACCATCCGGGTTCGCGGACCCCGCAACAACTTTCCGCTGGTCGACTCGCCGAAATACCTTTTCATCGCCGGCGGCATCGGCATCACCCCGATGAAGGCCATGGCCGAAAGCGCGGAGCGTGCGGGGCTGGAATGGAGCATGGTCTACCTCGGCCGGACCCGGTCGACGATGGCGTTCCAGCAGGAACTGTCCGAGGTGTTCGGTGACCGCGTCACCGTCTGGGCCGACGACGAGCGTGGCGGCTTCTTCGACTTGGCCGCGGTTCTGGCCGATCCGATCGACGGCACCCTGATCTACAGCTGTGGCCCCGAGCCGCTGCTGGCCACCATCGAAAAGGCCTGTACCCACTGGCCTCAAGGCAGCCTGCATGTCGAACGGTTCGCCGCCAAGGCACCGTCGGCCGAGGACTTCGCCGAGGTACTGGATACCTACCAGGTGGTGTGCCGGAGCTCGGGTGTCACCGTCGAGGTGTCCGACGGCGTGCCGATGCTCGACGCACTGGAGGACGCGGGCATCGCAATCATGTCCTCCTGCGGGGAAGGCGTCTGCGGCACGTGCCGCACCACGGTGCTGGAAGGCATACCGGCGCACTGCGATTCGCTGCTCACCGAGGACGAACGAGCGGCCGGCGACGTGATCCTGCCCTGCGTGTCGCACTCTCGATCCGAGAAGTTGGTGCTGGACCTGTGAACGAACAATCCCATACACGAGTAGACAAAGGAGTCCACCATGACCACTGAGAGCTTCACCGACATCGACCTGGCCACCGTCGACCTCACCACGGTCGACCTCACCGACCTGTCGTACTTTCAGGACGGCCCGCCGTACGAGCTGTTCGCCCGCATGCGTAACGAGGCCGGGCCACATTGGAATGCGCTGACCGACGCCGACGAACCCGGCTTCTGGTCCTTCACGAAATTCGAAGATATTCAGACCATCAGCAGCGATCCCGAGCTGTTCTCGTCCGCCCGCGGCGGGGTCTTCTTCACCACGACCATGGGCGCCGCACCGGTCGAGGCGCTGCGCGAAGTCATCCTCGGTATGGATCCGCCGCGGCACACCCATCAACGTGGCGTGGTGCAGGCGGTTTTCACGCCCAGGATGATCCGTCAGATGGAGGCGGATGTCCGAGCGACGGTGACCGCCCTGCTTGACGGCGTGATCGAAAAGGGCGCATGTGATTTCGTCGACGACATCGCTGTCGAACTCCCGCTGATCGTGATCGCCGACATGCTCGGTGTGGCACAGGACGAGCGGCGGCAGCTGTTCGCCTGGACCAATCAGCTCTCCCACGCGGCGGCCACCGGCGACTCCCAAATGGGTGTGGCTGCACTGGCAGAGATCGGCGGATACCTCACCGGGCTGACTGCCGAGCGCAAGGCGAACCCCGGCGATGACCTGCTGTCGCGGATGTTGGCGGCCGAGGTGGACGGGCAGCGGCTCTCCGAACTGGAGATCACCTTCTTCTTCGGGATCCTGATGTTCGCCGGCAACGACACCACGCGCAACACCGCCTCGGGCGGTCTCCGGGCGCTCATCGAGAACCCGGCCGAGCGGCAGAAGCTGATCGACGATCCCGAGCTGATCCCCGGCGCGGTCGAGGAGATGCTGCGCTGGGTAAACCCCGTCGTCTACTTCACCCGCACGGTCACCGCCGACACCGTCGTCGGCGGGCATGCGCTGAAAGAAGGTGAGCGCGTGTGCATGTGGTACAGCGCCGGATCCCGCGATCCAGAGAAGAACGACAACCCCGAGACGTTCGACGTGTCCCGCGGCAAGCCCGCGCATCAGGCGTTCGGTGGTGGCGGCCCGCACTTCTGCCTGGGCAACCAACTGGCCCGTCTGGAACTGCGGGTGCTGTTCGAAGAGCTGATTCGGCGCATTCCGGACATGCAGATCGCCGGCCCGGTGACTCGTCTGGTGTCGAGCTTCTCCAACGAGCTGACCTCGATGCCGGTCACTTTCACCCCCGGCGCCCGGGAGAACTGAGATGTTTCCCGGAACCCACGCACTGCTCACACCGGACAAACCCGCCGTCATCATGGCGGGCTCGGGTCGACAGCTGACGTACCGCGAACTCGATGACAGCTCAAGGCAACTCGCCGTCGCGCTGGCGGACCTCGGGTTGGTCAAGGGCGACGGAATCGCGATGCTCAGCGACAACGCGGTCGAGTGCTTCGTCATCTACTGGGCGGCTCTGCGCTCCGGTTTGTACCTGACCGCGGTGAACTTTCACCTCACCGCCGACGAGGTCGCGTACATCGTCGACGACTGCGACGCCAAGGTCTTGATCGTCGACGGTGGCTTCGGTGAGCTGGCGGAGCAGGTGCGGGTCCAGGTTCCCGGCGTCGACCACGCCTACAGTTTCGGTGCCGCGCTGCGCGGGTTCGATTCGTACGCAGAGCTTTTGGCTTCGGCGGGCGATCGGCGCCTGGCTGACCAGCCGCGTGGCAGTGACATGCTGTACTCGTCGGGAACCACCGGCCGGCCCAAGGGGATAAAGCCACCGCTGCTGCCGATTCGGGTCGACGAGCCAGGAGACCCCATCACGGGATTGCTGGGTGCGGTGTTCGGTATGACGGCCGACGACGTGTACCTGTCGCCGGCCCCGATCTACCATGCCGCGCCGCTGCGCTGGTGTGGCGCGGTCCAGGCACTCGGCGGCACCGTCGTCGTGCTGGAACGGTTCAAAGCCGAGGACACGCTCGCCGCCATCGAGCAGTACCGTGCCACTGCCGTCCAGGTCGTGCCGACGATGTTCGTCCGCATGCTGCAGCTGCCAGAAGTCCAGCGGGAGTCGTACGACCTGTCGAGCCTGCGCCTCGCGATACATGCGGCAGCACCCTGCCCGGCGGACGTGAAACAGGCGGTGATCGACTGGTGGGGGCCGATATTGGTCGAGTACTACTCCTCGACTGAAGGCTGCGGATTCACCGCCATCAGCTCGGCGGAGTGGCTGGCGAGACGGGGTTCGGTCGGCCGGAGCCTACTGGGGCCGGTGCACATCTGCGGTGACAACGGCGCCGAACTGCCCACTGGGGAAGCAGGATTGGTGTATTTTGAACGCGACGTCCGACCGTTCGAGTACCACAACGACCCCGCCAAGACCAGGGAAGCCGAGCATCCGGTACACAGCAACTGGACCACCGTCGGCGATATCGGCTACGTCGACGCGGACGGTTATCTCTTTCTGACAGACCGCAAGTCGTTCATGATCATCTCTGGTGGGGTCAACATCTATCCACAGGAAGTCGAGGACGCGCTGACCCTGCATCCCGCGGTGTTCGACGTGGCAGTCATCGGCGTACCCGACCCGGCCATGGGACAGCAGGTCAAAGCCGTTGTCCAACTGCGTGATGGCGTAGAGCCCAGCGCGGAGCTGGCCGAACAACTCATCGCCCACGCCCGGACGAAGGTGGCCGCGTTCAAAGCGCCCAAGACCGTCGACTTCATCGAGAGCCTGCCTCGTACCCCGACCGGAAAACTGGTCAAGCGCATTCTGGTACAGCAGTACACCGCCGTGCCGGCGGGCTGATTTCGATGAGACGCCGCGTCGGCGTCGAAGACTACTTCGATGCGGGGGTGGAGCTGCTGGTCACACAAGGTCCAGGCGGCATCAAAGTCGGCACGCTGTGTGCCGCACTGGGTGTGACCACCGGCTCGTTCTATGGCTACTTCGACAGCTTGGACGACTTCGTCGCTCGGCTGCTGAACTCTCGCCTGTCTCATCCCAACCGGCGCCTGCTCGAGCTCGCCAACTCCGAGGACCCGCCGGAGGTGCTCCTGGTGGGACTGCGCGATTTTCTGGACGTC
>Ga0105239_10005115_pt1 | contig 15479 bp, 9 predicted proteins | sample KBSC44metaG_FD_92761 | JGI IMG/M metagenome (GOLD analysis project Ga0105239, IMG submission 92761) | Corn rhizosphere microbial communities from Kellogg Biological Station, Michigan, USA - KBS C4-4 metaG | ecosystem: Host-associated > Plants > Roots > Rhizosphere > Soil | place: Michigan, USA...
CCTGACGGTGCAGACGAGCACGGGGTATCACGATGTGGATGACGGCGGGGTGGCGGTGGATGGGCCCAATGTATGGGTGCATGTCGCGGTGACGTTTACGCCAGGGACGGAGAAGTTCTATATCAATGGGAAGCTGATCCGGACGGCGGATGTGACGGGGACGCCGATGGCTGTTCCTGCGGCGATCGATCTGGCCATTGGTAACGAGTTGCCGAAGTCGGCCTATAACCTGAGCGATACCAACGATCCGAATTATTTTTGGGGGGCGGACTATTTTATGGGTGCGTTGGACGATATTCGGTTTTATAATACGGCGCTGACGGATGCGCAGGTGTTGTCTATTTATACGGATGAGAGTAGTCTTTAAATCATTTGGCAATGAGAATACTTTTTTTTGTGGTTGTTGTTTTTTTTGTGGGGTGTCAGGGACCGGGTGGTACGCCGGCCGGCAAGGGTTCCGGGGATACTGCCGCGGCTTCCGAGCCCGATTCGACGGACTGGGCGTTGGTGAACTTCAGGAAAGTGGACAGCGTCAACCCGGTGTTGCAACCGGGGACCGGAAGTTTTGTCGATCCGATCCGTCACCAGCGGGTGTCCTGGGAAGAGAAGGATGTGTTCAACCCGGCCATTGTGGTGCGGGACGGGAAGGTGTATATGTTGTACCGGGCACAGGACAAGATCGGCAAGCCGGCGGGCACGTCGCGGATAGGGCTTGCTGTGAGTTCCGATGGGTTCCATTTTACACGGGAAGCGGCGCCGGTGCTCTATCCGGGGGAGGATGGGTGGAAGAAATATGAGTGGGAGGGTGGTTGCGAGGATCCGCGGGTGGTACAGGATGCACAGGGCCTTTATTATATGACGTATACGGCCTTTGATGGCAACGTCGCCCGGCTGATGGTGGCCACCTCGCCGGACCTGGTGCATTGGACGAAGAAGGGCCCGGCGTTTGCCCGTGCCTTTGGCGGGAAATATGCCGACAAATGGTCGAAGTCGGGCTCTGTCGTGTCCACCTATGAGCCGGATGGCCGGGTGGTGGCGACGAAGGTGGCGGGAAAGTATTGGATGTATTGGGGCGATCAGTTCATTTGGGCAGCTACTTCGGATGACTTGGTGAACTGGACGCCGGTGGAGAAGCATCCGGGGGAGGCGGACCCGGTGGCCTTGCGCGGCCAGGCGCTGGCGATGCCCGATCTGAAGATCGTCGTGCCTACGCGGAGTAAACATTTTGACAGCGACCTGGTGGAATCGGGTCCCCCGGCGATGCTGACGGCGAAGGGCATCCTGCTGATGTATAATAGCCGGAATGTGCCTTCTTTTGGTGATACGGCGTTGGCGGAGGGGACGTATGCGGCGTCGGAGGTGTTGCTGGATGCGGCCGATCCGCTGAAGGTGGTGCATCGGTTGACCAATTACTTTATGAAGCCGGACAAGCCGTATGAGATGACGGGGCAGGTGAACGAGGTTTGCTTTTTGGAGGGGTTGGCGTTGTTCAAGGGGGAGTGGCTGTTGTATTATGGGACGGCGGATTCGAAGATCGCGGTGGCGGCGCGGATTAATTAAGCTATTTGCTGCATGAGCCGATTGATCCGCACCACGACATCTGTGTATGGAGCTTTTGGGGGCTAGCGGAGCTTTATCGAATCGGATCGGTGATGCATAACCGAATCCAGCTGATGGACGGTGAATTTGGGAACCTCGTTGTTCGAGCTGTGGGGACTCTGGAAGACGACGAACTTCAAAATGATGATACCCATGATCACCGCGGCGAGTACGATGCCGGCGTCGGGTTTTTTGCGGATCTTCTCTACCTCGCGGAGCTTTTCCCTTACTTCGGCGGCCAGGTCTTTCGATACGGCGAGGAGCTGGGCGTTCTCTAACCATTTTTGGGCCGAGTCCCGGCTTTCCTTTTTTTTGTTGAAGACCAGGATGGCCACCTGCAGGAGGGCGACGGCATACCGGTCCCGCAGCCCCGCGAATGGACCCTCGGGGAGCAGGAGGATGAGCTGGATGCGATCCTCGTCGACGAGGGGAAGGATGTCCGCAGGCGGTGGAACGGTGTTGTCCTGCTCTGCCTGCTTGTGAAGATGTTCGAGCCGGGAGACGGTGCTCTCCAGTCCCTGGGCGATGTGGAACCAGGCCTGTTCCTCATCATAGGAAGTGAGCAGGAGGCGGTTGCGCAGCAGCGCCTTTATGCCGATTTCGTCGATGTCTTGCAGGCATTTGGTAACGAACGCGGTAAAAGCGGTGTCAAAATAGGGGCTTATCCAGTTGATAAAGCCGGGGTCTTCATAGATGGGGGCTTCGGCGAACCGGGCATCTTCGCCGAGGACGCCTTCTTCGAGGAAGGCCAGCAGGACCTCGTCCTTGCTGAGCGCTGCGTGATATTGTAGGACGGTATCGTCCTGCAGCGCCTTTTTGTCCAGCGGGTCGAGCGGCGGGCTGTCCGGGAGAGAGGTTGGTGATAGGTAGCGCATGCTGACAAGATAAAAAAACGGCGGTTACCGGCCAAAGGGGAGGCCCACAAACTTTACAACCAGGGTATAGACGATCAGGAGCGCAAAGAGGAGATAGGCCCAGCTTCGGCGCCGGGTGCTGACATTGGCGTTCTTGCTTTGGCGGACGATGATAAACAGCCAGACCAAAACGGCGATCGCGACTGCACCGGCGAGGACCGCGAGGAGGGTGTTGGTGACGGTTATTGACGTGATAAACCCCGCGAGGCCAAGGAGGTAAATGAGACCCTGGTAGGTTTCGAGGGTAGCCGTGCTGCCGGTGGTGGCAATGGGGGCAAAGCTCTGCAGGCGCTGTTCGAGCTCACCGGCGTTGTCGATCAGGTAAGGCACATGGATGATATCCGTTCCGGTCCGGCCTTTGATCAGGAATCCACCCCTTTTATTCTTGATGATCTCCTTGACCTCCATAAAATTGATGGTAAGGGTGGGGGTGTTGTCCTGTTCGCGCGTGATCTCGTTCTCGCTGAGCGTCAGCGAGTAGCTAAGCACCTGTTGCATTTGTTTTCGGGTGCTGCGATAAAGCGAGAAGCCGACGAAGGCCATGAACAGCAGCGGGAAAACGGCCATATAGCCCATTTCAACGCCCTTCGCGGTGTACAGGTTGGCGCCGAAGCCGATCAATATGATCAGCAGTAAAAGGGGGACGATGATCCTGAAGCGTTTTCTGATAAGTTTAAGGTAGGTGTCTTTTTGTATCCGGTAGGTTTCCATGGCGGACAAGATAGGGAGAATTTTATAGTAAATATGTCGATTTTTGGTAAACCAACCCGTCCCGCGGACTGTTGTTCATAACGTTAAATCACCCCTTCCATGGACAAAAAACAGATCCGCGAAGCCTATATCAAATACTGGCTGGAAAACGGCCACAAGCCGGTGTCGGTGTATGCCTTCTGCCAGAAGCTGGAAACGGCGGAAGCCAATTTTTACGATCAGTATTCCTCCTTTGACGCCGTCGAGAAAGACGCCTGGCGTAGTTTTTTCGAGGACACGCTCGAAAAGCTAAAAGAGGACGAAACCTACCGCAATTATGGCGTCCGGGAGAAGCTGCTCGCCTTTTATTTCCTCTGGGTGCAGCAGCTGCGCCAGAACCGGAGCTATATCCTGCTTCAAAAGGCAAAATATCTCGCTCCGCCCCTGCATCTCGACCAGCTGGAGTTCTTCCGCGTCGCCTTCTATGACTATATCCGCGACCTGATCAAGGAGGGTTACCAGAGCGGGGAAGTGAAAGAGCGCAAGTATATCTCGGATCAGTACGTGCATGGCTTCTGGCTGCAGGCGCTGTTTGTGCTGCAGTACTGGGTCAAGGACGACAGCGAGGGCTTCGAGATGACGGATGCCGCGATCGAAAAGGCGGTGAATCTCAGCTTCCAGCTGATCAGCAGCAACACGCTGGACAGCATTTTGGACTTTGGCAAATTCGTGTTCACCAAGAAATAAATTCGTGTTCGCAACCGCAAGGAAACAACCCGCATGAAAGAGCAAACCAATATCCCCACCGGCAAAGTGGAACGGGCGACCCGATTTGTCGCGACAGGCGTGAAAGTGGGCGCCAACTATCTCAAGCATTATACTAAGAAGCTTATCGATCCCTCGGTCACGCGGGAAGAATTACATGCCGACAACGCGGAGGACATCTACGATACCCTCAGCGATCTGAAGGGCAGTGCGCTCAAGGTGGCGCAGATGCTGAGCATGGACAAGGGGATGCTGCCCAAGGCGTATACCGAGCGGTTTGCGATGTCCCAATACAGCGCGCCGCCGCTTTCGGGGCCACTGGTGGTCAATACTTTTGTCAAGACCCTGGGCAAGACTCCCACACAACTATACGATTCCTTTGACATGAAGGCGGCCAATGCCGCGTCCATCGGCCAGGTGCACAAGGCGATGAAAGGGGGCAAGGAGCTGGCGGTGAAGATCCAATACCCAGGTGTGGCGGCGAGTGTCAAATCGGACCTACGCATGGTAAAGCCTTTTGCGATCCGTATCGTGGGGATGAACGAGGTGGACATGGACAAATACTTCGACGAGATCGAAGGGAAGCTGCTGGAGGAGACGGACTACAAACTCGAGCTGCGGCGGAGCATGGAAGTCTCGGCGCAATGCGGTCGCATCCCGAACCTGGTGTTCCCGGTGTACTATCCGGAATTGTCCAGCGATCGCATCATCACCATGGACTGGTTGCGGGGCTTTCATCTGAAGGAGTTCCTGCAGCGCAATCCTTCGCAGGAGGCGCGGGATTCCATCGGCCAGGCGTTGTGGGATTTTTACCAATATCAGGTCCATTCTTTGAAGCGGGTGCATGCCGATCCGCATCCGGGCAACTTTTTGATGCGGGATGATGGGACGGTGGGAGTGTTCGACTTCGGGTGTATCAAGGAGATCCCCGAGGATTTTTATGTCAATTATTTCCTGCTGACGAACCCGGAGGTGTTGCGCGACGAGAAGCGGCGGCGGGAGACGTATACCAACCTGGAGATGATCCATCCCACCGATACGGAGCGGGAGATCGAATTCTTCTCGGGGTTGTTCCAGAAGATGATCGATATGCTGACGCTGCCGTTTACGCGGGAGACCTTCGATTTTGGGGATGAGTCATATTTTGAGGAGATCTATGCGTATATGGACTACATCTACAATCTGAAGGAGGTGCGCGAGTCGAAGGTGGCGCGGGGTTCGCGGCATTCGTTGTATGTGAACCGGACGTATTTTGGGTTGTATTCCATTCTCAGCGATCTGAAGGCGAGGGTGGTTACGTCCAATGAGTATACGCCGGCGGTGTTGAGGGGGAGATAGGGGCGCGGAATGAGGGCGCAGCGTCCGGTAATGCCAAAAAAACGATGGGGGCCTCTCGGCCCCCACCTAGCCCCACAGGGCAGGAGAGTCACACACGAGAGAGTTACCGGTAGTACCGGTCGATCAGGTAGCGGTAGGCCGAGCCGTTGAAGACGGTAAATTGAAAGATATATTCGCCCGTAACGGGATCTGCCTTGACGATATTGGGTCCCGAGGTCACTGTAATGGTATTGGGGACGAACTGGCTGGCCACGTCATCGGCGTTGAATTTGACCGCGAAATTGCTCAGGGTTCCGGCGTTGTTGGTGAAGCTGATGACATACCGTGCGCCAAGGAAATAGCCGCTGGGAACTTCCACGGTCGTGGGATTATCCGGGGAGAATACTGCATCGCCGCCGGTGAAGGACGAACTTGTAGGACTTCCCGAGCCGTCATTGTTGTTCCACCGGGTCCAGTCCCAGGAATACGAGCCCGCGATGGGATTCCCGATGACATGATAGTAGATGGTCCCGAAATTACCGCTGATGGTTGCGCCGCCGCCATTGGTAATGGAGATGGGGAACATATAGCTTTTTGTCGGGTCTATCTTCGACGGATAGACGATAAAAGGCACCTGGGCCGAATAATTCTGCCCGGCCTTCACCGTCACGGTAGATGCTGTAAAAGAATAGGTGCTGTCCGGGAACTTGTCATACTGGCTGGTGGGATCCAGAGTGGAGTTGACCACCGCCAGGGCGTTGGCATCATAGCCGAGGGTGAGGGTGACATCTTTTGCCGCCACATTGGTGGCAGCGTAGTCGATCCGGAACAAGGCCGTATCCGCATCATCGGTGCCGGGAAAGGTGAGGGCGCTGGCGCCGAAATTGGCCATCCCGCCTTCGGGGATCTGTACGACGGGTTTTATGCTGCTGAAACTGGTCTCACCGGTGCGGTTCTTCACGCAGGAAGGGAAGAATACGACGGCCGCCGGGATCACGAGTGTCAGAATGATATATCTTGCTTTCATTGCTTTGTTTTTTTGGTGAATACACATTACTGCTTAAGGCATCCAGAAGATCTTTGACGTGTGAGCGTCGATGGTTCCCTCCGCGCCGACATTGGCGGCATTGGTGGTGTATTCGCTGGTTGGATAAAGAATGCGCAGGGGAACAGTGGGGGCGTCTTTAAACGGCGAGACCGAGAGCGGAAGATCGGCGGGCAGGCCGAGCCGCCGGTAGTCGGACCAGGCTTCGAACGGGGTGATGCCATCCATGGCCAGCCATTTTTGCCGGATGATGCAGGCGAGCTTTTCATCGAAGGTGGTGCAGGCGCTATAGTTGGTCTGCTTGTTGCCGGCCTGGGTGATGAGGCTGGTGGCGGCGGAATCGGGGGCCCCGAGATATTGGAATGAGGCCCTGACGCCATTTTCGTACGCGACGGCGTCATCACCGGGGGCGCCGAGCCAGCCCCGGAGAATGGCTTCGGCCTGGAGGAAGTAACTTTCAGCCGCCGTCATCAGGACCGCGGGCTGGCCTACCGACTTCAGAATGCCCGGACCGATGGAGGATGTTCCGGTGCCGGGGATATTGGTGGTCAATCCCAGTACATTGCCTACATAACCCCCCGAGGAGTTCGTGGAATAGATATACGAGTACCGGACATCATTATTGCTCTTCATGAAGTTGATCGGGTACGCCGCGCCGCGCCAGTAGTCGGCCGCGCCGCCGCTGGTAGGATTGCCCGTCAGGGTGACGAAATAGCCCCAGGTGGGGTTCTGCTGACCGGCGGAGGCGGCATAGCCGGGATTCACCGTCGCGTCCGTCGTGAGGAAGCCGTCAGCGGTTATTTTGGCGATCTGCCCCTGGATATAACTGTCTCTGCCGCTCATCTGGCTCTGTCGCATGAGGATGCGCAGCCGGAGGGTGTTGGCGAAGGAGATCCATTGGGTGACGTCGCCATTGAACATGATATCGCTGTTGGCAGCGGCGATGGCGGCGGGGTTCTGCATGTTGAGGATACCGGAGTCCAGCTGGTTGACGATCGCCTCGTAGACGGCCTGCGCCTTGTCGTATTTGGGCGTGATCCTGGTCGTTCCGTGAAGGGCGTCCGTGTACGGGACGTCGTTGTACGAGTCGACCAACCGTTGAAATACAAAGGCCTTCATGATCTTCGCCGCGCCGACATAAAAGGGTTTCTTCTGTTGCAGGGCGGTGGTTTCGATGTAATCATAGTCCTCGAGATTCCGGTAGTAGGTGGTCCAGCTGCCGGAGTAGGTGTCATTGGTCTGGTGGTAGGAGGCCACATCGCTGGCGCTCATCGCATAGCTGCCGCTGGGCGCCCAGTAGCCCATCCAGCCGCTGAGAAAATTATACCCGGTGAGCTCGTTGCCCACCGTTACCTTCAGCGCATTGGGCAGCACCAGCTCGGGGGTGGTGTTGGTGGCGGAGTTCGGGTTGTTGTTGACGTCGAAGTAATGTTTCGAGCAACCGGCGCCGCTTAGCACCAGCAGCATCAGCACGGCTATCTTATATAGTGAATTTTTCATTGTCGTGTGTTTTAAGTACTAGAATGTCACACCCAGGCTGAACCCGATGATCTTGGTCGGCGGCAGCTGGTTGATGTCTGTTGTCCCGATCCCGTTGCCGATCGTATTACTGAACTCGGGGTCGGACCAGACATTGTCCTTGGCCTTCCAAGTCAGCAAATTCCTCGCGAAGACCGAGGCGGTGATCCCGCTGATGACCTTCCAATTTTCGAGGAGGGACTTGGGGAAGGAGTAGCTGAGCGATAGTTCCCTAAGCTTCCAGAAATCGGCGCTGGTGACATAGTTGCTGCCGGAGGTGTTCCAGACATTGGCCCAGAACTGGAGGTTCCCATCCTGTGTACTGACATTCGTGTTGGGCGTATACTTGCCCGGACCTGTTTGAATGACGGAGCCGGGGATGATGAACGGTTGCCGGCCGGAGGAGGCGGAATAGGCGGATACCCCCGTGAAGTCGAGGCTGCTGCCCAGCGAATTGAAGATGACGGCGCCAAACCGTCCATCGGCTACGGCGGCAAGCCGGAAGCCTTTGTAGTTGACGGAGGCGGTGAGTCCAACCTTATGAGGCGGATTGGTCGTGCCGAACTTCTTCAGATTGGGATCCAGCGTGGGGTAGCCCGTGGTCGCGCTGACCACGATATGGCCCTGCGGATCGCGCACCCAGTCATTCGTCTTGATGATCGGATAGGGATCGCCAACGGATGCAAACGAGTTGGCGCCTACGTTGACATCGGTGAGTCCATAGCCCAGCGTTTTGACCGTATTTTTGATATAGGTGTAGTTGCCACCCAGATCTACCGTCCAGCCGTTGAGATTATCGAGGACCTTCACCTTCAGATCGAGGTCGACCCCTTCGTTGGTCATTTCGCCGGAATTCACATAGGCGGTGGTAAAGCCGGTCGTGGCGGAGATCGAGATCGGGATCGTCTGGTTATTGGTCTTGGTGTGATAGAAGGCTGCGTTGATGTTGATCCTGTTCTTCAGCAAGCCCAGGTCCACTCCCACTTCGTAGTCCGTACTGAATTCCGGTTTGATATTGGGATTGGCGTAGGCGCCATTGACGGTATAGCCCGCTACGTTGCCGAAGGGGAAGCCGCCGCCGGCGTTGAAGACGTTTTGCAGCGAATAGGCGCCGATGCTTACCTGGGCGGTGCGGCTGTAGGCGGCCCGCAGCTTGGCGAAGCTGACGGTCCGTTGATTGCGAAGCCCGGGGATGGCATCGGTGAGGATAAAGGCCGCATCCACCGCCGGATAGAGATAGCTGCGGTTTTTGGGCGCCAGCAGCGAGGTCCAGTCATTGCGCAGCGACCCGTGCAGGAAGAGGTAGTTGTTATAGCCGATCGTAAGGTCGCCGAAGGCGCCGAAGAGCCGGCTCTCTTCCTTGTATTCTCCTACGAGGGGTTGGCCCAACCGGTTACTGATGTTATAGAAGTTGGGGACGACCAGGGTGCCGGCAGAGGCATTCAACAGCCGGAGCGTATTGACGATGAGGGAGGTCCCGGCGATGAGGCGGAAGTCGAATTTCCCGTATTCCTGGTGGATGGAGGCGAGGAAGTCGTTGGTCAGCCGCTGGTTGTAACTGATGGCATCGCCTTCCGAAGGGGAGAGGACTTTCACCGAGCTGGGAATATTTCCCGATTGCAGGGTGTCGGCGACGGCCCAGGGGGCGAAGGTATACCCGGCCTGCGTGTATTTATTTTCGTAGTCGTTGCGGGCGATGCCGGTGCGGTTGACGAGATCGAGCCATTTCCAGGGTTTGAGCTCGAGCGAGAGGTTGCCGAGAAGGTCATTGCTTTTCTCGTCGAGCCGGGTCTGGTCTATTTGCCACCAGGGGTTGCCATAGTAGGCGTTGAAATACCCGTCGGGACTGGCGAAGGGGTCCGTCTGCCAGTTTCGGTAGTTCCTTAAATTGACATCCGCGGGGGAGTTGATGATGGTCCAGTAGAGCGGCCGGCTCTGGAAATACGAGCCGCCGCCTGCATAGCCGCCGGGGATGGAGGTTGTTCCCCAGGTGAAGGGCACGCCCGAGCCCGGGGAAGTATTGGTATGCCGCAGGGTGTAGCCGAGGGTATAGGCGGCGGTAAAGATGCCGCTGGTGCGGGAACCGTTGATGCGGATGGAGGTGCGCCGGTCCTTATCTCCCGGGATATAGCTTTTCTTATCGAGGTCTTCGAAGGAGAGGAAGAACCGGCTCCGGTCGTCGCCGACGCCGTAGGAGACGCTGTTGATCCATGTAATCCCATTGTCGAAGAAGCCTTTCTTGGCGTTGGGGTCGGCGGAATAGCGGGTAGTGGCTTGTTTGATGGAGTAGCTGCCATCGGGATTGTAGACGCGGATGGGGGCGCCGATGGGGACGATCTCGCCATTGAAACGTGGACCGTAGTTCTGGTTCTCATACGGCACATAGGGAATGTAGGGATTGTATGGAAAAAAGATGACCCCGGGAGCCGTACCGGACTCGCCGCCATATGGGCCGAACATGTTCTGGAAGTCGGCGGTGTAGGCGAGGGATTCCATCTGCATGGAGCTGTTGACGGAGATCTGCGCCTTTCCGCGGCTTCCCCTCTTGGTGGTCAGGATGATAACCCCGTTGGAGGCCGCGGAACCATAGAGGGCCGAGGCCGAGGCGCCTTTGAGGATGTTGGAGCTCTCGATGTCGTCGGGGTTGATAGTGGCCAGGTAGCCGATGGGAAGCGGGATATCGTCTACCACCAGCAGGGCCTGGTTGTTCCCGAGGATGGAGCGGTTACCCCTGAGCGTGACCCGGACGTCCGGCTTTACGCTGTTGTTGACCAGGTTGATCTGCAGCCCGGAGACCTTTCCGGCGAGGCCCGTGGCGAGGTTGGTGACCCTGGCCTGGGTCAGTTCTTCACCGCCTATCCGGGTGGTGGAATAGCCGAGTTCCTTGGGCTGACGCTTGATCCCGAGAGCGGTGGTGACGACCACCTGTTCGAGACTGGCGGCCTGTTGATCGATGGTGATGTTGAGGGTTTCTTCGGTGGCACCGATGGTGACCGTCTTGCCGGTGAAGTTGATGCCGGAGACGACGATCCGGTCGCCTGGTTTGGCGCGGATGGTGAAGTAGCCATTCTCGTCGGCACTGGCGCCGAATCGGCCATTTTCAGACTTGATGGAGGCGAAGGGGACCGGCTGGCCGTTCTTGTCGACGACGCGGCCCTTGTAGGCTCGTAGTTGTGCTGATACAATGGTGGCAATGAGCAGGAAACCCCATGTAAGGGCTAATAGCTTTCTCATGTGCAAATCAATTTTGGTTTAAAAAATAGATAGCCTGGCTGCCGTTTTTGACGGTAGCAAGAGGATAATGAGGGTACGTTACCCGGGTGTGACGAGGATTGATACGGAGGAAAGGCCTTTGACGATAAATGAGAGTGCGGCTAATCAGAGCTGCGGCCGCTCGTGTTGTGACTTAAACTGAGAGGTTGTTTGGATGGGTGTCTCGGAGGCCCATTTTAGGCTACTACAAAGATAGTAAAAAATATATATAAGTTAAAAGAGCAATTTTTCAAAGCCCGGGGATGCCGGGCCAAATATGCGAAACTTCATAGACGTAGGCTATATGATTATAAATACAATCGATTTGTCCACGTGTTGTGATAAGGGTAGCTTTAGTACCTCAAACTAAAAAACATGGAAACATCCACATCCACAAGCAAGTGTCCTTTTCATAATGGGGCGATGAAGTCCAGCGCCGGCGGCGGTACGAGAAACCGGGATTGGTGGCCCAACGATCTGAAGTTGCACATCCTGCGGCAGCATTCGCCGGTCTTTAACCCGATGGGAAAGGACTTCGATTATGCCAAAGCATTCAACTCCCTCGACCTGAATGCAGTGAAAAAGGACCTCCACGAGCTGATGACCTCTTCGCAGCCCTGGTGGCCGGCGGACTGGGGGCATTATGGGCCCTTCTTTATCCGGATGGCCTGGCATAGCGCGGGTACGTACCGGATCCATGACGGCCGGGGTGGTGCGGGCAGCGGGATGCAGCGCTTCGCGCCGCTGAACAGCTGGCCGGATAACCAGAATCTCGATAAAGCACGGTTGTTGTTGTGGCCGATAAAACAGAAATACGGGCAGAAGCTTTCCTGGGCCGATCTGATGATCCTGGCGGGGAATATCGCGCTGGAGTCGATGGGTTTTAAAACCTTTGGATTTGCCGGGGGGCGTGAGGATGCCTGGGAGCCGCAGGAAGATGTGTACTGGGGGGTAGAGACGGAGTGGCTGGGGGACAAACGGTATACGGGTGAGCGCGACCTGGAGAAGCCGCTTGGCGCGGTGCAGATGGGCCTTATCTATGTCAACCCGGAGGGCCCCAATGGCAAGCCCGATCCGTTGGCGTCGGCCCGGGATATCCGCGAGACGTTTGCGCGGATGGCGATGAATGATTACGAGACGGTGGCCTTGATCGCGGGTGGGCATAGTTTCGGGAAGACTCACGGTGCCGCAGATACGAAATTTGTCGGCCGGGAACCTGCCGCGGCGGCGCTCGAAGAGATGGGCATGGGCTGGAAGAACAGCTATGGGAAGGGGCATGGCGCCGACACGATCACGAGCGGTCTCGAGGGGATCTGGACGACCACCCCTACGAAGTGGAGCAACAATTTCTTTGAGAACCTTTTTGAATACGAATGGGAGCTGTACAAGAGCCCGGCGGGCGCTAATCAGTGGCGGCCCAGGGGCAGTGCGGGGGCGGACACCGTTCCTGACGCGCATGTCCCGGGGAAGAAGACCCATCCCACGATGCTGACGACCGACCTGGCGTTGAAGGTGGATCCGGCGTATGAGAAGATCTCGCGGCATTTTTATGAGAACCCCGACGAGTTTGCGGATGCCTTTGCGCGTGCGTGGTACAAGCTGACGCATCGGGATATGGGGCCGCGGGTGCGGTATCTCGGTCCGGATGTGCCGGCCGAGGAATTGATCTGGCAGGATCCGTTGCCGGCTGCCGGTCATGCGTTGATCGATGAGAAAGATATTGCTGCGTTGAAGGGGAAGGTGTCGGCGAGCGGCTTGTCCGTGGCGCAGCTGGTGTCGACGGCTTGGGCTTCCGCGTCGACGTACCGGGGGAGCGACAAGCGCGGTGGCGCCAATGGGGCGCGGATCCGCCTGGCTCCGCAGAAGGATTGGGCGGTGAATAACCCGGCTCAGCTTGCCAAGGTGCTGGCGACGTTGGAGGGGGTGCGGGCCGACTTCAATAAGACTGCTTCCGGCGGGAAGAAGGTGTCGCTCGCCGATCTGATCGTGCTGGCGGGTTGTGCGGCTGTCGAGAAGGCGGCGAAGGATGGGGGTGTTTCCGTTTCGGTGCCCTTTCATCCGGGCCGGGTGGACGCCACGCAGGAGCAGACGGACGTGCAGTCCTTTGAGGTGCTGGAACCGCAGGCCGATGGGTTCCGCAATTATCTGAGTGCGGAGGCCCCGGGTACGGCCGAAGAGATGCTGATCGACAAGGCGCAGCTGCTGCGACTGAATGAGACCGAGCTGACGGCGCTGATCGGCGGATTGCGGGTGTTGGGTGCCAACTGGGATGGATCTGCCAGCGGGGTGCTGACTTCTACTCCCGGCGTGCTGACGAATGACTTTTTTGTGCACTTGCTGGATCTGGGCACCAGTTGGCATGCTACATCGGATGCGGCGCAGGAGTTCGAGGGGCGTGACCGGGTGACGGGTAAGAAGAAGTGGACGGGCACAAGGGTGGATCTTATCTTTGGGTCCAATGCCGAGCTGCGGGCGTTTGCGGAGGTGTATGCGTTTGCGGATGCGAAGGAGAAGTTTGTGGGGGATTTTGTGGAGGCTTGGGGGAAGGTGATGGATGGGGATCGGTTTGATCTGTAGGGAATATTGTTATAGTTAGATGGGGCCTCCCTTGTTGGGGAGGCTTCTTTTTTTTGCGGGAATCTATGCTACGGGATTGCGCGGATGCGCAAATCTTCTCCGTTTTTTCACGGTATTTTTTGTAGAACTCTTTCTATGCTTTGTCCGCAAGGAGCAAGATCGCGACTGCACGACGATCATCGATTCCTACACGGCAATCCTGGGATTCAACACGACCGTCAGCCTTTTTACACGGCGGTGGTCAATTTGTAGTTGTCTTCCAGGAGCCTCAGTTGCCTCTTCAGAACCTTACTCCGAATTTGTCCCTATGGAAATCTAATAGTTTTTCCTTTACTTCGCAGTGCAACCCTTACCTTCTTCCTATTACTGATCCTGCCCGGCCTTAACCCCATTTGACACTCTAAACCGCTTTTGCTTATGAGACCTACTTGCGCTCCTTCGCGTGGACCATCTTCGGTCCGTCTTTCTTTTATTTTCTAATTCCAGATTTCGATTGACCGCGGCCGTTCTTGCCGCAGGGATTGATCGTACTCTCTTGCCTTGGCTGTTCAAAAAAATCCGGCTATTGCCGGGTAGGGATTACTATGCGCAAAATTTCGCAATGAATAAAATAATGATATATGCATAAACTGAAAAGGGAATTCCTTCTCTTCCTGGCCCTTCTGGCTGCCGGACTGGGCTCCGAGGCCCAGACTTCCAGCTTCAGCTTCTCCCTCGCTTCCTCTCCGCTGAGTGGTTGGATAAATATCGCGGGTGATCCGCATACGGGCCCGTTGAGCGGCACAGATCCGGCCACCGGCTTCCAGGTGAGTTCTGTCAACACCGCGAATTGGTATTCGATCAACGGTCAATGTGCCTTCGACAATGGCGGACAGGCGGGGGGCACTTTTTTCCCGGCATCGGTTATGCTGAATACCTGGTTTCAATATGGCCCTACTTCCAACACCGGTTACAGCGCCTCCGTGCCTCAACTCATCGTATCCGGGTTGAACCACGATACCGTCTATACTTTCAAAATGACCGGCGGCCAAGGACACAATATCGGAACGCTCGAGCTCAACCCCATCCGGTTCACGGTAACTGGCGCCGTGGTCAATGGCCCGATCGATGTCAACGGCGACAATAATACCGCCAATGGCGCCATCTTCCGCAACGTCGCACCCGATGCCAACGGCCAGGTAAAGATCTATGTCAACACCTTTGGCGCCTCCAACCTGGCCAGCATCAACGGCGTGCAGATCATCACCGGCCGGACGGTGGCTCCCGGCCCGGCGGTGGTCTTTACCCGCCCGCTCAATGGCAACATCCTTTCCGAAGATGGCAATGTGCTGCTCAACGTAAACGCAACGGACTCTATCGGCACTGTCTCGCGGGTGGAATTCTACGTCGGCACCACACTGCTGGGTGTCGATTCGACGGCGCCCTATAGTTACACCTGGGTCAATCCCGATCCGGGAGCTTATTCGGTGACGGCAAAGGCCGTTGACGGGGGCGGCAATTCCGGATCGGCGACCATCAATTTTACGATCCAGTCCCTCAACTATTTCTGGTCCACCAGCGGCAACATCGCCACTGGCGGCGACACCAGTTTTGTTGGAACCGTGGATACCAATCGCCTGGCCTTCCGGACCCACAACATCGAGCGAATGTCGATCCTTGGTGACGGAACGATCGGGATAGGAACGAAGGACACCAAGGGGTATGCCCTGGCCGTCAATGGGAAGGCCATTTTTACCAAGGTGGTGGTGAAGCCCTATAACGCCTGGCCGGATTATGTGTTCCGGAAAGACTTTCATCTTCCC
>Ga0105239_10005117_pt1 | contig 15478 bp, 15 predicted proteins | sample KBSC44metaG_FD_92761 | JGI IMG/M metagenome (GOLD analysis project Ga0105239, IMG submission 92761) | Corn rhizosphere microbial communities from Kellogg Biological Station, Michigan, USA - KBS C4-4 metaG | ecosystem: Host-associated > Plants > Roots > Rhizosphere > Soil | place: Michigan, USA...
CCTCTAGGATCCGCGCTGGATGCTGCTCTCGGTGCGGGACGTCACGTTGCGGTTCGGCGGCATCGTGGCTCTGGACGGCGTCTCCTTCGACGTCGACCGGGGCGTCGTGTCGGGCCTGATCGGCCCGAACGGCGCGGGCAAGACGACGGTGTTCAACGTCATCACGCGGCTCTACACGCCCGATTCCGGGGATGTCGAGCTCGACGGGACGACACTGCTGCGCACCGCGCCGCACGAGATCGTGCGGCGGGGCATCGCCCGGACGTTCCAGAACATCAACCTGTTCCGTTCGATGACCGTCCTCGAGAACGTCCTCGTCGGCGGGCACGCGCTCGGCCGGCGGGTGGGGGAGCGGGAGGCGCTCGAGGCGCTCGACGTCGTCGGGCTGACGAGCCGGGCCGGCGTGCCGGCGGCGGCGCTGCCGTACGGGACCCAGAAACGCATCGAGCTCGCGCGCGCGTTGATGGCGCAGCCCACGTTTCTGCTGCTCGACGAGCCGGCCGGCGGGCTCAACCACGAGGAGGTCGAGGAGCTCGGTGACTTCATCGTGCGGCTCCGCGACGAACGGGCGCTCACGATCCTCCTCGTCGAGCATCACATGAGCCTCGTGATGCGGATCTCCGACCACGTCAACGTGTTGAGCTTCGGACGCAAGATCGCCTCCGGACCGCCGGCCCAGGTGCAGGCGGATCCGGCGGTGATCGAGGCATACCTCGGGGTCGAGGAGTGAGCTCCGCGCCGTCGAGCTCGGCCGGCCCCGCGTCGGCAATCCGGGCGAAACCGTGCCAGGCACGACGCCACGTCCGTTTCGGACATGTCCCGGCCGGACGGGACGCATACGTGTCAAGGCGTCCGAAAGTGACAGGTTTTCGTGCCAGGCACGGTGACACGTCCGCCGCGGACATGGAAGGAAGGGCCAGGTGAGCGCCCTGCTCGCGCTCGAGAACGTCGAGGCGCGCTACGGCCCGGTGCAGGCCCTGCGCGGCATCTCGCTCGAGGTTCCCGAAGGCGCGGTCGTCGCCGTCCTGGGCGCGAACGGCGCCGGAAAGACGACGACGTTGCGGGCCGTCTCGGGGACGGTCCGCCGGACGGGGAAGATCGAGTTCGGCGGGAAGTCGCTGCGCGGCGGCCCCGAGGCCGTGGCGCGGGCCGGGATCGTCCACGTCCCCGAGGGCCGCGGCACGTTCACCGAGTTGACCGTGACCGAGAACCTCAAGCTCGGCGCCTACACGCGGCGGGAGCGGAACCTGCGCGCGGACATCGACCGCGTGTCGCAGTGGTTCCCCTGGCTTCCCGACCGCGCCAACCAGCCGGCCGGCACGCTCTCCGGCGGAGAGCAGCAGATGCTCGCCGTCGCGCGTGCGCTGATGGCCCGGCCACGGCTCCTCATGCTCGACGAGCCGTCGCTCGGCCTTGCGCCGATGATCGTGCGGGAGATCTTCCGGATCGTGCGCGAGCTCAACGAGAAGGAGGGGCTGACGGTCCTCGTCGTCGAGCAGGACGCGCGGATCGCGCTCCAGAGCGCGTCGAGCGCGTACGTCCTCGAGGTCGGGAAGGTGGCGGTCGCGGGCTCGAGCGACGAGCTCCGCGAGAACGAGTCCGTGCGACGGAGCTACCTCGGCTACTGATGGCTGACTTCTGGCAACAGGTCGTCGCAGGGCTCGCCTCCGGCTCGATCTATGCGTCGCTGGCCCTCGCGCTCGTCCTGATCCATCGCGCGACCGGGGTCATCAACTTCGCCCAGGGCGAGATGGCGACCTTCTCGACGTACATCGCCTGGGCGCTGACGACGAACCACGGCTGGAGCTACTGGCCCGCGTTCGCCGTCACGCTGCTCGCGTCGTTCGCCGGTGGGGTCGCGATCCACCAGGGGATCATCCGGCCGAACGAGAAGGGCTCCGTGCTGCGCGTCGTGATCGTCACGATCGGCCTGCTCCTTGCGCTGAACGGCCTCGTGACGTGGATCTGGTCGGGGGAGGTGCGCGCCATGCAGAGCCCGTTCCCGACCCGCACGATGGACATCGCGGGCGTCGCGATCTCGATCCAGGACATCGGGACGATCGGGGTCGTGCTCGCCACCGTGGCCGTGCTGTGGGCGCTGTTCCAGTACACGAAGGTCGGGCTCGCGATGCGCGCGGCGGCGGTCAACCCGGCGGAGGCGCGGCTCGTCGGCGTGCGCGTCACGTGGATGCTCTCGCTCGGCTGGGGCCTCGCAGCGGTGCTCGGGGCGATCTCCGGGATGCTCGCGGCGCCGAGCCTCTTTCTCGACCCGAACCTGATGGCGGCGCTCCTGATCTACGCATTCGCGGCGGCCGTGCTCGGGGGAATCGACTCGCCGATCGGCGCCGTCGTCGGCGGGCTCACGCTCGGCGTCGGCCTGAACCTGATCGGTGCGTACGTCGACTTCGTCGGCGCAGATCTGCGGCTCCCGGCGGCGCTCGCGGTGATCCTCGTCGTCCTGCTCGTCAAGCCTTCCGGCATCTTCGGCAAGAGCGAGGTGAGGCGGGTATGAGGCGCTCGCGCGCGCTCGCACCGATCGCCGCCTTCCTCGGCCTGGCCGTGGTCGTCGCCGTGCTGCCGTCGTTCGTCTCCGGCTTCCGCGCGCAGCAGTTCGCGTACGTGGCGATCTACCTGACCGCGCTGATCGGGCTCAACATCCTCACCGGCTACACGGGCCAGATCTCCCTCGGTCACGGGGCCTTCATGGCGATCGGCGGGTACACGACGGCGATCCTGATGGTCGACCACGGGGTGAAGGACATCTGGACGATCCCGGTCGCGGCCGTGGTGACGGGGGTGGTGGGGTTCCTCTTCGGGATTCCCGCCCTGAGACTCTCGGGGCTCTACCTCGCCCTCGCGACCTTCGCGGTCGCCGTGTCGATGCCCGCCGTGATCAAGCGGTTCGAGGGCTTCACCGGCGGCGGAGGCGGGCTCAACCTGTTCGGGCTGCCCGAGCTGACGGCGTCGCTCGAGCCCGTGACGGTGCTCGGCCGCGAGCTCACGTTCAACGACTGGCTCTATTACCTGTGCTGGACGGTCGCCCTCGTCGGGTACGTGATCGCGTGGCTGATGCTCCGCGGGCGCACCGGGCGCGCCCTGCGCGCCGTGAGGGACAGCGAGACCGCAGCGCAGTCGTCCGGCGTCAGCCTCCCGGCCTACAAGACGCTCGCGTTCGGTGTGAGCGCCGCGTACGCCGGCGTCGCGGGGTCGCTCTTCGCGATCGCGACGACGTTCGTCAACCCGGACACGTTCCCGATCGCGCTCTCGATCCTGCTGCTCGTCGGCGTCGTCGTGGGCGGGCTCGGGTCGCTCGTCGGGCTGATCGCCGGTGCGGTCTTCATCCAGTTCCTGCCCATCTGGTCGCAGCAGGTCTCCAAGTCGCCGGGCGCTCCGGCCGTCGTCTCCGGCGTCGTCCTGATCGCACTCATGTTCGTGCTCCCGATGGGTGTGGCAGGCCTCGCTGCGCGGCTCCGAACCCTCACAAAGCGCTGACAAGGCGCGGCTACGATCGGCCGCGATCCCGACCGCAAGGAGCAGGCCTCGATGACCAGGAGAATCGCGTTCGCGCTGACGGCGCTCGTTCTGACACTCGCCACCGGCGTGACCGCTGCCCTGGCCGGGACGGGCCGCTCGTCGGCCGACCCGGGCGTGACTCCGACCTCGATCCTCCTCGGCACGACCTCGCCGCTGTCGGGCGCTGCGTCCGCGTACGCCTCGGTCGCGCGCGGCGCGGACGCCTACTTCAAGTACGTCAACGCGCGCGGCGGCGTGAACGGCCGAAAGATCGTCGACACGATCGTGGACGACCAGTACAACCCGCAGTTGACGGTGCAGGCGACCCGCCAGCTCGTCGAGCAGGACAAGGTCTTCGCGGTCTTCAACGGGCTCGGCACGGAGCAGAACCTCGCGGTGCGCGACTACCTGAACGCCAACAAGGTGCCGCAGCTCTTCGCGGCGTCGGGTGCCACGGCGTTCGGCAGCGAGACGGCGAAGTACCCCTACACGATCGGGCTTCAGCCGAGCTACCAGGCCGAGGGATGGGTGCTCGGCAAGTACCTCGCGCGCACGCAGGGCGCGGCGAAGGTCGCCGTGCTGTTCCAGAACGACGACTATGGCAAGGACCTCCTGAACGGCTTCAAGAAGGGCATCGAGCGCTCACGCGTCCGCGTCGCCGCGGCGCAGCCGTACGAGGCGACCGCGCCCGACGTCCAATCGCAGGTCGCGAAGCTCCGCTCCTCGGGCGCGAACGTGTTCGCCGTGTTCGCGACGCCCAAGGCTGCGATCCAGGCGTACGTCTACGCGAACAAGCTCGGCTGGAAGCCGAAGCTGTCGCTCACGAACGCCGTCTCGTCCGCGTCGAACATCATGCAGCTCGCCTCCGAAGGCGGCACGAACAAGGTCGTCGAGGGGTCGGTCTCGATCGTCTTCCTCAAGGACCCAACCGACCCGAAGTGGAAGAAGGACGCGGCGATGAAGCTGTACCGGTCGATCATGAAGCGCTACGCGCCGTCGGCCAACGCGAACGACGTCTACCACGTGTACGGCATGGCGGCCGCGTGGACGGCCGTCGAGGCGATCCGCAAGGCCGGCAAGAACCTGACACGCGACGGACTCGTCAAGGTCGTCGCCGCCATGAATCTCTCCGGCAACCCGTTCCTCCTTCCGGGCATCGGCCTCAAGACCGGCCCCGGCGACCACTTCCCGATCGAGCAGATGCTGCTCCAGCGCTGGCACAAGGGCACCTGGAAGAGCTTCGGCGGGATCTGGGGCTACCGAACCGCGTAGCGGCGGACGGCACCGCGTAGGGTCACGGCCCGAGGCGCGGCGCCTCGATCGGAGCGGGACCGAGTTCGCGCGCGAGGTCGCGGAGCAGCACGAGGTCCGCACCGGAGAGCTCGACGAGCGTGCCGTCACGCTCGAGCCGAACGTGGTGGCGCGGCGCAACGTGCTCACCCGCGTCGGCGGTCTCGACGTCGCCGTCTCGAGTCCAGTCGAGCCAGTCGCGAGGGACGCCGCCCGAGGCTCGCTCGCTGATGCCGACGGCGTACGCGCCGTCTGCGCTCACGTACATGAGGGACACCTCCGCCTCGACAGCCGGCCGCGTGCGTGCAGCCGTCACGAGGCTCTCGGCCAGGCGCCAGCCCTCCGGGACCCGGGCCGGTGTGAGCACCGCGAACGGTGCGGCGCCCTGGAGCTCGTGGAGCGGCAGCCGCTCGGGCCGCGGCCACCCCGAGGGGACGACACCGGCCGGGAGCGACGGCTGGAACGTCTGTGCGGGGATCGGCCCGAACGCGATGTCCGTCACCTCGACCCGGTGGAAGGCCTCGCCCCCGAGCCGTGCCTCTGCGCGTAGCAGTGCGCCACGCTCCGCGTCGACCGCTAGCTCGATCGCGTCGGCTCCCGGCCCGAGGCTGAAGACGACGGCGGTCGCGCCCTCCACGCTCGGGCGTGGAACCGCGCGCAGACGCCGTGCGGGGCGTCCCGCGATCTCGACCTCGTCCGCGGCTTCGAGCCGGTAGCCGCCTACGATCGCAATCGGGTCGAGGAGGAATGCGTATGAGGACGAGGGAGGCCCGCCTTCCTGCTCGGTCTCGTTCGTCACGGCCCCCCAGTCGCCGTCCCAGCTGACCCACCGCTCGCCGTCCCGCACTTGATACCGCGTGCCGGCCTGCACGCCCGCCGACTCCTCTCGGTATCGCGCCGGGCTCTCGAACGCGAGGGTCGTCGTGCGGCTCGTGCCGTCGGGCGGCGGAGTCTCCGTCCCCGACCGAACGATCTGAGCCGCGCCGACCCCGGATCGCCGGCCGTGACGCTCCGCCATGAACCGGTCGAACGCGGCCGCGCTGCGAGGCCCGTGCGCCCACTCGACGACGGTGAGCCGCGCGGGCCGCGAACGCTCGCCCGCGTCATGGAGCAGCTCGAGGATCTCGCCCAGCGCGGTCACCTCTCGATTCTGCCGTGCCGTCGATTGCGTATGCTCACCGCTCCGGCGCGAGGAGACCGCCCGGCGACAATCGACCGCCGATGGCAGACCTCTCCTTCGAGCTTCTCTCGACGTCCCTCGACGACCTCATGGCCGAGGCGCGGCGCCTGCGCGCCGCGGGCACGGGGACGCTCGTCACGTACTCGCCGAAGGTCTTCGTGCCGCTGACGACGCTCTGCCGCGACGTCTGCGGCTACTGCACCTTCGCGCGGCCGCCGCGGCGCGGCGCGCGCGCCTACCTCACCGAGGACGAGGTGCTCGCGGTCGCGCGAGCGGGGGCGGAGGCCGGCTGCACCGAGGCGCTCTTCACCCTCGGCGACCGCCCCGAGGCGCGCTACCGAGTAGCACGCGAAGAGCTTGCCGCGCTCGGCTGTGGCTCGACGCTCGAGTATCTCGCGCGCTGCGCACGGCGGGTGCTCGAAGAGACCGGCCTCTTGCCGCATCTGAACCCCGGCGTGATGGCCCGCGACGAGCTCGCCGCGCTGCGGGCCGTGGCCGCGTCGATGGGGATCATGCTCGAGACGACGGCCGAGCGGCTCGCGGCGCGCGGCGGCCCCCACTGGGCCTCGCCCGACAAGGAGCCGGCCCGCCGGCTCGAGACGATCCGCCTCGCGGGCGAGCTCTCGATCCCGTTCACGAGCGGGATCCTGGTCGGGATCGGGGAGACCCGTGGTGAGCGCGTCGACGCGCTCCTCGCGCTGCGCTCGATCGCGGAGGAGCACGGGCATCTCCGCGAGGTGATCGTCCAGAACTTCCGCGCGAAGGCCGACACGCGGATGTCCGACCATCCCGACGCGACGATGGACGAGCACCTCTGGTCGATCGCGGTCGCACGGATCGTTCTCGGAGGAGGCATCCACCTCCAGGCGCCGCCGAACCTCGCCTACGACGACTTCCCGCTCCTCCTCGACGCCGGAATCGACGACTGGGGTGGCGTGTCGCCCGTGACCGTCGACCACGTCAACCCCGAGGCCCCGTGGCCCGAGGTCGAGCTGCTGCGCGAGGCATGCCGCTCCCGCGGGCTCGAGCTGGCGCCGCGCCTGCCGCTCTACCCGGAGCACGTCGCCGACCTTGACCGCTGGGCCGACTCGGCGGTCGCTCCCGCGATCCTCCGGGCGGCGGACGCCCACGGCCTCGCCAGGGAGGACCGGTGGGCGCCGGGGGAACCCGTGTCGGTGCCCTTCGTGGTCGGACGCGATCCGGCGCCGGTGGATCTCGCCGGCGACGAGCTCGGGGAGGAGGAGCTCGTTCGGCTCTTCGCCACGCGCGGCCGCGAGCGCGAGCGGGTCCTCGCGGCGGCGGACGCTTTGCGGCGCGAGGTGTGCGGCGACGAGGTCACCTACGTCGTCACGCGCAACATCCAGTACACGAACGTCTGCTACTTCCGCTGCGGGTTCTGCGCGTTCTCGAAGGGCAAGCTCGCGGCGAACCTCCGCGGGCCGGCGTATCTCGTTCCCGAGGAGGAGATCGTCCGGCGCGTGCGTGAGGCGTGGGAGCGCGGGGCGACCGAGGTATGCCTGCAGGGTGGCATCCACCCGTCGTTCACGGGCGACTACTACGCGGGCGTCGTGACGGCGATCAAGCGGGCCGTCCCCGACATGCACGTGCACGCGTTCTCGGCGCTCGAGGTCTGGCAGGGCGCGGCGACGCTCGGGCTCGATCTCGAGACCTACCTCGCCCGACTGCGCGACCTCGGTCTCGGGTCGCTGCCCGGCACCGCGGCCGAGATCCTCGACGACGAGGTGCGGGCGGTGATCTGCCCGGACAAGGTGACGACCGACCAGTGGCTCGAGGTGCACGGCGCCGCGCACCGGGTCGGTCTCTCCTCGAACGTCACGATCATGTTCGGGCACGTCGAGCGGCCGGTGCACTGGGCGCGACATCTCATCCGCGCCCGCGAGCAGCAGGCGCTCTCGGGCGGCTTCACGGAGCTCGTGCCGCTCCCCTTCGTCCCGATGGAGGCGCCGATCTACCTCAAGGGCCGCGCGCGGCGCGGCCCCACGTTCGGCGAGGCGCTGCTCCTGCACGCTGTCGCACGGCTCGCCCTGCATCCCCTGATCCAGAACGTGCAGGCGAGCTGGGTGAAGCTCGGGCCCGACGGCGTGAGGCAGGCGCTCGCCGCGGGCGTCAATGACCTCGGTGGGACGCTGATGAACGAGTCGATCTCCCGCGCGGCGGGCTCGGAGTGGGGCCAGGAGCTACCGCCGGAGGCGATGGAGGCGCTGATCCGCTCGGCAGGCCGCGTTCCGCGGCAGCGCACGACGACGTACGGGTCGCCGCACCCGGAGCAGGTGCGCCGCTCGTTCGGCGCGGCGCCGCTCGCGGAGCCGGTCAACCCGCCGGCACGCGACGCGGGGCTCCGCCGGCCGGCGAGGCTGCTGCGGCCGGCCGCGCTCGCGGGCTGACCGCTCACCGCGGCCGGAGCGCCCGCACGGACGGCCGACGTCCCCGCTCAGCGCTCCGCGTCGGTCCGCCGTCGCCGGAACGCGTCGACCGCGAGCGCCGGGATGCGAGCCGCGACCCGCGGAAGGCCCGTGCGGGCATGGTCGAGCGCGTCGCGGACGCCGGTGGCCGCCGCAGCGCCGTGGAGCCCCTCGCCGTGTCCGACGAGGAGGTGCTCGGGCGCGAATCCACCGAGCGCGTCGCGCGGCGGCGAGATCCGGAGCAGGAGGTGCACGCCCGCGGCGTGACCCGGCGGCGCGAAGAAGCCGTTGGTGCCGATCGCCTCCGCCACGACGAGTGTCCGCTCTGCCTCCCACCAGAGGGCGATCTCCAGCCAGCGCTTCGTGTGCCGCACGGAGACCACCTCGAACGGAGTGTCCGGGAGCACCGCGGGAACGACGAGGTGCGGCACGCCGAGCTCCTCGGCGACCCGGGCGCAGTCGCGGTTGTGGCGGTCGAGCAGCTGCAGGACGGCTGCCGGCTCGCCGAGCGTGCGTGCACGCGCGAGCGACGGCTCGTGGTGGACGGGATCGACGAGCCAGACCCGGCCGTCGGCCGCAAGGGCGTGCGCCGTGCGCGCGGCGGGCTCGTCGACGGTCCACGAGAACCCGTGCGCCCCTCGCTCGTCGCAGAAGCGGATCTCCATTACGCGAGCGTACGCCCGGCGCAGGGGGGCGAGCTGCCCGAACCGCGGTCTTCTGCCGGACGTTCCCGCGAAAGGCCGCGCCGGTGCCGGGCTCCACGATCGTGCGTACTTTCCCGCGCCGCGGGCTGCGGGGTCCACGGATGCGGCCCGGGCTGCGCCGTGCGACGATCGCCGCATGCGGAAGTGGCTGCTGCGGGGCGGACTCGGGCTCCTGGCGCTGTTCGTCCTGATCCAGCTCGTGCCCTACGGCCGCGACCACACGAACCCGCCCGTGACGCGCGAGATCCGGTGGGACAGCGCGCGCACACGGGAGCTCGCAGAGGGCGCCTGCATGGACTGCCACTCGAACCTGACCGTCTGGAAGTGGTACTCGAACGTCGCCCCGGTCTCGTGGCTCGTCTACAACGACGTGAAGGGCGGTCGGGAGCACGTCAACTTCTCCGAGTGGGACCGGCCGCAGGGCGAGGCGGGCGACATCGTCGAAGCGGTGCAGGAGGGGTCGATGCCCCCGTTCCAGTACAAGCCTCTCCATGCGGGCGCGCGGCTCTCCGACGCCCAGCGGTCGGAGCTCGTGCGCGGGCTCCAGAGAACCCTCGCCGCCGATCCGCCGCCGGCCGGCGGCTAGGAGTCCGCGCCGACCCTCGCGCTCAAGAGCCCCCGGGCGGCGGAGATGCGAGCGCGGTGCGCGCCTCGGCGACCGTGAAGCGGCCGGCGAGGAGCGCGCTCCCCGCCACCGCGGCCTCGCAGCCGAGCTCCTGCAAGGCTTGGAGATCAGCGACCGATGCGATCCCACCCGCCGCGACGACGGGGAGGCCGATGGGCAGCACCTGTGCGAGGAGGTCGAGGTCGGGCCCCGTGAGCGAACCGTCGCGAGCCGTCGCGGTCACGAGGAGCCGTGCGACGCCCGCCTCGGCGCAGCGGCGCGCGAGCTCCGGCGCCGTGAGCGTCGAGGAGCGTGTCCAGCCCTCGACCGCGACCCTGCCCTCCTGCACGTCGATCGCGACGACGAGCGCGTCGCCCACGGCGGCGACCGCGTCCGGGAGGAACCCCGGCGACAGCGCCGCGGTGCCGACCATCACCCGCTCCGCGCCGGCCTCCAGCGCCGCCTCGAGCGCCGCAACGCTCCGGTAGCCGCCCCCGACCTGGAGCGGTAGGCCGCCCGCGGCCGCGAGGGCGCCGACGAGGTCGAGCGAGGGCACACCGGAGAACGCGCCGTCGAGATCGACGAGGTGGAGGCGTCCGGCTCCTTCGGCCGCGAACCGCCTGGCGAGCTCGACCGGGTCACCGCCCTCGAGCGTCACGGCGTCGCGCCTGCCTTCGGCGAGCCGAACCGCACGCCCGTCCAGCACGTCGATCGCGGGTATGACCTCCATTTGATTGCGTGATAACACGCTAGCATGATAACATGTCGACATGGCGAGCACTCCGAGCGGAAGCACCTCCGACCATGAACAGGCCGTCCCGGGGCTCGGTGCGCTGGCCGACGCTCTCACGACGCTCCGAGCCCGGGATGACGTGATGCTGTTCCTCCGCGACCTGTGCACCCTGCCCGAGCTCGAGGCTCTGGCGCACCGCTGGCAGACCGTCCTCCTCCTGGACGAGGGCGTGCCGTACGTCGAGATCGCCGCGCGCGTCCCGACCTCGACTGCCACGGTGACGCGCGTCGCCCAGTGGCTTCGGCACGGAACCGGGGGATATCGGACGGCGCTCGAGCGGACGCGCCGGCGAGAGCGGAGACGACGGTGACGACCCGATTCACGAAGGCGGGCGAGAACGGCCGGCTCACGCTCGCCGTGCCCGCCAAGGGCCGCATGGCCGAGCCGGCGCTCCGCCTGTGCGCCGATGCCGGGCTCTCGTTCGAGGTGACGGAGCGCTCGCTGGTCGTCCCGTGCGCCAACGCGCCTGTCGATCTTCTGCTCGTCCGGCCGAGTGACATCCCCGAGTACGCGCAGGACGGGGTGGTCGACGTCGGCATCACCGGGGCCAACCTGGTGGCGGAGGCGGACGCGGAGGTCGTGACCCTGGCCGAGCTCGGCTTCGCGCGCTGCTCGCTCGATGCTGCCGTCCCGGTCGACGCCGGGCATTCGGCGATCGCCGACCTCGGCGGGCTCCGCGTCGCGACCGCGTACCCCGTGTCCACGCGGCGCCTGCTCGTGGAGCGGGGCGTCGAGTGCGAGCTCATCCCGGTCTCGGGATCGGTCGAGGCGACACCCCGGCTCGGTCTCGCAGACGCGATCGTCGACCTGGTCTCGACAGGGTCGACGATGACCGCCAACGGGCTTCGGCCGATCGGCACGCTTCTTACCTCGCAGGCGGTGCTCGTCGGCGGGCGGGCCGCGGTCGAGGCGCGTCGCGAGGCCGTCGAGCAGCTCGAGCTGATGCTCTCCGGCGTCGTGGCGGGTCGGCGGCGCCGCTACGTGATGATGAACGCCCACGTCGACGACCTCCCTGCGATCCGTGCGGTCTTACCGGGGATGGGCGCGCCGTCCGTGCTGCAGCTCGCGGACGACGGCGAGATCGCGGTGCACGCCGCGGTCGAGGTCGACGAGATCTGGAACCTGCTCCCGGTGCTGCGTCGGGCGGGCGCGACGTCGATCCTGGTCCTGCCGATCGAGCGGCTGGTGGCATGAGGCGGTCGTTCGACGAGGCGCTCACGATCGTCGCGCCGATCGTCGCCGACGTGCGCGAGCGCGGAGACGAGGCGCTGCTCGAGTGGACCTCGCGCCTCGACGGGCCGAGACCGGACGGGATCCGGGTTCCCGCAGAGCGTGTGGAGGCTGCGCGGGTCGACGACGACGTTCTCGACGCGCTCCGGCGGATGATCGGCGCAGTCCGCCGGTTCAGCGAGGCGCAGCGACCGGTCGACACGTCGGTCGAGGCGGCGCCGGGCATCGTCTCCGAGCGCCGCTGGCTGCCTCTCGGCGCAGTCGGCATCTGCGTTCCCAGCGGACGCCTACCGCTCCCGTCCTCGCTCGTGATGACCGCGGTGCCGGCCCTCGTGGCCGGCGTCGGCAGGGTCGCGGGCGTGACCCCGAACCCGGCGGACGCCACACTCGTCGTGGCTCGTGAGCTCGGGATCGACGAGGTGTATGCGGTCGGTGGGGCGCAGGCCGTGGCGGCGCTCGCCTACGGCACGCAGACCGTACCGGCGGTCGACGCCGTCGTGGGGCCGGGGAACGCCTACGTGACCGCGGCCAAGCTTCTGGTCGCGAGTCGGGTGCGCATCGACCTGCCGGCCGGGCCGAGCGAGGTCGTCGTGATCGCGGACGCCTCGGCCTCGGCGGTCGCGGTCGCGGCGGACCTGCTCGCGCAGGCCGAGCACGGAGAGGACAGCGACGCGCTGCTCCTCACGGACGACGCCAAGCTTGCGAGGTTCGTCGAGGGGCTCGTGTCGGCCGCACCGAACGTCGCAGTGGAGCGGGTCGATTCGCTCGACGAGGCGCTCGCTCGTTCGGAGGCCTACGCGCCCGAGCATCTCGAGCTCCACGTCACGGATCCCAACGCGCTGCTCGATCGCGTCCGCAACGCGGGCTCGGTGTTCGTCGGCTGCTCCTCGGTCGTCGGGGACTACGCGGCGGGCGCGACCCACGTCCTGCCAACGGGCGGCCTGGCGCGCTCGATGGGTGGACTGGGGCTCGAGACCTTCCTCAAGCCGCTCCAGGTCGTGCGGGCGAGCGCGGACGGCGCGCGTCGTGCCGCCGATATCGTCGGACCTCTGGCGAGGGTCGAGGGCCTTCCCCTTCACGCCGCGGCGGTTCCGGCGTGAACATCGCGCGCCGGAAGGCGCAGCCGGTCGGCGAGGGGTTCGCCCCGTACCGCTGGGCGGCCGGGGCCGACGAGGTGGCGGCGCGTCACGAAATCCCGCGCGAGGCCGTCCTCAAGTTCGATCAGAACACACCGCCGTTGCCCGGCGTTCCGCAGGTGCCGCTCACCGCCAGCATGGCACGGCTCGCCGACTATCCGGACGGGGCGTATCGCGAGCTGTGCGAGGGCGCGGCCGCCTACACGGGGCTCGCGCCCGGGAACATCGTCGTCGGTGCGGGCGCGGACGATCTCATCCTTCTCCTTGCCCAGACCTTCCTTGGGCCGGGGGCGCGCGCAGCCGTCTCCGAGCCGACGTATGCGCTGTACCGGATCGCGACGACGCTTCACGGCGCGGCCGTCGTGGACGCCGCGGACGAGGCGGATCTCGTGTGGGCCTGCAACCCGAACAATCCGACCGGATCGTGGGTCGAGCCCGAGGAGCTCGTATCACTCGCGCGGGAGCGTCCCGACACGATCCTCGTCGTCGACGAGGCTTACGTGGAGTTCGGAGCACGCTCGTGCGCGCCGTGGGTCGACGAGCTCGAGAACCTCGTCGTCGTGCGGACGATGTCGAAGGCGTTCGGGCTGGCGTCGTTGCGGGTCGGCTATGCGCTCGCGCACCCCGAGACCGCCGCGGTTCTCACCGAGCGGCGTGCCCCGGCGCCGATCTCAGGCCCGTCCGCCGCGATCGCGGCGGCGGCTCTGCGTGAGCCACGGCTCGGGGACGTCGAGGCGACGGCTGCGGAGCGTGAGCGGTTTCGGACGGCCCTCGTCACCGCCGGCTACGACTGCCCGCCGACCGCGACGAACTTCCTCCTCGTGGTGACGGACGAACCGCTCGCCGACCGGCTGGAGGCACAGGGGATCGTCGTGAGGGCCTTTCCGGGCGCGATCCGGATGACGGTGCGACGACCGTCCGAGAACGACGTAGTGCTCCGCGCGCTCGGTGCCGAGCCTGGCCCGGCACCCGGTCGTGAGGCGACCGTCCTGCGGACGACCACCGAGACCGCGCTCCGGCTCACGCTCTCGCTCGACGGGACAGGCCGCGTGCGTGTCGAGACCGGCATCGGCTTCCTCGACCACCTCCTGACGCTGTTCGGGTTCCACGCAGGGTTCGATATGGAGCTTCTGGCTGCGGGGGATCTTGACGTGGACGCGCACCACACGGTCGAGGACGTCCATGCCGCGGTCGGCTCGGCGATCGCGCAGGCGCTCGGCACGCGGGAGGGTGTGGCGCGCTACGGCTCGACGGTGCTGCCGATGGACGAGGCGCGGGCGACGGCTGCAGTCGACCTCGTGCGCCGACCGCACGCGGAGGTATCCCTCGCATTCGCGGGCGACAGCGTCGGCGCTTTGGCGACGTCGTTGCTCCGCCACGCCCTCGAGCGGCTCGCGATCGAGGCGGGCTGCACCGTGCACGTCGAGGCCGCTGGCGCCGACGACCACCACATCGCGGAGGCAGCGTACAAGGCGCTCGGCCAGTCGTTCCGGCAGGCCGTCGCCCCCGGCGGCGCCGGCATCAGGTCGACGAAGGGAGCTGCGTGAGCGTCGACGGGCAGATCGGTGTCAGACACCGATTTCTGTCAACCCCGTACAGCGCCAAGACTGCACCGATCCGTCCACAGGGCCCACCGGGTGCGGGACGGGGATCTGCCCACTCCTCGAATCGGCTTCGTCACGAGACTTCTCGCCGGGTGGCGAGATTCGTCGTGGGGCTCGACCCGACATGGCGGGTGAGGTGCTAGCGCGCATGGAGAGCCGCGGGGTGACGCGTACTGCGTGGCGGCCGGCCGGCAACGCCGCATGACAGCTCGCGTTCGGCCCTGTGGAGAAACCGGCACGAAGTCGGCATGGTTTGCCCTTGACAGAGATCGGTGTCTGACACCGTCTGTCGCCTCTCCCACGGGGCCGGCGTGAGGGTCGCGATCGCGGACTACGGGGCGGGGAATCTCCGCTCCCTGTCATCCGCGCTCGTCCGGGCCGGTGCGGACCCCGTCGTGACCGTCGACCCCGCCGTCGTTCGCGACGCCCCGCTTGCGCTGATCGCCGGGGTGGGGCACGTCGAGAGCGCCGCTCTCGGGCTGGCGCGGCACGGCCTGGACGACGCGCTCCGCGACCGAGTCGCGGCCGAGCGTCCGGTCGGCGGAATCTGCGTCGGGCTCCAGCTCCTCTTCGGCCCGAGCGAGGAGGGCGGCACGGGTCTCGCGCTCCTCGCGGGGCCGGTACGGCGCCTTCGAGCCAGGCGGGTGCCACACATCGGATGGAACACCATCGCCGCCACCCGAGCCTCTGCGCTCCTGGACGGGGTAGCCGGCGTCGACGTCTACTTCGCGCACAGCTTCGCCGCCGAGCCCGACGACCCGGAGGTCGTGACCGCGACGACGGATCACGAGGGCCAGATCGTCGCCGCGGTCGAGCACGGGTCGCTCGTCGGCGTCCAGTTTCACCCCGAGCGGAGCGCCGCCGCTGGTGCCCGCGTCCTCGAGAACCTGCTGCGATGGTCAAGAAGCGCGTGATCCCCTGCCTCGACGTCGCCGGCGGCCGCGTGGTCAAGGGCGTCAACTTCGAGCGGCTCCGTGAGATGGGGCAGCCTGTCGAGCTCG
>Ga0105239_10005121_pt1 | contig 15474 bp, 18 predicted proteins | sample KBSC44metaG_FD_92761 | JGI IMG/M metagenome (GOLD analysis project Ga0105239, IMG submission 92761) | Corn rhizosphere microbial communities from Kellogg Biological Station, Michigan, USA - KBS C4-4 metaG | ecosystem: Host-associated > Plants > Roots > Rhizosphere > Soil | place: Michigan, USA...
AACGTGAACGGTACCAAAGCTTCGAAAGTGGTATACTCAAGGGGAGGTAGCCCGTCCACAAGTCAGATACTCTCCGTGCGGAAGGCTGCACCAGAGCCAATTGTTTATTCAAAAGATAATAACGGATACATACCTTCAAAGCCAGTGGAAGGTCATCCGAGGGGGGTCCATCCCCTTCGAATGCATCCACCGAGCCCCAAATCCACATCCACAATACGACCCCAGAGAGCACAGACACCTAGTCAGATGAGTGAAGATGGTAGTGAGTCAATCAGTTTGGAGGACGCCCCAATCTACTCGCCTTCACTAGGAGATCTCAGCCAATATGCACGCTCAACGCCACCATCCACCAAGAATGCTAAGAAGCTACAGGCGCGGACAGCTGTCGTGATTAATACAACACCAACACGGGTGTTTGTGAAGGAGAAGAAGCGAGGTTCCTCACTTGGTGGTTCATTGAAGAAGAGCAGCAGCGCCTTGAGCCTTTTCAGCAAGGCCCGATCAGCTAGAGAAGTAGCTGGATCTGCAGGCAAAAGCCACAGACACGATTCACGAGAATCGACGTTGCCCCGTACCGATGGGGTCGCTCTCCAGCCGCGGGATACCAATCTAAAGATAGGCGTTGAAAGCGAAAAACATGTCAAGAAGACTCGCAGTCTCCATTTTGGTGGTCTTTTCAAACGGGAGAGCATTTCGACCGTGGGACCAAGTACACCACGAGATCGAAGTATAGGTTTTCAACCAACAACACCTTCACCGTTGCGAAATGTGACTCGGGTTCGTCGAAGCCAATCGACTGCACAGGAGAGTCCTCCGCTGGTTACCAGAAGTGTCGCTCAAGGAAAAGCCTCTGATGATTTGATAGGAATTTTGAAGTCTTCCTGACTCCTGACGGCAGTTGAGGAGAAGGGCTACCAGGGGTGGTCTGAATCAAGATAGAGTCTGGACTCTGGAGTTCCTGGCGGTTAGCAAGTTACAGGTCATTGTTTGCTTGTATGGTTAGCGAAGCATAATCGGGATGTCCCTCGCTAGGAGGATTCCACAAAGTGCCTAGGTGCCTGGGTATCCATGCGATACGGCGTGGGTAAAGTCGACACAAGGCCTTGGCTGCAGGGTACCTGCATTTTGTGTGGCTGAAGGGATGGTGCCCTTCAAGGGGTGATGGGAGGTTGACAGGGAATTCACAACGACTCAAGGTCTCAAGCTTGAGATATCTTCACCCATGGTGATTGTCGAACGGTAGCAAAATGACCTGGGTGTCAGAAGCAACGAAACAAAATGTCGAGATAATGATTCTCGGAGAGAGGACACGAATTAGGAAGGGAGGCACTTTACCAGAATTACAAGTAGATCCCACCGCTGGGTGGAGCAATTAAAAAGTTTGCCCCAGACAAACACTTGCATTGGGTTCTGGATCCCTGCCAGTTCTTTGCATTAGCAGATTGACGTGTTCCACCGACAGTGAATTTTGATGGGGAGACAGTTCCAGATGAACTGGTCATTGGAGGGGATAACTGTGTAACGCTGTCAATTGCTGATGGCTTATTTCAATATATGGCCATTATCTTCTCGGTGTCTACGAGTACCCTGCACAAATAGGGTACTAAAAAGTGGAGTGATGGATGGACGGTATCTGATATGTTGAGAGAACATGCAACACATCACAAACATGTTAAAATTGAACCGTTGTCGTCCAGACTCTTCAGGTTTGGTGTGGGAGGCAGGATGGCTTTGAGCCTCTGGTCGTGGTGTGGGGTGGTAAGGTGGTAGTTGAGTTGGTGCAGGCTAGGTGGTGCCTGTAGGCCGTGGGCCACACTCCATTATTAACCTTTAGAGCCCATGTCTTAGGGGCTCTAAGGGTCTGGAGGACACTCCTCCACCGTGACAGCCCCGATCAGGCCGTGGCAGATTACTGGGTAGTAGGAGGTGGTGGCATGAGAAGTCACTGAGGGCAGCCAGGCCCAAGCCAGGCCTAAAGGGGGCCTGGGAGTGGGACGGAGGCTCCTGGATGGGGAACTAGACATCCAAGCTTGTCCAGAGAGCCACTAGCGTCTAACCCTTAACCAGTTGAAGAACCCCCCGTACCGTGGTTAAGCCTGGTAGCAACTTAGTAGTCGTTAGCCCGGGAAATCCCTGGCCCTTCTCCCGGCGTCTCTTTGGGTGTGTCTCCCTCCCGCCGTGTCGAGAGTCGAGACTCGAAACTCAGAGCGACTTCCAGCCTGCCTGCCTGCACCCGACTGCCGCCTCATCCACTGTCAGTTTCCTCTTTGGCTTTTGGCTGCGCCCGTGAGTTGCACCCACTAATAACTGGCTAGCAAGTAGCGGAATTCTGAAGGCGGACCCTGTAGCCTCACCTTTCCATCTCTTTTTTTCCTCGCGTTCTCTCACCGTCGATCTCCCTCTCACCACCCATCCACCAGGAATTCACTTTTATCATTTCGAGCATCTCCCAATGCCCCTGGGCTCATTGATTCCCCTCTAAGTTAAATATTGGTGTTGTCCTTGCGTTGGGCCCACTGGAAGGAGCAGTGGACGGGCCCTAGGAGTAAGTACAATACGAGGTACGATTACGGAGGCACTCCAGTTGCCGGTTGCGCCTGTGCCTTCCTCACATCCTATTGTCTTGTCTTGGCAGGGAGTAGGACTCGCTTGCACCTTTCGACACAACAACCACAACCACAACCTCGTCGATTGCCTTTGTCACCACCTCCCACCTCTTATCCTCGACATTAATTCCACAAAATCCACCTTCAACGCATGATCCTTGTTGTTGCTTGACCTCCAGGTCCTGTATGCATATTCCACAGCCTCCGCCTCCGCCTCCTTGATTCCAGAATTCCACGACTGCATTTGCTGACCACAGCTCTCACAGAACCGCGGAGGCTATCCGCCTAACGCCCGATTCTTATTGTCACCCGCTTGGCCAACGCCCTTGCACTGAGCCTTGATCTCATCGATTCTTACCACGAGCTTACATCGTTTGGTCTCATAGACCTAGCATCGGAATAATGGCGTCCTCCTCTTCGAATGTTGTTGGTGTTCATTACCGCGTCGGCAAGAAGATAGGAGAGGGATCCTTTGGCGTTATTTTCGAGGGGACAAATCTTCTCAATAATCAACAGGTTGCTATCAAATTCGTGAGTTTTCTACTTGTCCATACCATGGACCAGCGTTGACGGGGCTCTCAGGAACCAAGAAAGAGTGATGCTCCACAGCTTCGTGATGAATACAGAACCTACAAGATTTTGGTCGGCTGTCGTAAGTTCTGATCTCCTTTCTGACTGTCTGATGTTTAGCAACTTGTCCTGCTGACATTGTCACAGCCGGCATACCAAACGTCTACTATTTTGGTCAAGAAGGGTTACACAATATCCTGGTAATTGACTTATTGGGCCCGAGTCTGGAGGATTTGTTCGATCATTGCAATAGACGATTTTCCATCAAGACAGTCGTTATGGTTGCAAAGCAAATGGTATGTCGTAATGCGTAAGCGACATCTTACCCCCACTGATTCGCTTTACAGTTGTCTAGAGTTCAAACAATCCACGAAAAGAACCTTATCTACCGTGACATCAAACCCGACAACTTCCTCATTGGACGTCCAAACTCGAAAGCTGCTAATGTCATCCATGTCGTCGATTTTGGTATGGCGAAGCAATACCGTGACCCAAAAACAAAGCAACACATTCCTTATCGTGAGCGTAAATCTCTTTCCGGCACTGCACGATATATGAGTATCAACACGCATCTGGGACGAGAACAGTCACGCCGTGATGACTTGGAAGCTTTGGGCCACGTCTTCATGTACTTCCTGCGAGGTGGTTTGCCATGGCAAGGTCTGAAGGCTGCCACGAACAAGCAGAAATACGAAAAGATTGGAGAAAAGAAACAGACTACCGCCATCAAAGACCTCTGTGAAAACTTTCCAGGTTAGTTTTGTTGGTGCCAGTAGTTGAGTTGAGCTTGAATGACTAACCAGCTTTGCAGAGGAGTTCAACAAATATCTCAGTTACGTTCGCAACCTGGGATTCGAAGACACGCCCGATTACGATTTTCTGCGAGACCTCTTCACGCAAGCGCTCAAGAACACTGGAGAAGTGGAGGATGGCGAATATGATTGGATGAAGCTCAATGGTGGACGGGGATGGGAAGCGGTCAAGAACCACCCTTCGAACCTCCACTTGCACAATGTCAATCCTCCAGCAAACGAGTCGGCTCGAGCATTACACGGCAACTCTGCAGTACGCGGACAAGAAGGTGCACGACCATCGCGAGATCGGCCGGCTATTCCGACAGATCGTTTAAACGCAGCGCAACCCCCGCCCCCGGGATCTCCAGCAAAGCCAGGAGTCGCAGCCCTGGGGAAGAGCGCTCGCGATCGCACAAGCGGCGCCGCCGGGGGCAACATTCCGAAGAGAGGTAGTGGGTTGGCAGGACAATTGGATGTCAACACACCTCCGGCTAGCACCCAAGCCCAGTTCCAGAACAGCAATGCCAATCTCGTGGGACAACCACCTCGATCGAGTCCGGCAACTGGAGCGTTGCAGAACAGCCAAGGCCGGGCCAACGCACAGCAAGAACCACAACCGGGATTCTTCCAAAAGTTGATGAAAGTGTTCTGCTGTGGTTGAGCCAGGGTCATTTATGGCGCTTTGTGACTTTTATTATCGGGACCACCAGGAGCACCAACGATAGAACACTGGCCGTCTAGCGCAAATATAGGGGGAAGGAACGACAAAAGGCTCCTGGTTTACGACTACTACTTAATTTTCACCACTCTTGATCCCGTTCGTGCACGGCATTGATTGCTTGTCCAAAAGAGCCAAGGGATCGGTCATTCACATAGGGAGGCTGCCAGTGAGCCACTGGCAGCCGAGCAAGGCGGTCATACCTTGACGAATCATGATCACTTGTATGCGGCTACATGTGTTGGTACCGTGCAATCTATCTCATTTTGTGCGAGGGCAGCGGGTGTTTTCCTTGGGAGCATTTTCAGCTGGCGAGCAAGGCGTTATTGCAGGAATGGAACTAGGAAGGGAAGAATACGGCCGAGAGAATTTTTGAGGTTTGTTCCGTAGCAAAACAACAAGGAGAGTAGAACAAGTGAGGGTTTGAGTTGAAAAGGGGCTGGGGACGGGAAAGGAAAGCTGGAGGGAGGGTTGACGAAGGACGTTGAGCCCTGGACCACCATTGTTTTCTGTAACATAGAAAAAAAAATCGCACAACAGCAGAAGGCCGGCAGTAATGAACCAAACGTTAGGGAATATGCAAATTCAACCTTGATAGGCTAGTGGTGATATGATGATACGGTAGCTTAAGGGCCGTCCTCGTTCTGATGCATGTGGCAGGGAGTGCGGATACCTCTGTAGGAGAGCACAGCCACAAAAACGGGGTTCTTGTATCGGGGAACTGAGGCGTTCCTGGCGTTGGATCGGATAATTAGAGAAACACGCCACCGAATGAGGAATTTAGTCAAGGGACTGGCGAGCAGTCTGGTGCCCGTGGCAGACCAGGGATGGGGACACGTCATGATCTCCAGGCACCGTGCAGAATGATGCGAACCAAGGAGGAATTGGGCATCAGGCGACGACGGTGATTGTGGTAGATATGCACAGTGACAGAACATGTGTAGGGAGCACTGAGGACGGGATATATCTACGAGTAAGACATCGAGGATGTATGTATTAGTAGCAGCGTCATGAGGTACTCCGTACCGGCCTAGCTAACTCAGTAGTACAAACCGTAGTCAGGTACTAACTAACGAACTGACACTTGGGTGACTAATTTAGCGAGGGGCTGCAAGGCAACAGCATTCAAGTTCAGCAGATACAGATGGCGGATTTGGGCCTGGGATACGCGCTTTCGTACTCCGTAGAGCAGAGACGGTGATTTGGTTCAGGCAAGCCAAGGCACGGTGTATGTATCGTTCTGCCGAACATGGAATTGGAAAATCAATTGTAATGTCCGTTTTGACAGGAATATTGTACGGAGTACTTGGTATGGAGTACGGAGTACATGGAGAGGAAGCGGTGATATTGTATTATGTTATTATCATCATTGTCATCATTGTCATCATCGTCATTGTCAAATCCAGATTCATTACAGATACTGGTATCTTAGGTAGGGAGTAGTCTCGTTGGAATATCTATTATTGTCGGACTTGTGCCAGTAGGCAACGGAAAGGGATATTCTCGCCGCTCAGACTCTCGGTAGAGGAGTGGAGTTTGAAGTTCGCCAGTTATAGCGGGTGGGGTCCAAAAGCCTCTTGGGGACGACTTCTCCAGAATCATTCGCTCGTTTCTAGAGATCAGGTCGAACCTGTTCGAAACTATTACTCGTAGGTAGTCAGTAGTTTTAGGGGAAAGAAACTTGCCCGTGGTCGATGATTTGAGTATATGTCCTACATACCCAGGGACGGAGTACATGAGGTGGTAACTGGTGGAGGATGCTTTGTGCCTGCCCAGGCGGGTTTCTTCCCTTCTGATCGTCTCCTTAAAACCTTGTTGGTACTGACTGGTAGGCTTGGGCATCAACTTGAACAGGCGGGAAGAAAAGGGCAAAGGTGCCCCAGGACCCTAGGAGCCTGGGCATGTGGGAAGCAAATGTCGGTATTCCGTGGTGGTGGTGCTGGTGCCAGTGGGTGCAAGTTGTGGGATCCTCGTACTTCGAGCCCGAGGGACAGCCGCCCCCATCCTGGAGCACTCGTACAGCTGTCATCATTGCATCAACGGTTAACCACCCAGTCTTTCCATGGGTTTTTCCCCTGACGGGTGCTCACGAAAGGCGACCTCGATGGGTTTTGGTATTAGGGTAGCGGGCACATGGTACGGAGTAGGTATTTACAGTACCAGTATTGGGTGCTGTTGCCAGAGAGCAATACGGAGCAAGCACCCAGTAGACATATTACTACTTATTAGTACCAGAGAACTCCTCGGGCTCAAACTTGCTGTATTAAGTGAAGTTTCGAGTTCTTCCAGGTTCAGGTTTATTTCGGATCTCAAACTTCCAACTTCCACTTTCCTCTTCCTCTGTTCCCTTCCCCCCATCCCATCCCCATCGGCCCCCGCCTGACATTTGCTCTTCAAGTTGCCGCCAGCTCTGAACCTGCACTGGCACTTCACTCAACCTTACACCCGCCTCGCATCGACTGGCACTTGTACCCGCCTGCACCCTCCACGGGTTACAACTTACTGGTAGTCTTCCTCGTACCCGTAGATTGAAACTCACGAGTCAGACGCACCACGGTCACTCCTGCCGCCTTTAGCACTTCAGCCCGCTTTCCTTTCCTCCCTCCCTCTGACGCCTCTTCCGCCAGAATATCGCACGTTTTCATTTCACCTCTTGTCGCATGCGATATCTCACAACTTAATCCTTCTACTCATCCTCAAACTCACTATTATATCGCCCACCGCCACTTACCTGCATTCCATCCCTCCATCTTCCAATACATCAAGCTTCTTAGCCTCTGCCTTCCCCTCTGCCAAATTACGGCGCCCATCACGGTCACCCAAATCCGCAGCCTCATCCCACACCACCATCCACCTCACCACCTCACCCTTTTCGACTTTTCCACCCGTGCGCAATCATATCCTGCATCTGTCATCCTCATTGGACTGTGCCAGGACATCATCTTGGTCTTGAGATTCATCTTTTGATTCGATTAGACCTTCGCGCGGCAGAGAGCGACTCTTATAAGCCCAGCATCCCAAGCATAGCCTCACATTGCGGCTGAGTACCGAGTACTGAGTATGACCAACCCTCCCCGTTGGACACAACCACACAACCACATGGCTAACCCGCTGCGCCATAGGCTAACTACAAAGCAACGAAGCTACCCTCTTCACGAACCCTCCTTCCGCCAATCCAGTCACAATCGCTACCCATCCTGGTGGTCTGAATTCCGATTCGACCTGTGGGACCCTTTCCTTCCCACCTCGTCATACCCTTCCATAGGCCATTGGCCTGTCTGAGGCGTGTCCCAGAATATTTGTCTAAAAAGGATGGATAACAATCGAGGTAGATCCCCTTCGAGGGGTAGCACTCAACATATCAGTCCTCAGCCTTCCCCTAGTCAGTACTCCGCTACCCTCGTTCAAGGTGTAGATCCCTCAGTTCAGCAAGCCTTGACCACTGGGAAATTCAATACCGGGCCCCAGCTGTTCCACAACCCATTCGTCAACCAGCAACAGCAGCAGCAGCAAGGTGGTCTACAACCGAACTCCACCGACCCCAACTTCTATAACACCAACAACTACCAGCAGAACCTCTACTCCGAGAACCAGTTTGGCGGCCAGTCCCTCGATCCGAACTATACAAACAACTACATGTATCAGACCGAGGATATGAACAACAGTTTTCAACAGGCCTACTCCCTCAACAATACCTATGATGTCAGCCCTCAGGCCAATATCAACCCGGCAGAGTTGAGCAAGGTCTCCTCGCCCCAAGACCATCAATCCCCAAACCTGTTCCCACCCGAAAACCATAGCTCACGACCCGCCTCTCCTGCTTCAACCAATGGTCAACAATTTTACACTCCCCAGCATTCGCGACATGTGTCCTTGGATCCTGCCAGCGCATACGGGGATGTCTATAGTGGTGCAAACTTCCAACAGCATCGCAGAGCTCCATCCGACCACTCAGACATCCCATCCGCTCAACATTCACCTTATCTCGCTCATTCAGAACTCCATGATGTCAGCCACTCACCTTATCTCCCCGCTCAGCCTGACACTAGTAATGCCTTCGGTTTGGAGAGTTTCACCCTGACAGAGCAGGCTTCCTACCGATCCCCTAGACTCATGCCTCATATGACAGATAATCAGCAGGCCGGAATTGGCATGAACCCTGACCTGACTCTGAGCCAACCACTAGGAGTACCTGGTTCGGAAGTCTACTCAAACCAATCCAACTTCGTCCAGCCCCCCATTCTCCCAAGTAATCATATACGCAATACTTCGGTTGCTTCCGATATGGGACAGGCCGATTTGTTTGAGCCACCTACCATCAACATCGAGCCCGCACCTGTCTCGAGGCAGCAAAGCTTTGGACCACAAGTTGAAGGCACTGAGGGTGCCTTGAGCCCTCCTAATAATCTCGGCAGTAAGTCCCTTATATGATACATTCCGGTATAGACAACATTGGACTAACATGTGTTAGGAGGCCGAAATCGTAGCAAATCCGACTCGACCTTTACTCGTCCATTTTCAAGGTCTGCCTCTCCAGGTCTCCAGTCAACCAACGTTACTTCGAGTCTCTCGGTGCATTCGCGCTCTCCCGATAGAGATAGGGGTTCCGTATCCCGAGACTCATCCCCAGGACCCGGCGTGGCTTCTGGTCGGGTGGAGAAGAATCGGCGTGCCTCCACCTCTTCTGTCAGTCAAAGTCGGGATTACATTCTTGACCTTGCGGATCCCAATAGGCCGAATGCACCAACTGGCACAAGTACGAGGGTGCAGAAACATCCTGCAACATTTCAATGCACTCTCTGTCCCAAACGCTTCACCAGAGCCTACAATTTACGCTCCCATTTACGTACACACACAGATGAACGTCCATTCGTGTGCACCGTTTGTGGCAAGGCATTTGCAAGACAACACGATCGCAAACGTCATGAAGGACTTCACAGTGGTGAGAAGAAGTTTGTTTGTAAGGGAGAACTTCGCTCACAGCCTGGGTCACATTGGGGTTGCGGGCGTCGATTTGCAAGAGCTGATGCCCTTGGTCGACATTTCCGCTCTGAAGCAGGTAGGGTTTGTATCAAACCTCTGCTGGAGGAAGAGCGGATGGAGAGACAGAACAGGCAAATGATGGAACAACAGCAACAACAAGCCGCCCAATACATGCAAGGTGGACTACAACCAGTTCCACAACCTCTCATGGTGGGAATGGATCCCGCCACTGGTGCAGGAGGCTTTTCCCTGCCTGCGGCGCTCTTGGCCCAGTACCCGGCCCTCCAAAATATTGACTGGTCACAAGTCCCAACCAGTGATGATCCAGGAGATCTCAGTGATGTCGGTGGAATGGGTAGAGCCAGTTTCGATGGCTCCAGTGGGGGTGAATATTATGAAGACGATCTCAATGAGGGCTATGTTAGTGGCTCCGGCATCGATTTTTCGAATCCTGGGCAAAACCCCATGTTTCTGGGCGGGAATTAAAATCGAGTTGTTTTGGGGGAAATTGGAACCATTTGGGTTGAACCCATTACGAAACGTCTTGTTTGCGACTACAGCCACTTTGTCTTGATTGTTTCTTGGCCATTGAAATCACACAGCGGTTATGACGATGGAGGTTTTTAGATTTTGGATTTTCCTGAGAGGCCACGAACGATATCCCTTATGTTTGTGTTTTGGATTGGATTTGATGGAGCGGCGTTTCTCAGGAATATTTTTATCATGAACTTGAACTCCCAAGCCAGGCTTTTAACCTTCACTACTATGATAGTGGATAGATTATGTGATGACGGCGAAATTGGAATCCTCTTTTTGAATTTTGGTTGCAAGTTTTGCTTGGATGGTGGTGGTGTTGATTCCGACTCCCTTTAAATGACACAAACAACCGCCACACCAGGAAATTTCAAATGGAATACTAGTATGATTGACTACAATTTTGGTTTAACTAGAATTAAATAATGAACTTGAATCTCATTGAGACGTACTATGATCTCATTGGGTTAGTGGGGGGACTGCAGGCATTGTCACATAAAGGTGGCCCAGAACGCCGCCCTTCAATGTTTCCAGGTTATGACCTGTCGTGACGATGTGGGTATTGGAAAATAAACATCTACCCTACTGTAGGTTTTACTCCACGGCAAGACTCAAGGCAGCCCCTCGGATATTTGGCTTGGTACTGTATATGATCGGATCAGGATTCTCCTATCAGAATCGCAAGCTTTACATGCATAGCCGAACTCCGTTCATGAGGCATAATTTGGAACGTATGTAACGTACATTGCCTAAAGATCGGTCCTTGTGGAAGTTCGTTGGTAATTAGAGAGGGATTGCCCTGCTTGTGCATGTGCAAGGGCGAATTGACTTGGCTGTCCCAGTGTGGCCCTGTCCCCACCATAAATCCCACGGGCCAAATGCCAAAGTACGCAAGGCTGAACTAATAATATGTACAAGGCTGCATTCCACAAGGATCACGCCAAGCCACGTTAACCATGTTTACTTCAACCCGTCCTCTCTCCTCATCTCACTTCTCTGAGAACTGTCTTTGTTCTCTAGAACTTGGAAATATGCAAAAAACAGTGTTGTGCATTCGATTTGACCCTGGATAAGTGAAGTCAAGCCTACCAGGGTCACAGGCAGTGAGTGTGAATCAAACTGTACCTGACCATCACCATGGAACAGCACCATGTCGTCGCGCGAGTTGGCTCGGCCACTAGCAAGGCTTCATCTCGCCAACATGCTGGTACTCCCACACAAATCGACGACAAGGATGATAATCTCTCACCACAATCATGGCACCACCCGTCGCGAACAGCGGTGGATCATCTGTCACCCATACTTGTGAGACACCCTATGAAGACTACCTCCTCGAGCGAGGCCTCCGCTACCTGACACCATGCAAACAGCAACGCAAGGTGTTCTACCGCCAGTTCGTGCAACTCTTCATCTCTGCGTTCAAGTTCTGCTACAGCCGCGCACCCCACGGCCACCTGTGGGGTATCGACGAGAAAGTGATCGACTTCCTCCAGGACGCAGTTCGCCGCGGCGAGCTCCCCGGGATCGAGATCCGCATCAACATCGGCGGCGGTGAGATGAGCCGCCACGACAAGAAGCGCGATGGGAAACGCCCGGACCCTGCGGTCGTGGTGTTGTTTTCGGACGCGGCCGACGAGGAAACGACCGTCAAGCTTATTTGCATGCATATCCTCAAGCAGCTCACGAAGGCGTATGATCACAACACGGGCCATTTTATGGGTTATTCTCCTGGCAGACAGGCGCCCTGGATTATTGGGTTCATTGAGGTTGTTGGATTGTGTGAGAACGGGTTCTTTGCAATACCCATGCATGTGAAGCACAGCATCACCTTCGACCGCACGGTCCCAGACGTTGCAAATCTGTTTATTGTCAATCTGTGTTATTGTCATCCTGTTGCTATTTGTAAGTATTACCTTTGTCGGTAGGGTTTGCGCGCGCTCACGTTAACTTTCTCGCTCTCTTCTTTTCTTCACTTTTATTCACGCGCATTGCCTTTTCCCCTTTCGCCTTTCTCTTCCTCCTACAGGCAACAACATCACAAAGACGCTGACAACTGTTGTGTTCAAACTAGTCAAAGACCCAGAGCCAGAGACCCCTACAGATCCTCCTCCAAGGCCGGCAGACGCCCCTACACTGGTGCGCGTGGATCACCACGATCCCAAAAGCCACAAGACAAAATCTGGTAAGCAAACATTTTTCTACCGTTCAGCTTCACTTATAAGCCCCCACGTTCTGAGGGCCACCCTCCTCCTGCAAAGCCGTTGCATTTGAGATCAAGCTAACACCTCCCATTTTACGAGCGCCAGATCGCGAAAAGTGCTACCTCTGCTCACCCTTCTCTACCCACAACCGCGTCCCCAACTGCAAAGTCGCAGAGATCCGCTTCGAAATGGCAAAGAACGGCGTCATGAAAGACGACGAAGCCCAGGGCAAAGGTAGTCTCAACCCGACGACCGGAGGCACAACCTCAGCCTCAGCCTCGTCAACCAAACCCAAAATCTCCGCCGCCACAATCGCACTCAGCAACTACTGCCACGCACGCCGCCAGGAACGCATGTCCATGGAAGCCGAACTGGCGCGCCGAGGAATGCAGCCGCTCCGCCCCACGGCCCCGGCCGCCGAGAGCGGAGCCACAGCCGGTGCCGGTGCAACACGCGCTGCAGGCTCTGCCAAGAAGAAAAAGGATATCCAGTTCACGATCGATTCGCTCATCAATGCGGGCTATCCTGCTGAGGGCATACCGGAGCTCTTTGGGCGCGGTGCGCCGCTCGATGTCTCGGATGTTTTGGGAGAGATGAAGATCGGTGGTGGTGGGGATGGGGCGGGGGATGAGAGGGATGATGAGGATGAGGAGGTTGTCGGTAAGGGTAAGGGAAAGGGGAAAGGAAAGGAGAAGGCGGAGGGATATGGTGACAGCGGCTTTGAGGGCGACGATGAGGGAAATGCAAAGGGTAAAGATGTCAAGGGTAAGGGCAAGGGCAAGGCCAAAACGAAAGCGAAAGCGAAAGCCAAAAGCAAGGCAAAGGCAGTCCACCACGCAGCCTACAAAGGTGGCCCAGCTCCAACCCCATCCTCGTCTCCCACTGGACAACCCAGCCTGGATGATCGTGGTCTCATTCTCGGCCCTGTTGTTGCTCAACCTGCCCCAGGAGTCAGCTCGGCAGCGCTCTCGATGCTTCAAGCCATGAGCACCTTCAACGAGCTGGTCCCCGGAGTCGACTTCATAGTCGAGCGACCCTCCGCCTCCGCCTTCGCGACTACGACCGCGACTACGACTGCGACTACGACTCCTGCCGCCTCAGCATCAACCCCAACCCCAACTGCCGCCTCCACCGCCGTCTCGACAGCCCCGCAAGCCAATCCAACGGAGCTCACCAAGACCCAGAAGCGCGCAGCCCTGCGCAAGGCCAAAAAGCAGCAGGCTCGCGCCATGCCAGCGTATGAGACCAGTGGGAATTAACTACGCCCGGAGGAGAACCAGGAGGAGAGCCAGGAGAACGGCGTGGATGTGCATGTGGAAGAGGCAAATGAGGAGCACGAGGAGTACGACAACGAGTACGGGCTGATGCTTTACTGCTTGAGTCTTGCTTTCGAGGAATCGTGGATGGAGTGAGTGAATGGGGATGATTGGCTGGGGTTGGCCATGCTTCTCTGGGTAGGGAGATTGGAGATTCGGTGTTTCGGAAGGCGTCATATCATGCATGCCATGTCACTGCATGGCTTGGTTCATCGCAATCACCCCGTCCGCGGCCAGCGGTCAGCGACGACGCCCAACAAACCACGAATGGTTGGGATTGGATTCTTGTATGAGTTTATGAATTACGAACGGAATGTGCGTGGATGGATGGATGGACGACTGATATGAAATGATACCTCCCTCTCCAGGCACATACACCCACACACACACACAGCTCGCCATGGCGCATTAAATGGTTGGCTATGAATACGAGCATGAATAGCAGAGCATGATGGTCTCTAGCGCAGCTGGAGCATGGCTCTTCAATTAGTTAATACAGCACAAAATCTCCCCTTTGGTTTCAGGATTTTCCTTATGGTCTTGGTGTTGGGTGTTTCTGCCTTTTGAGTGATATGGTAGGGTATGTGAGATGTGATGATAGGATAGGGCTGGGGCGGTACGCCTTGCAAACTGGGGGAGCCGCGAAGTGGAAGGGGCTTGCTCGTAGCGGTGGTGTCCCGCTGTGTATTTCGCCACATTGTGCACAGATTCATCAGCGTGTTTTTGGTTTTCCTTATCTCAGGATATACTTCACAGGTGGTTAGATGATGCGTTGTAGATAGCTCTCAGATCCTCATCGTATCTATCCACCTGTCCATAGATACAGTATACACCTACGCGGCATACATAAGATATTTATAACCGTCTCCGACCCTGTTTCCGCCCGCATGTCACTCATCTCCCGAAAAGTCTCAACTCAAAATACCTCGCGGGTAGATACACCAGCGCGGTGACCACGAACGCGAACTCGTTCGCGACATCGCCACCATAATCACCGATCAACTTCCCAAGCGGACCCACATACCAGGTCTCGACCATGCCCATGACCCACGCGACGATCGCGAGCCCAAACGCCATCGCGGCCGCGATGCCCAAGGGCAGCCTGCTCGGGTCGTTCCAGCCCTCCAGGTCGTAATTGTCGAAGTTGCCCCGTCGGAAGACCACGTGCTCGCTGAACAGGATCACGAAGTAGCTGGTGCACCAGTAGCCCAGGAGGGAGAGGAAGTTCTGCAGGTAGGTGTTCAGCTTCTGGCGGCCGCCGAGGGCAAGGCCCAGGATGGCGGCGAAGCACAGGAACGTCCACAGGAAGCGCGGGACGCGCGCGAACGGCCGGCAGAACTGCTGGCACGAGATCGCGCTGCTGTAGATGCTGATGATGTTGGTGTTGATCCCCGACAGCACCAGGAGGGTCAGCAGCAGCTTTGCGAACCCGCGCGGGTACAGCATGTCCTGGATCAGGAAGCCGAGCCCCTGGTTCTCGTATGCGTCCTTCCAGTCCGGTCGGTTGTTCAGGGAGCTGGCGACGACGCAGCCCGCGAGCATGCCGATTGACGTGGGGATTGCGATCCCGAAGGTCGTCATGAGGAAGACCTTGACGCGGGATACGTTGGTCGGGTAGTGGACGTAATAGTCAGACGCCATGGTGCACCAGCTCGCGGAACTGCCGTAGATGATGGCCAGCAACGACAGGACGGTCCCGGAGAGGGTGGCCCCGGTCACGCTCGCGGGCGTCGTGTTGTCCGCGTATTTCCC
>Ga0105239_10005123_pt1 | contig 15470 bp, 18 predicted proteins | sample KBSC44metaG_FD_92761 | JGI IMG/M metagenome (GOLD analysis project Ga0105239, IMG submission 92761) | Corn rhizosphere microbial communities from Kellogg Biological Station, Michigan, USA - KBS C4-4 metaG | ecosystem: Host-associated > Plants > Roots > Rhizosphere > Soil | place: Michigan, USA...
CTGATTATTGCCCCAAAACGGGATTGTTCCACTTCGGAACAATAATCAGGCTCCGTCCCTATTTATTTGGCGGGCAAGCTGGAGGGCGGAATTACCCCGTTCATCCGCGCATAAACCACCATCTGCCCGTAATGGTCAAAACTATGCGCCGACAAGAAACTAGCCGTGAGCACCCGCGGAATCGTCCCCTCGAACGGCGACTTCAAAGTCTCCATCTGATTCTGCGCCGTCAACGTCGCAATCGCCTTGTGCCCGTACGCGAACGCCCCCTTCAGATAAGCCAGCACCTGTTCCTTAGTACGAACGGAATCCGGACCGTTATCCGTCGTCCCGATATCCACCGGCGGCTTCTGATTCAACGCCGCCGCCGACACCTGATAGATGATGGTCGCAATATGCTTAGCCTGCTGCGCGAATGTCCGCACCCCCGTGAACGTCCCCGCCGTAGGCGCGAAGTTGTATTTGTCAGCAGGCATCGCCCCAGCCAGCCCCATCACGTCGCCCTCGACGCCCTTCAATTGGCCATCGTAAAAAGTGGCCAGCGGATCCGCCGCAAACAACGGCGAGGTCAGCAGCGCCAACACCAATAGATTCGTTCGCAAAATTCTTGCCTCCAGGTTCTTAGGATAGCCTGACTAGAATGTTATGCTGGCGTTAGATCCGGCATGGCAATCGGAACACGGTCCTACACGCGCGGCTATCTATCCTCCAGCGGACTTCCGCCCGGCATCCGCGCCCTGCTGATCTCCAACGTCGCCGTTTTCGTAATCACCTTCTTCGCGGGCCGCAGCCTGCGCGCCGCGCTCGATCTGCTGATGCTCCGCCCGTCAGACGTAGTGACCCACGGCTACCTCTGGCAGTTGGTCACCTACATGTTCCTGCACCAGGGCATCGGACACATCCTGTTCAACATGCTCGCCCTGTGGATGTTCGGCACCGAGTTCGAACGCCTGTGGGGAACGCGCCGCTTCCTCAACTTTTATTTCTTCTGCGGCGTCGGCGCCGGACTGTGCGTGATCATCGGCAACTATCTCTTCGGCAATCCCGACGTGGGCACCGTTGGCTCTTCAGGAGCGATCTTCGGCATCCTCCTGGCCTCGGCCGTGATGTGGCCCGATCGCCAGATGCTGTTCTACTTCCTGATCCCCATCAAGATGAAGTATTTCGTCATGATCATCGGGGCCATCGCCTTCCTGAATTCGTTTAACCCCGCCAGCCCCGTGAGCGACGTCGCGCACCTGGGTGGCATGCTCTTCGGCTACGTCTTCCTCAAAATCCCGCGGATGCGTGGCGTGGACCCCATCGGCGCGCTGCGTGAGTCCTACAACGCCTGGAAGCTGGAACGTGCCAAAAAGAAGTTCCAGGTCTACATGCGCAAAAAAGGCTCCGACCGCGACCGCCACATCAATTAGTTTGTACGCCCCGGTTGCAACCCTCCCACGTTTTTTTGCGTCATAATCTAGGCATGAAGGCTAAACGGGTTCTTGTCGCCATGTTTCTGGGCGTGCTTGGGCTGAGCGTGTTCCTCGTGGAACAGATCGGCGCCCAACAGGGTCCCAACTCCGATTCGAGTACGACGGTCGCGAAGCCGCGCAAACCAAATACCAACGGTAACGCGCCCGCCGCGGACCCCGATCAGCCCAAGATCCCATCGAAATTCAACAAGCCTAAAGATGCCGAAATCCCCCAGGGCGTGCCCACCTTCCGCTCCGACGCAATTACCGTAACGGTGGACACCGCCGTGCTCGATAACAAAGGCCATTTCATCCCCAACATCCCCAAGCAAAACTTCCGCATCCTCGAAGACGGCGTGCCGCAACAGGTCGCCGGCTTCTCGCTGGGTGAAGCTCCCATGACGGTGTGCCTGCTGATTGAATTCTCCAACCGCTTCCAAAGTTTCTATTCCGAAGCCTGGTTCCAGACCCTGACTGCCGCCTACGGTTTCGTGCAGACCCTGAAGCCCGACGATTACGTCGCAGTCATCGCCTACGATCTGCGCGAGGAAATTCTTTCCGATTTCACCAATGACCGCCAGCAGACCGCGGAAGCCATGGCGCGCCTGCGCATCGCCGGCTTCTCCGAGTCGAATATGTATGACGCGCTGGTCGACACCGAGAAACGCATGCAGGACATCGAAGGACGCAAAGCCATCGTTCTGATCGCGTCCGGCATCGACACCTTCAGCAAACTGACCTACGACAAAGCCCGCCGCGCCATTCAAGACGCTGGCGTGCCGGTCTACACCATAGGCTTAATGCAGAGCGCGCGCGAAATGGCCGACGCCGCCGGTTACCTGGGAGCGATCGAGCGCATGGACTTCCTGCAAGCCGACAATCAAATGCGTACCTTCGCCACGGAGACAGGCGGCATGAGTTATTTCCCCCGGTTTTATGGGGAATTTCCCGGGATCTTTCAAAGTATCCAGCAGACCCTGCGCAGCAATTACGTGCTCACCTACAATCCGTCGAACCAGGCGCGCGACGGTAAGGTGCGCCGCATCAAAGTCGAGCTGATTAACCCGGAAACCAACGAAGCCATACGCTTGAACGACGAGAAAGGCAAGCCTATCAAGTACAAAGTCGTCGCCAAGACCGGCTACACCGCGCCGCGCGAAGTCGAGTGAGCGCGCGTTTCGTCATGCAATCGTAACCTCACGGCAACAAACTTGCCGTGAATTGTAGTGGTGCGATTGTCAAGCACTCAATCTTCTCCGTTTTGAGTTTGTTACAAAGTCGTTGACACAGTTTCAGCGCTCTGCTAAATTCGCGATGTTCCCCAACAATGATTTCCCGAAATTCTTCACCTTCATCTATTCGCGCGCGAATTCTTTTGGTGGACGACAACGCCAACGGTCTGGCCGCTCGCAAAAGCGTACTCGAGGAGTTGGGCTATCGCATCGTCACCTCGACCAGCGGCTCCGACGCGCTCGAGCATTTCGCTACCTCCAAGTTCGACTTGGTCGTGACGGATTACAAAATGCCGCGCATGGATGGTCTGGAGCTGATAAGCCGTTTGCGTAAATACACGCCGGATCTCCCCATCGTGCTGGTCTCCGGCTACGTGGACACCATGGGCATGAACGAAGCCTCCACCGGCGCGGACGTAGTGATTCAAAAAAGCGCCAATGAAGTTTCTCATTTGGTGCGCTCCGTGAACCGCCTGCTGCGCCGAAAATTGCCGGCCAAGAAACCTGCCGCCTCCCAAACCGCCCCGCCCAAAGTGAAACGCAAAGGCGCCGCCAGCTAACAGCTAAAGCGGTCTTAATAACTGACTGGTCAAAATAAACGACTACATTTACTACACTCAAAATGTGCGATCGCACGAGTGCGCATCTCGCCGTTAGATTTAGCCGTAGCACACGCGATTGCCAAGCTCGATTTCGAGAGCGATCCCGTCGACGAGATCATCGCGGCAACCAACTTAGTCCACCGCATTCCACTGCTAACGCGCGACCGCCGCATCCGGCGATCGCAGTTGGTTCCATTGGTAAAGTGAGACTTGCTCCCACCGCCGCGATGCCAGTAAGCTGATAGTTACCCTCCGCGACGAGTGCCCTTTCACCATGGAAATCACACGCATTGTAGGACGAGAAATCTTAGACAGCCGCGGCAATCCCACCGTCGAGGCCGACGTTCACTTGGCCGATGGCAGCATGGGCCGCGCCGCCGTTCCCTCCGGTGCCTCGACCGGCGGACACGAAGCCGTGGAGCTGCGCGATGGCGATAAGTCGCGCTATCTGGGCAAAGGCACCCGCAAAGCCGCGCGCAACATCAGCGAGGAGATTGGGCCATCGCTCACCGGCATGGAGGCGGAACAGCAATCCGCCATCGACCGCCACATGATCGCGCTCGACGGCACGTCGAACAAAGGGCGTCTGGGAGCCAACGCGCTCCTGGCCGTCTCGATGGCAGTGGCACGCGCGGCAGCGGCAGCGCACGATTCCCCGCTCTACCGCTATCTCGGAGGCGTCAACGCCTCCCTGCTGCCCGTGCCCATGATGAACATCCTCAATGGTGGCGCCCACGCCGACAATTCGGTCGACCCGCAGGAGTTCATGATCGCTCCCTACGGCGCCGAAAAGTTCTCCGACGCCCTGCGTTGGGGCGCCGAAGTGTTTCACACGCTGAAAGGCGTCCTGAAAAAGCGCGGCTACTCGACCTCGGTAGGCGACGAAGGCGGCTTCGCGCCGAACCTGAAGTCGAACCAAGAAGCTCTCGAGGTGGTGCTCGAAGCGATCACGCTCGCCGGCTACACGCCAGGCGATCAAATCGGCATCGCCCTCGATCCCGCCGCCAGCGAATTTTACGAAAAGGACAAGCAAAAGTACGTCTTCAAGAAATCCGATAAAAGCGAGCGGACTTCCGACCAGATGGTCAAGTTCTGGGCCGATTGGGTGCGCCAGTATCCCATCATCTCGATCGAAGACGGCATGGCCGAGGACGATTGGGCGGGCTGGAAGGCCATGACGGAGGAGCTAGGCTCCAAGATCCAGCTGGTCGGCGACGACCTCTTCGTCACCAACACCGAGCGCTTGGCGCAAGGGATCGAGAAAGGCATCGCTAATTCGATTCTGATCAAGGTCAACCAGATCGGCACGCTCACCGAAACCTTGGAAGCCATCAAGATGGCCGCGGACGCCGGCTACACCTCGATGACCTCACACCGCTCCGGCGAAACCGAGGACACCTTCATCGCCGACCTGGCTGTCGCCACCAGCGCCGGCCAGATCAAGACCGGTTCGGCCAGCCGCACCGACCGCGTCGCCAAATACAATCAGCTTCTGCGCATCGAAGAAGAGCTGGGCACGGCGGCTCGCTACGCAGGCCGCAAGGCGTTCCGGCAATGATGTCGGGACGCCCCGTCATCCTGACCATCCTCGATGGCTGGGGCTTTTCAACGGCAGATGCAGCGGAAGGCAACGCCATAGCCGCCGCGAACAAGCCTAACTACGACCGCCTCTTACGCGATTTTCCCAATACGTTAGTTCACACTTCCGGCCCGTACGTCGGACTCCCCGACGGCCAGATGGGCAATAGCGAAGTGGGCCATCTGAACATCGGCGCGGGCCGTGTGATCTACATGGACGTGACCCGTATCGACCACATGATTTCGACGGGCGAGTTCTTCAACGACCCCACGCTCAAGGCCGCCATGACGCACGCCCGCACCCGCCGCCTGCATCTCATGGGATTGCTAGGCGATGGCGGCGTGCACTCGATGAACACTCACCTCTACGCGCTGATCGAGATGGCCAAGCGCGAGGGCGTGGCCGACATCGCGGTCCACTGCTTCATGGACGGGCGCGATACCCCGCCCGAGAGCGGCGCCGGTTACCTTGAACAATTACAGCGGGAGATCCGCCGCATCGGTGTGGGCCGCATCGCAACCGTGGCCGGCCGCTACTACGCGATGGACCGCGACCAGCGCTGGGAACGCATCGAACGCGCTCGCACCGCCATGGTGGACGGCATCGGCGAGAAATCCACCGATGCAGTGGCAGCCGCCAAGCGCTCCTATGAGAAGGGCGTGACCGACGAGTTCATCGAACCGGTTGTGATCGTCAACGAACGCAACGAACCCAGCGGACTCATCCGCGCCGAAGACGCCTGCATCTTCTTCAACTACCGCGCCGATCGCGGCCGCGAAATGACGCAGGTTCTTACCAGCTCAAACCTGAAGCTGCACTTCACCACGATGACGCAGTACGACAAATCACAAACCGCCGCGTTCGTACTCTCAAAGGAACTGCCGACGCACATCCTGGCCAACGTCATGGCCGAAATGAACTGGAAGAACCTGCGCGTAGCGGAGACCGAAAAGTACGCCCACGTTACTTATTTCTTCAACGGCGGCAATGAGAAACCCTACGCAGGTGAAGAACGGGAACTAGTTCCTTCTCCGAAAGTTGCGACTTACGACTTAAAGCCCGAGATGAGCGCCGAGGGCATCACCAGCGTCGTCACCCGCGCCCTCGAGAAGCGTGATTTCGACGTGATCGTGATGAACTTCGCCAACGCCGACATGGTGGGCCACTCCGGCAAGATGGCGCCTACGGTGAAGGCGGTAGAAGTCGTCGATGCCTGCATGAGCCAGATCTACGACGCACTACGCCGCAAAGGCGGGCGCTGGATCATCACTGCGGATCATGGCAATGCCGAGATGATGATCGATCCCGTAACTGGCGGTCCGCACACCTATCACACCACCAACCCTGTGCCCTTCATCGTGGTCGACGAAGCACGACGTCCGCTACGCGCCAACGGCGCCCTGCAAGACATCGCGCCCACCCTTCTCGCGCTCTTCGGAATTACGCCACCCAAAGAGATGACCGGCCGCGATCTGCACTTGCGGTAACTTTTACTAAAGTACCCCGCTGTTTCGCCCGATCTAACGAACTCAAGACCAAGGAGAGGGTCGATGCCCATCGGCTGGGTCCGGATTCTGGGGAATCCACTTAAATGATATCGTTGCGTAAATCGATGGAGCGGCAAGCGGAAGAGGTTCTGCAATCCGCTTTGAAATCGTACGGAGATGTTTTCGTAGCCGTCGGCAAGGCAGGAGCGCAAGCCTGCCCTCCAGCAGGCGCCGAATTGAAAGAGAGTTTACTCAATCTGCGGCAGCGCCTCAACGCCGAAGCTTCCGCTAGCGCCATCGAGGAAACCGAACAACTGCTGGAAGCGGAGTTGCAGACTTGGAGCGCTCGCGCAGCCCACTTCTTCCAAAGCAAAACCGATGAAGTGCGGGAAATCCTGGAGATCGTCGCCCAGGCCGCTGGCCAGCTAGGGGAGCGCGATCAGCGCTACTCCAAGAAATTTGGAAAACTGGCGGAACGCCTGCAGGCCACAGCCAAGCTCAACGACCTCAGCACCATCAAACAATCGCTGGTCAAGAGCGTCGCCGAGATGGAAACCTGCGTCTCGAAAATGACCGAGGACGGGGCGGAATCCGTCAGCGCATTGCGCGCTCAAATGAGCATATACGAAGCTCGCCTGGAGGAAGTGGAGCGCATCGCGTGCCAGGATGCCCTCACCGGCGTGACAAATCGCCGCAAGCTGGAACGCCAGCTCGAATTACTGGTGAGCCTGGCGCGGCCATTCTCTGTCATTTATATCGATCTTAACGGCTTCAAATACGTCAACGACACCTATGGACATCAAGCCGGCGACGATTTGCTGAAACAGTTCGCCGGCGAGCTGCGCACTGCCTTCCGTACCACCGACATGGTGGGGCGCTGGGGTGGCGACGAATTCATTGTATTAGTGGATGCCGACTTTCGCGGCGCTGTGAACAAAGTGGAGCGAATCCAAAAATGGGTGGACGGCGAATACATCGTGAATACTGAATACGGGCCGCGCAAGGTTCAAATCGGCGCTGCCAGCGGTGTGGCATCCTGGGAACCCGGCGATACCGCCACTACCATCCTGCAGCGTGCCGACGCCGCGATGTATGCGCACAAATCGCGCATGCACGCCTAGCTGGGTGCAAGCTCCGCACGGACGCTAGTTGATCAACAGTTCCAGCAAGGTCAGCTCAAAGTTCAGCTCAGCCATGCGGCCGTTCAGGACCGTAGCCGGAGCCTTCTTCAGTGACAACAGGCTCTTGACGTCAGCTTCCAATTTGCGAATGCGAAGCATCTGAGCAACGATCCAAGGGCCATTGGCGTTTACATCATTCATTGACTTATCTCCTTCTTACCGCTTGTTAAATAAGTCGGCCGACTGAGGTCTTTACATTAGCTTTGGCGCGCCATGAACCCAGATTATTCTTCGGTAAAAGCAGCCGGCTCCAGCAACTTCACGTTGGGGTTCGCCTCCGATTTTCCGAAGCTCTCCACCTGATCTGACCCTGGAATGGTGAGCGTGAAGCGTCCGTTGTCGCCGCGTTTCACGTAACCTTTGCCCTTCAGATACCACAAGGCAAATTCCAGGTGCTCGCGCGGACAGCCCAGGTATTGCTCGAAGTCAAATACCGTCATGGATGCGCGCTCGGGATCCTGAGCGGTTTTCGCGTACAGCAATTCAAGAATCCCCTGCCGCTTGCGCTGTTCGGCTTCCGGGCCCTTGGCCGCCTCGGCGCGGTCGAAAATTTTCCAGTGGATCTGTTTGGCTTCGCGATAACGCGCGTCGTACTGCGCCCGCATTTGAGGATCGCTCAGTACGCGGTGCGCTTCGCATAAACGCAGGAAGATTTCTTTATTCCCGGTCTCGATCGAATCCGGATGATAACGCTGCGCCAGAATCCGGTACACTCGCTGCACTGTGTCCGCATCGGCATTGGGACTCAACTGCATAACCTCGTAACAATCCAGCTCGTCCGGGGTCTTTTCGTCTAGCGCGTCCGGCTCTTCGTTCGGCGTCGCTTCGCGATCGCTGAATTCCAGGCCGGCGTGGAGATTGCCGTTGATCTTTTCCGTGCACCACCGTACCGTGGCGGACCTGGCCGTTTCGTTTTGCTGGTCGCTGAACTTGCCGCGAACCATGACCTTGGCGCCCACTACCAGTGGAGTGAGCACCGAAATCGCGATGCCGCCCTCGGAAAGATCCATCAGATCGGCGGTGACCCATTTCGGATTTCCCATGCGGTCATGGAGTTGTAGCCGGACGACCCCCTCGCTCTTTCTGCGGGGGTCCCTCCGGCGCTGTGCTGCGTCAGTGGTTACCAAGATGCCTGGAGATCGGCAGACGCGAAAGCCAACTGTAGACTATCCCCGGCGCCGGGAACGCAAAATGGTACTGACACAACGCTCCGGGGTAAACACCTTAGGGGCCGCTAAGGTATTTTTCAACGGCCTTCGGGGGCGACCTCGTAAAGAAGAACGCCGATCAAAGTACTTGAACGGAGTACGAGTTCTGGAGGCGCATCTGTTCCGTAGCATTGTCATTTCCACCAAGCACGAAATCGGTAAAGGCCTGACCTCGGTACTGGAGGCCACCGGCCACATCAACCTCGCACGCCAGATAGTGGGCTACCCCGAAGCGGCGGATCTGCTGCGTTCGGTGCGCGCCAACGCGGCTGAAGTGGTCTTCGTCGATTTCGCAGAAACCGAGAAGGCTCTCTCTGTCGTCAAGCTGCTCGAAGCCCGGGCCGCCCAGGTGCAGATTGTAGCCTTTGACGAACACGCTCACCCGGACGTCTTACGCCAGTCCATGCGCGCTGGAGTGCGCGAGTTCCTGATCAGCCCGTTCGCGCGGCAAGCGGTGATGGATACGCTCGCGAACATCAAGGAGATGTTGGACAAACGGCCGGTGGTCCATGAATCCACCAACCAGGTGTTTTCCTTCCTGCCTTCGAAGGCCGGCGTGGGGGCTTCCACAATTGCGGCCAACGTGTGCGCGGCCATGGGGCGCCAACCCGATACGCGCGTGCTGCTTTCCGACTTCGATTTGAGCTCCGGCATGCTGCGTTTCATGTTGAAGCTGACCAATGAGCATTCCGTGCCGGACGCTATCGAGCGTTTGCGGGACATGGACGAGAACCTGTGGCCGCAACTGGTCACCACCATTCAGGGAATGGACGTGCTGCACGCCGGCCGCCTCAATCCCAACCTGCGCATCGATCCCACGCATATCGGCCAACTGGTCGAGTTCATGAGGCGCATGTACGGGGTATTGTGTTTCGATCATTCGGGCAACTTGGAGCGCTACTCGCTCGAGCTGATGCAGGAATCCAAACGGATCATATTAGTTTGCACCGCGGAGATTCCATCCCTCCATCTGGCGCGGGAAAAAATGGCTTTCCTCAAGGACTTGGGCCTCAGCGCCCGGGTTTCCATCGTACTCAACCGCATGCATAAAAAGCCCCTGTTCGGCAAAGATCAAGTGGAGGATGTCCTGGGAATGCCGGTGGTGCGCATATTCCCGAATGACTACCAGGCCGTAAATCACTCGGTCCAAGAGGGCAAGCTCATCGAGCCTTCGGGAGAGTTGGGGAAGAGTTTCGCGGAGTTCGCGGCGCAGTTGATGGATCAGCCCGCTGCCAAGCCCGAAGCGGCCAAACATCGCTTCCTGGAGCTCTTCCGCACGGCTTCCCCGCTGGTCTCGCCCGCCCGCGAATAGTCCACGCCGGTAAAATAAAGTCGTAGGCCCTGTAGCCATGGGAGGCTATTCGCCGTCTTAGAAGGACAGATGGTAGGGCGGACTACAGCATGCTTGGCCTTCACGGTCCTGGTGGCCGCCGGTGCCTGGGCCCAGGAACAGCCTCGCAACTTCGCCTCCTCCCTAGCATCGGACCCGGGCGCTGACGGCAGCGACGCCTCCGAAGTGGCTCCCGCGGAAGCCGCGCCGGGTGCAACCGAGCCGGTTTCGAAGCGCCTGTTTGGGATCATTCCCAACTACCGCGCCGACCAGGTGCAGGATAGCTATAAGCCGCTCACCACCGCCGAAAAATACCGCATCGCGCGCAGCGACAGTTTCGACTGGCCTAATTACTTCCTGCTGGCAGGTTTTGCACTGCAGTCGCAGGTGGCGGCGGGCGGCTTCAGCCATAACGGAGGCTTCAGTGGATTCACGCAATACTATGCCCGAGCCTTCGGCGACCAGATTATAGGCAGCTATATTACGGAAGCGATCCTGCCCAGTCTGCTCCACGAAGACCCGCGCTTCTTCCGCCTCGGCAGCGGAAGTTTTTGGCATCGTGCTTCCTACGCGGCGTCCCGCGTCCTGATCACCCGCGCCGATAGCGGCAAAGCGCGCCTGTATGTTTCCGAGCTCGCGGGCAATGCCGCGGTGGTGGCCATCACGTCTTCCTATTATCCGGACAGCCGTTCTCCGTCGGAAGCCGCCGGGCGCTTCGGGATGGCGCTCGGCAACGACGCGATCTCGAATTTGATGACCGAATTCTGGCCCGACATCAAGCGCCGCCTGCGCTTCGGCCACCATTACTTCTTCCGGACTTAGTGGCCGCTAGAATCCCCGCGGCGGCTAGCCTCGAATAGGAACCAGGCGCGCCGCTCGGTTTCGTCGATCCATATTTCGATCAGGCTCGCTGTGGCAATGTCGTGATGCTCGTCGCAGACCTCGTGAGCCTCGCGCAGGCGTCCGGCAAAAGCGGTATTGTCCTGGCGCAGCTCGGCCAGCATGTCCTCCGGCTCAACATAATCCGCATCGTTGTCCGCCACCCGTTGCAGGCGCGAAATGTGCCCGATCGATCGCAGCGTGGTGCCGCCCACCTTGCGTACGCGCTCGGCGATAGGGTCGGACATTGCGTAAACCTGGTCCGCCTGTTCGTCGAGCAGTAAATGATAGTCCCGGAAATGCGGCCCGCTCATGTGCCAGTGGAAGTTCTTGGTCTTCAGGTACAGCGCCCACACGTCCGCCAGGATTGCGTTCAGCGCGCCGCTGATGTCTTTGGTCGCCGGCGCCTTCAAGTCGGTTGGCGTATTTAAGGGCGCCATCTGCCGGTGCTTGAGGCTCTGGATTTTCTTCGAATCGGGTTTCTTCACAGCACCCTCCTAGTTGCCAGAATACGCCAATAGACCGCCGGGGCGCAGCAAACGGTGGTGCGCTAAATCTTATAATGACCAACGATCTGCGGGCGGTTTACCTTCATCCCTTTCCATTGTCGTCCGCGCAATCTAAACATCTGCTCATAGAATTCATATGACATCATGCGCAATGGAACAGATTATGACCATGCGCATCTGAACTGTGGAGGCGCCGTCACAGATAACTGCTACTTTGGACCTACCGATGGAACTCTGCTGCAGGCTATGCCCTGGCCCACCTTCCGCAACATGACTGACCGCCAGTTGCTGGCGATCTGGACCTATCTGAGCGCCATCCCTTGTATCGATAACAAAACCAGCATGGGACCGGCCGGTCACCCTGACCTGCTGCGTAACGACTGCGGCAACTAGACCACTACAGCGATTAAATAGGGCTGGCACGAACTGGTCGCCAGCCCCGCTCCCCTCTCGTATTACACTAGGCCCTTGAGCCCTTCATGATCCGCGCCCAGGGACTGGTCAAGAAATTCGGCGACTTCACCGCCGTCAACAATATCGCTTTCGATGTCGCCAAGGGCGAGATCTTCGCTTTCCTGGGCCCCAACGGTGCCGGGAAAACCACCACTATTAAGATGCTCACCACGCTGCTGATACCGACCAGCGGCAACGTGGAGCTCGACGGCCTCGACCCCGTCACCCATCAAACCGCCGCGCGCCAGCAGTTCGGCATCGTATTCCAAGACCCCAGCGTCGACGACGAGCTCACCGCCTACGAGAACATGGATTTCCATGGCGTCTTGTATAGCGTGCCGCGCACGCTCCGCCGGGAACGTATCGAACGCCTGCTCAAACTCTTCGAGCTCTGGGAGCGCCGCGATGACCCCGTTAAACAATTCTCCGGCGGCATGCGGCGGCGTTTGGAGATCGCGCGTAGCCTGCTGCACACGCCCAAGATCATCTTCCTCGACGAGCCCACGCTCGGCCTGGACCCGCAAACCCGCAACCAGCTCTGGACCCACGTCAAGAAACTCAACGAACAGGAGCAGGTCACCGTCTTCCTCACCACCCATTACATGGAGGAAGCCGAGCGCATCGCCCACCGCATCGCCATCATCGATCACGGCAAGATCATCGCGCAGGGCACGCCCGACGAGTTGAAGCAGCAGACCGCCACCGATTCCCTGGAGCAAGCCTTCCTCGCGCTCACCGGCAACACCATTCGCGAAGAAGAAGCCAGCGGACTCGACCAGTTGCGCAGCATGAGCCGGGCCTTCGGGCGGAATAGAAACCGATGAACGTTATTTATATTCTGTGGCTACGGCAGTTGAAGCGTTCATCACGGGCGCGCGCCCGCATCATCGCGTCCTTTGGACAGCCGCTGCTATTTCTGCTGGCGTTCGGATTTGGCTTCGGATCCATGTTCCAGCGCGCCGGTCAAGGTAACTATATTCAATTCCTGGCACCCGGCGTGATCACCATGTCGGTCCTGTTCACCTCGATCTTTTCCGGCATCGAGGTAATCTGGGACCGCCAGTTCGGCTTCCTGAAAGAAACACTAGTGGCCCCCGTGCCGCGCATTTTGATTATGATCGGCCGCACCCTCGGAGGCGCTAGTGTGTCGGTGCTGCAGGGAGTCGCGGTGTTTGGCATCTGCCTGGCAGTTGGGTTCCGCATGCCATCGCTAACCCTACTCCCGCTGGCATTCGTATTCCTGATTTTGACCGCGTTGTTATTCACGGCGGTCGGCACCGCACTGGGCTGCCTTCTGCCCGATTTCCAAGGTTTCCAGCTAGTGATGAACTTTCTGGTAATGCCCATCTTCTTCCTTTCCGGCGCGCTGTTTCCGTTGACTAACGTCCCGCGCGCCTTGAGCATCATAGCCACTCTGGACCCGCTTTCCTACAGCGTCGACGGTCTGCGTTACGCGCTCATCGGAGTCACGCATTTTGGAGTTCTTTTGGACCTCTCCGTACTGGCCGTAGTCACCGCCGCAGTGCTGACTCTAGGCGGCTACGTGTTCTCGAAAATTCAAATATGACCGATTACGCGATAGGTGTAGATCTAGGCGGCACCAACCTGCGCGCCGCCGCCGTCAGCCGCGACGGCAAAATGCTGAACAAGATCGCCGGCTCGACTCCCGTGGGTGCGGGACGCAACGCCGTGATCAGCGACATGGTGCTGGCGATCGAAAAGCTGCAAGCCGGACTCCCCGGACAAAAGTTCGCGGGCGTCGGCGTGGGCGTCCCCGGATTCATATTGATGGACCAGGGCATCGTAGTAGGCGCGCCCAACCTCCCCGAATTTGACAACTATCCCGTGCGCGATGAAATCGAAAAACGCCTGGGGGCCAAAGTGATTCTTGAAAACGACGCCAACGCGGCCGCGCTCGGCGAAAAATGGATGGGCGCGGGCCGCGACGTGAACGACCTCATCCTGCTCACGCTCGGCACCGGCATCGGCGGCGGCATCATCGTCAATGGAAATATTCTGCGTGGCTACCTGGGCATGGCCGGCGAGATCGGCCACACCACCATCTCGCCCAACGGCTATCCCTGCGGCTGCGGCAACAGCGGGTGCGTCGAAAAATACGCGTCCGCTACCGCCGTCTCCGCCATGGCGCGCCTGATGAATCTGGGCCACGACCTGTCGTCTGAAGACGTCTTCCACCTCGCCAAAGGCGGCAATGACCGAGCTCAAGCCATCTTCGAATGCGTAGGCATTTCCCTCGGCACCCTGCTCGCATCCCTGATCAACACCTTTAACTTTCCCCTGTACCTATTAGGAGGCGGCATGACCGCAGCTTGGGAATTATTCGAACCGCCCATGTTAGCCGAAGCCTCCCGCCGCTCCTTCATTTACCGTAAGAACCCGCCACGCATCGAACGCGCCGCGCTCGGGGGAAACGCCGGCCTCTTCGGCGCCGCCTATCTGCCATTTCAGGCCTAACGGCCCTTCGCTGGTTCCGTGGTAGGGTAGAGCGGAACCGAAAAGCGTGGATCGCAGTCAACACATAAAAGGCATCGGGCGCCTGGAAACTTTTAGCGACGGTGTCATGGCGATCATCATCACCTTGCTTATTTTCGAGGTGCGAGTGCCAATGTTGACCACTCACTCCACGCCTGGCGTGCTGCATGCGTTGCTTGGCATTGGCCCCAAGATTGTGAGTTTCACCATCAGCTTCTTCACTGTTGCGATCTTCTGGGTCAATCACCATCACATGTTCGCGATTGTCGCCTACACCAACTGGAAGCTGCTTTGGTATAACAACGTACTCCTCTTTTGGCTAGCCATCGTGCCCTTCACCACAGCGTTCATCGGAGACTATCCCAGGTTACCGGCAGTCGTCTCGCTCTACGCGCTGGTACTCTGCCTGGCAGCTTTGAGCTTTTCCGTCATGTTCCACTATGTTTTCTTCAGGAGCGATCTGTGCCTGGAATCGGTGACGATGGCGGAGCGGCGGCGCGAGTGGAAACGCGGCTGTTGGGCGTTCAGCCTGTACGCGGTCGCTGCCCTATCGGCCCTGATCTATGTGTACGCAGCGCTGGTGATTCTAATCGTAATCCCTTTCCTTTTTGTAATACCTAAAGTGGTCCAAAAGGGCCGCACCTAAATGGAATACTTGATCGGCATCGTTCTGGCTTTCGGCGTGGTTGTTTTCGCAGCCCTCGTCGGACTGGATCGCGAGCGAGCGTTCTATCCTACAGTGCTGATGATCATCTCGTCGTACTATATATTGTTCGCCGTGATGGGGGCTTCCTCGAAAACGCTCGCGATAGAAATCGCCATAGCGAGCCTGTTCTCGTTAGTGGCCGTGATAGGCTTCACCAGAAATCTTTGGTTGGTGGCAGCCGCCCTCGCCAGCCACGGAGTTTTTGATTTGATCCATCATCGTTTCATTAGTAACCCCGGCGTACCCGATTGGTGGCCCGGTTTCTGCCTGGCTTTTGACATAGTCGCTGGTGGATGGTTTGCGATACTTCTGAGGAGGCGTCATGCGATCTCTTGAGTTAAAAGTTCCGCCGCCCGC
>Ga0105239_10005124_pt1 | contig 15467 bp, 9 predicted proteins | sample KBSC44metaG_FD_92761 | JGI IMG/M metagenome (GOLD analysis project Ga0105239, IMG submission 92761) | Corn rhizosphere microbial communities from Kellogg Biological Station, Michigan, USA - KBS C4-4 metaG | ecosystem: Host-associated > Plants > Roots > Rhizosphere > Soil | place: Michigan, USA...
CCACATCGATGTTTTGGGCTGTCCCAACCAAGCATGCTCCGATATTGAGATTGTGAGATTGTGAGATTGTGAGATTGTGAGATTGTGAGATTGTGAGATTGTGAGATTGTGAGATTGTGAGATTGTGAGATTGTGATATTCTGGAAATTCTTTTTCTTTCCCCCCAACACCGATATAGACTTCAGAGCCATCCAATGCCGACACCTACCGTAAACTTGAATATATAGCTCTTATGTTCGATGAGAGCAGGATGGCGACACCATGGGCAGACGAGCCGTATCCATTGATCGCGACGCCTGCCACTAGGGATGTGAAGGTGCGGAACCACTATCGACTGACAGCCCAAGAGAAGGGGGGGAGTTAATGCATTGGAGTGCAGCTAGAATTGAGAGTATGCCTTTCCTCCCCTTTCGAGACAAGAAGTCAATGCTGCTTGTCAATTCGGCTTTCTATTCTTTACCATGTCAGAGTCACGAATGCTGAAACACGCAAGTGGAGTAGTTGTACTCGGTATTATCCCGGGATCTCAGCTACCTAGATGAGTAGCTATCGAGGTACAGACCCAGTCTCAGCCTTCAATACTCGTAATAGATATGTGGGCTGCCCGAATTACGCAAGCTGTGAGTACAAGGTGGCTCGACTTAGGTAAGAAGAATGTGGCTGACATTCCAAGACCAGGCCTAAACCAAAAAGAAACCAAAAACACCACTCAGCCTTGCGCGTACGTCATAATTGTTCCGATCAACCTCGCTTGCGGCCAAGTTTCGCCAATTTGTTGTTCCGCTCGTCACGAATTACGAACTCAGAGTCCACTTCAACTTGTTGGCAGTTGGCAGTTGGCGTGGCCCTGAACCTGGCCAAGAATCGCGTTCTGGTAGGTCGAGGCTGATGTGGTCACCCTAGGACGAGTAGATGGGATGCAATTTTCGTGCTTTTCAGGTTTTGCCAATGACGTTTTGCCATGTTTCCCCTGGCTGGGCGCCACTACGCGTTTGGGTCACGCGGCCTTGCCATGGAGATGCTACGAATCAAACGACGCAGATCAGCTCTGGCAGACAGGCGTTTGCGCCAGAGTTGGGTTGATTGTTGACGAAATGGGCTATGCGGTGAGTGATGAGCTGAATGGTGGAGGTTGGATGTTGGCGCCCGTTGCGTGTGTGCCCGGATTACACAAACAAACTTTTGTTCAGTTCCTTGATTACTCCCTGGTTGATGGTTATGACTTAAGAATACATCTTGTGTGCCCTTCGCTGAAGAATTCTCTCAAGTTACATATCTATCACTCAGATTCACTCCGACCACAGGTGTGACCTTCGGCGGTTTGAGCCAGCTTCATCCAACCTACCTCCAGCCTGTCTGCTACAGAACCTACCTTGACATAGTCCGCCAAAGATAAAAATCACAGTCAAGATGCCAGTCATCTCACGAGTTCTCTCCATGCTCCTTCGAGCTGGCGAATTGGCTTTCGCAGGAGTCAGTGGCTGTCCTGTTCCTTTCCTCCAGGACTATGCTGACCGTCAAACAGATTGTTGCAGGCGTTGTTGGAAAGTACCTGCATGATTACAGGTCTGGCAGTGCCCAGCCTCTGGCTCGCTTCATCTACATTGAGATTGTTGCGGGTATATCGCTCCTTCTTGCCCTGTTGTGGCTCCTCCCCTTCGCCTCGGGTTTCGTTCATTGGCCTGTGGATGTCTTCATATCATTTGCATGGTTCGCTGCATTTGGTGTCTTAGTTCAGTGGCGCAACAATTCAGGATCCTGTGCAGGCGATACCTTCGCGTGGTCCCAAATTTCCCTTCGAGGGACTTGTGGTCGTTGGAGAGCATCCGAGGCATTCTCTTTCTTGTCGGCTATCTTTTGGATTGTGAGCGCATTGGTTGGCATCTGGTTCATCCACCGTGAGAGACGCAAGAATGCCCCTGCCGCTGGAACGTAAGCATCAACTACATGTGCCCTTTTCACCAAGGGATTCGTTGGCTGACTCATCATAGCTACACTCGCCGCAGATGGTTCGGCTCACGCCGCTCCCATGTCTAATTGACATGGCCGATACCATACCAAACCAAGACTGATGAAACCTGAAGTCAAATGATTAAAGGTTCAGTATTTCCAAATGGGAATACTGCATGGTGGAGGACAGAATAACGACGGCGGACGGCATTTCCTGTTTGTTCCACAAGATACCCCATATCGTGATTTATTGCCTGGCTGCACGAGGAGTCTTTGGGAAGGGGTAATATACAGCATTGTAACAGTGGCCTGTTGAGGAGTTGAATCGGCACTGTACTATATAGTAATGATGGGAGTAATGCTAGTATGAGATAACGCTGTAGTTAATGACATATTTCATAATATGCGTTTTGAGGTATTGCGTGTATGATACCCTGCTCCGCTTGGATTTTATTGACTGAACGTAAGTGAGATACAAACTCAATTGGATAGACAACAATAGCTACCTTTAGGTATAAGGTCTAAGAGTTCGGTAGCTCTCCTGGGTGCGGGTGTTTTGATGTGCAGGGGCTGACGGTGAAATGGCAGGTTGAGCCGAATTGCCAAGATGGGCAAGTGCAGCCTCGCGACTCCGAATCCAAAAAGCTCGGAAATTTCGTGAAGGAAACAGGAAAGCTGCATCACCGATTCACCATCCTCGTATCTCAGCCTTCAGGTTTGTGATCATTGATTCATTGATTTCTTGATTCAGTATTCATCCTGCACCTCTTATTGGTGCTCTTATACTTCGTTCACTCTTCTACTCTTCTAATTCTTCCCGCCTGTTCCTTATCACCTTTTTCCCTCTGCTTTTCGACGGCCTTGGAAATTCGCAGCCTCCCTGACTACTTGCTGGTTTGCAACACTCTCCGCCATGGTTCAGACATCCGCGATTGTCACGATATCCGTCGGTACGGTGATAACGGGCGCTCTTGGTATGTTTCCTCAGGTCTCAGGGTCTACTGCGCAGGGCGATTTCAGCTAACCCGTTGTTAGCATATGCTGTATACTTTGATTACAAACGAAGAAATGACCCCGATTTTCGAAAAGCTCTAAAACGAGAATCGCGCCGCCAGGCCAGGATAGCCAAGGAGGAAGCTGAGATCCAAGGCAAGCAACAAAGAGAAGAAATTAAGTCCGCCGTCCAAGAAGCCATCGACGAAGGATTTCCCACCGACATTGAGGAGAAAGAGGCCTTCTTTATGCAACAAATAGCTCAGGGTGAAGCCCTCGCAGGCGACGGTATGTATACCCGGGTATTTTCATACAATTGGTACTGACATATTCCAGGATCGGATCCTATCGCTGCCGCTCTGTGCTTCTACAAGGGCTTGAAGGTCTATCCCGAGCCTAACTCCTTGATCAGTATCTACGATAATACGGTACCCAAAGAAATCCTCGAAATCCTGGCAGTAATGGTTGCGCAAGACAAGAACTTAAAGGTGGGCTCATTTGGCACTGGAAGGGAAGGATCCCCCTCGGACGGACACGGTGTCGAGTAGGACCCCACGTGGCGTTTGATCAGAATTGTACCAACAAGACTTTCTAAAGAAATCTAATGCTACCTGGCCTGCAGATAGGGTGGCCGCGTGTCTTCGAAGGAGCCCGGATGACTCTCGCCTCTTGTACGACTGTATATATACGCTGCGTAGAGGCGCAGTCCGTTTCGAGCAATAGGCATGGAACCCCGCGTGCCTGGACATTCTTCGGCGATCTCTTCCTCGATCCGCCTGTTACAAATGAAAAGCTCTCAAATCTTTGTCCATGATCTTTAATCAGGCAGCAGGTGACGGTTCACCTGCACCATTACTTCCTTGCGATTTTGAATATTGTTGAACATGCGGATTTGGCATTTGAAAGAACGATTCTAATGTTTGGGATGTAATCTTTGGCTGTCCTGATTTGATCTGTAGGTTCACTTGGTTATTCCCTGGTGTGAGGACAACATTGCATCCCCAGTGCCTGTTTCATTATCTCACAACAAGATCTGGATTCCATCAAGCATGTGCATGTATCTCAATTCCAGCATCGGAGTGAGAATGAAACGAACATGTGCCGCAGTTCTGACCATGTGCCATCTCAGATCTGGCAGCCTGACCTTTCGTGAATCTGATGCCAGCCCAGCCGTACAGGGATGTTTTCTTGCTCCACCTCCCTCCAGCGTTCTCCGCAAAATCCCAACTTCAAATCTTCACCCTCAAACAAAAATCCCAAAGATATTGCAATACTTCTGCGGCGAAACTAACTTCATCTTAGAACTAACCATTAAAGCTAGCCATGACCATAAGAAACGCGATACGTAATGACTCGACCAGTCGACGCGAATATCCGGTGATCATTAAGCCTCCGCGGATAGCTCCGAGAGTGTGTCTTGCCCTCTCGTCTGAACCTTACCTTTGGAGACAGCCGTTTCGACTTTATATCCTCGACCTGCCTTTCACGATGTCGCTTACATCTAAATGTGTCAAAGGGCGCAGCTTGGATCTGTAAGTTGAGATGCTGGTGTTATAGACTCTGAAGTACGGCGTACTCTTTCATATATATTCATCTTACAGCCTTACCATAGAGGGACTTTCATGTTATTGCTAGACCCGTCAGGCTTCTCGGTCCGAACACTCATTGCACACTTTCCCTCTTTGTGGAAAAATCGAGGGAGGAAGTTCAGCATTTGCCAGTATGGCATTGTCAAGGCCTCATCCTTTTGACCCTTTGACACCGTCGGAGATTGGAAAGGTACGTACACTACAAGATAATTAATCAAACAATGTACATATCTTGTTAACGGCATATAGGTTGCGGATCATGTCCGGTCTGCGTTTCCAGGGCAAGATGTATACTTCCGAGTCATTACATTATCTGAGCCGCCCAAGACAGAGATGGTCGCCTTTTTAGATACAGAACACAGTGTTGGCGATGAAGTCTCACTGGCATATCCCGCCAGGCTCGCCATGGTCCAGACATTCTTGGGCCCACGCAACAGCGACAACTTCTACCAGCTCAAAGTCAACACCAACTCTGGAGAAATTGTTCGGAAGGAGCAATTGACTGGCTGTCACCCACATGTCGATGTCAATGACATGCAGAAGACCGAAAGTGCATGTCTTGCTGATCTACAAGTCCAAGCTGCCATTAAGGATATGAAGTTGCCCGAGGGAGCGATCATAAAAATCGAACCGTGGACTTATGGGACGGATGGGATGAATGACATGAAACAAAAGATCACCATGGTATGTATGGGCCATGGAACACGCTGTCTGCCATCAGGCGTTGGTGAAAAGTACCGGCTAACCAGCCCATGAACATGCTTAGTGCTATTTCTATATGCAACTCATCACACACCCAGATGCCAACCACTATGCATATCCACTTGACTTGGTGGTCGAGATGTCCGGCGACGCTAAGGTGCTCAAGATCTACTACCTCCCTCAAGGAGGTTCGAACGAAATCAGCGCCGCAGCTACTCCATACGATTCGAGGAAGATCCATGACTCCAGCATCGAATACCACCCAGATCTAGTGCCGAACCATCGCACCACCACTAAACCATATCACGTCTCTCAACCCGAGGGCCCATCTTTCCAGGTCAACGGTAATCTCATCACATGGGAGAAATGGAGACTCCGGGTTGGCTTCAATTACCGCGAAGGCCTTACCCTCCACGATGTCAGATATGACGGTCGCAGCCTATTCTACCGGCTGTCCCTCTCCGAAATGTTCGTCCCTTACGGTGATGGTCGCATGCCATACAACCGCAAAGCGGCGTTCGACCTTGGCAATGACGGGGCGGGAGTCAATTCCAACAATTTGCGCCTCGGATGCGATTGCCTCGGCCACATTAAATACTTTGATGGTTGGCATACTACCAGTGACGGGTTGCCGGTCAAACTCCCAAATGCAGTTTGCTGCCATGAGGTCGACGACGGGATCCTGTGGAAACACACGAATTTCCGAACGGGTAATGCGGTGGTGACGCGCTCGAGGGTTCTGATCCTTCAGACCATCATCACGGTTTCTAACTACGAGTATATCTTCGCCTTTCACTTCGCGCAGGACGCATCGTTGCACTACGAAGTACGAGCCACGGGGATTGTCTCAACCGTGCCGATGAACATAGGATGCACGGTCCCATATGGCACGACAGTCGCGCCAGGCATAATGGCACCGTACCATCAGCACATCTTCTCCCTGCGCATCGATCCAGCCATCGCAGGGCACCAGAACTCGCTCGTGGTCGAAGAATCGCACCCCATGCCCATCCAAGACCCCAAAGTGCACAACCCCTTCGGAATCGGATACACGACGACGTCGCAAATCATCGCGCACGAAACAGGCCTCGACCTCGACCACAGCGTCAACCGGACCTTCAAGATCGTCAACGAGGGCGTCATCAACCCGGTGACCAACGGGCCGGTCGGCTACAAGCTATCCCCCTTGTACAGCCAAATGCTGCTCGCGCACCCGTCGTCGTACCACGCGCGCCGCTCCGAGTTCGCCGCCCACGCCGTCTGGGTCACGCGCTACCACGACGACGAGCTCTTCGCCGCCGGCAACCATACTATGCAGTCGCTGGGCGGGCAGGGCATCGCGTCGTGGATCAAAGCGCGCCAGGAAGACGAGAAGCAGGACACCTCTGTCAGGAACGGGGATATCGTCGTCTGGCACTCGTTCGGCTCCACGCATAATCCCCGTGTCGAGGACTGGCCCGTCATGCCCTGCGAGAAGATGACGGTTGGGCTCAAGCCGGTGAATTTCTTCACGGCGAATCCGGCCATGGACGTCGCCGTGTCCACGCAGGAGAGGAATCGCAGTGTTTTGGTTGTTGACGCCGGTGGAGAGGGGACTGCTGCGGTTAATGGCCATTGTGCCGGTTGAAACTCGGCAGGTTTCTTTCTGCAATTTGAGAGGAGTAACTGTGAATGTGCGCTGTGAGTGCCCACCTCCGACGGATAGAAGGTAGAAGACTCGGGATATGGATACTACATAGAGCAGCATTTTGATCATAGATAGCATAGCCGTCGTAACTTGCATTAAATATATACATTATTACGCCCCCGTCAAAACATGACATCAAATACCATCCCAACAGCCACCCCTCTCAGAATCCATCCATCCATCCACCCACCGATTCATTTATTCATACACTCACATTTCACGCACGCAACCCAACCAACCATGCCTTCGCACCCCCCTGCTCCAACCGCAACAAGCCCCATCCCCACAACGCCAGCACCGTCCCGGCAGACGACAGCAGCGCAACCAGGACAAATTTCAAGCCATCATGTTTCCTCACCTGCGCGGAGACGTCGCCCAGCCACAGGCTCTCGCCGAAATCCTTCCTGGCGACCCGCAGTCCCGGCAGGCCGTCCAGCGACCGCCGGTTCCAGTTCGCGCGGTAGTCGTCCATCACCCCGTTCTCGATCTGCTTGCCGGCCCAGTGGCCTAGTGTGTTGCGGTCTTCGAGGCACGGGATCGTCTTGGAGGGCGTTTCTGGGTCTGGTTTCAGTGCCAGGTAGGGAACCGCGAAGCCGCATGATGTTTGCGCCTGGGATGGGGGAGCGGGGGAGCGTGTTAGTTATGATGTACATAGGAGTATGTGGGTTTTTGGGTGGGGGAGGGGTCTAGGGAGAGATTTTATTCCTTCAAACGTGCAGGTAGAGAATACCATGTCCTCGGGAGGGGAACAGTGAGGCGCAACAGGAGCACACCCCTCCTCCTCCACCCCCTTCCATTCTTACATACCTTATAAACATCCAACACGACCACGGCCCTCGCGCCCGTCACCTTCTTGCCACCCATGCGGTCCAACCAGCCATCAAACTGTGGCTCATTCCAGGCGACGACGCGCCCGGTGCAGAAAAACCGCATGATGCGCGGGCTGGTCTCGAACGAGCAGAACATGACGGTGCAGCGCCCGTTCTCCTGGATGTGCGAGACGGTCTCGATCCCGGAGCCGGTCGCGTCCACGTACGCGCACTGGTTCCGCGTCAGGATGCTGAATGACGACGAGGGCAGCCCCTTCGGTGACAGGTTGATGTGCTTGCCCTTAAGTGGCGCGGACGCTACGAAGAACACTTGTTGCTTCATCGCCCATTCGGCCAGGTCAGGCGGAATTTCGGTGTAGAATTTCACCATTCTTTTTTGTTTGAAGGGCGTAACGGGGTTCTGGGCTTATTCGGAGGTGCTGCGTAAATAGTGGTGATATCTATAAAGTACCTGATGTATGTGTGGAGTCGGAGATGTGTACTGGCTCAGAGGAGGGGGGCTGGGGAAGAATATCTAATAGCAAAAAGAAAGGGGAATGAATATAGTAGTACTGTACTTAACTTTGGATATAGAATGAAGGATGAGGGGTGAGAAAGTGATCATTGTCAGCCGTCAATGGCCCGTCTTATGTATGTATTACAGAAGTCGCCCTATCCCGCTCGAGTTATCCGCAGAATTGTTCCTCGTTAGAACGGTGACGCCTGTGTGGGGAAGAGAAAAGTTGATGATTAAGAACGAGCTGACGCGACGAAAGTCGAAGACGGCACGAAATCACGTGGCGATAATTCCACGCTGCTGCTGAGTCTGTCATCTGCCATTCAAGGCGACGTGGAGGGAGATTGGGAAGCTGCACAATTAACCTAGGTACTTACTACGTCCTACTATTTATTGTAGTGTAGCCTTATGGTAAATTATATAATTAGGGCGAGTATTTCCCGTGGGACGGCACGTTTATTCCCCTCCGGTAAAAGAGGTCTAAATAGGTAAAAACTAAAAGCGTAAACGCGACTCGAACACTGGTCTTTTTACCTTGCCCAAACATCTAATTGATATTCCTCCTCCAAAACAATCACAAAAAAAGTCGACCACTAGACAAGCCCGAAACTTCGCATATCTTGCCACGGTGTAGTCTCACGCCGCCAACTCCGGGTGGAAATCTCTCTGCAGAATTGCTTCCCTCAAGGGTGATCCCCATTGCTTAGCGTTCCGTAGCGATCGTGGTTTACACACACGAGTACGAAGAACGACCCGAAATTCCGAGTGAGGCACGCGATGAACAAGTGGGTGTGTGAAGCGACGCCCCAAAATGCTCGATAGAAAGCAGCCTTCTTTCATTATGACCATGACAGCCACGTGCCAAGACTGGGAATGTATAATATAGAGTTATGACTTGGGGGTCACGTGGGCTAAGGCTGTACTCCTGGAAGCCTCTACGGACTACCCACTACTGTAGAATAATGCAGGCGCAAGAGGGTCATTTACAGATTTGAACGCCGTTCAGCTTCTATTCCATTATTAATGCTGAGTTATTTTAAATTGCTAACAAATAGTGTGTTTGGAGCATTGGCAAACACAGGCCTCCAAGACATCTTACTACAAACCCCCTCATGGCTAGCAGTAGTTCGATCAAAGGCCAATGAACTTTGATACAAGAGTTGGCAAAGTAGAAGGATGATAAGAAGGAACCACTTCTGCACTGGCAAGGAGCTGTCTTGAGCTCCCTGGCCCATGTGAGATCGAAAGGATGTGGGATCGTAAGGTAATGCCATGTGATGCATTCGCGACGCACCCTGAGGTTGTCCATGCGAACGTCCAGTTGAATCCTTTCTAGTCAGTTGTCTCGATGCTGAGCCATTGATTGATCGCATCCTTGCTTCCTACGAGGCAGAAAGACGCTCCAGGCTGTTGCTACATGACTGGTAGGGTCACATGTAATCAAGAAGAGAGCCCTGATGCCTTCAGAATAGATAAGTAACACTCCGTTGGAGGCAGGCTTAACGTGGGACAACGATGCAATCAAATTGAGTATCGAGGCCTCTTGTCGTTGCTCATTGGAAGTAGTGGTTCATCGGAAGTAGTGGCTCATCGGAAGTAGTGGCTGCGGTCTACGGAGCTATTCTTACTCGGTTGGCCTTGTTCGGATCCTGGTTCTTTCGATGGGAGCTTTTCGATGTGTGGCAATTGTCTTGGGTTGGATAGCCTCGCATGGAATTCACCAGCCGTGGATGAGCCCGGTTTGCTTGCCCTCGCTGCACCTTCGCGAGGTACCAAAACTTGAGCCTTGTGGAGTCTGGTTCTTTCGCAGCCGTCGAGACGAGGCCGCTAGCTTGGATCTTTCCATGAATGTTTAGATCGTAGAAGTGTCGATTCCCAAGTCAACATAGCACAGGATACGAGGATTCCAGGGAATTTGCCCTGGAGTGCTTTGGCCGACTAGGCTGCCGAGGCTACAGGATATCCCGTTACGGTTTGGCTCGTGTTCCCTGGACAACACAAGTTTCTTTGCCGGATCAGCTGTACGCGGGGCCGCTTAACTATACACCCACCGCAGAACTTGGTATTGGCTTTGGCAGCTGTGGTCGAAATCAAACTCGTATGCTCGCATACCCGCAAAGAAGATTTCAGGCATATTAACTCCTCAATCTAGGTCGGGGCGAAATCGGTATCAGGCAAGTCCTTCCTCTCTCAATGAAACCCGGGGGCAACAATACATGGCCATGGAGCGTCCAAGGCATGGGTACCTTGCTGACTAGTAGTCTCCGTGGCTGCGTTGGCTCGAGATAGTAAATGTTCTAAATTCCGCACTCATCAGCTTGGTGGAGCGAGGCATCGAAAATCCTTGACAGGAAGTTGAGAAGTTGAATCGCGACCAATCAACACGATGAGCAGCCCGCAGTTGGAGACTGAAGATCAGCAAAGTCTGGCTCTGAGGAACCGATCCAAACGATTGAGGCGATGGTGATTTGTGTAGTCGCCCAATGGGCTCCTTTCCGCACGATCCTTGTAGTTTCGAAGAATGAGTTAATGCAAATACCCCTCACTAACAAGACGGTTCTAAGCTCTCTTTGGTAGCCTGAGCTTCGCGATGCCTCAGGATATACGCGATGACAACAACAGCCCCTCCATTATTGTTGATGCGTTTCTGCGTTTCCTGCCCCCAAGTCGTGCATGATTTTCTCGTTCCCCGATTGTATTCGGTGCGCCGCAGACCGAGATCTCTCCTTCATGGGTCAGAGAACCTGCGCTGCAGTTAGACTGAAGCTCTGAAGGAAGCTTCTCGCACGTATGGTTACCATTGCCAGTACTGCGGATGAATCCATCTCCGGAAGGTAATGTGAGAGTGCTAGTACTGAGTAGGGAATTTTTCCATTTAGGGTGATTCTGCCTGCCAATCTCCATATGGCCGACGCCCCAACATAACATCACGAAACGTGGTGTATCAGTCTCGCTGCGCTTGGAGGTGGATGTGGATGTGGATGTGGATGTGGATGTGACAGATATCGGTACATCTCGGTAGAAACCGTAACTGAAACCCGTGGGCCGTGGGCCAGGCAGTGTACACAGTATCTCAAACTCCCTGGCTGATGCCTAAGCTGATGATGGACGGATGGTGAAGCCCTGGCAGAGAGCAGAGATAGCGACAAAGCTTGAACCGTTCACCCGTGGGGAACCGGTTTCAAAGCTCGGTAATTAATACCGGATAGATTGCAGGGTGGCACGCCCAGGTGGGATGGTCGCCGTCATCCTTGTGTGCGCCTCAACAATACCTGGTATCGATGGTTTCTCTATCGTAATGTTCCTGTGTGCGAGGAGGCTCCGATCGCGGTTGAGCGGCTATTGCTGGTTTCCATCTGCATCAACTCGGACAATGGAAACTCAGTCTGCTGGAACAGCACTGGGACACCTGGACCACCTGGGCTAGAACATGGATCAAATGCCACATCTGAAATAGTAATCAGTTGTTGTGGCCGCCAGAGCGCCCCTGGGGAGCAGGGTTGACCCCTCTTTCGGGTTCATCGCCACAGACCAGTTCCTCTAGCTTTTCCATTTTCCCTTCTTCCCCAGCTCCATCATCCAATCCATGGCCTCCTGCGCCCGTCGATTCGAACTCTCTGACCATCGGATTCCTCCCTTGGTCCACGGCAACAAGTCCACCGACTGTCCACGGCCGTCCAGCGAAGTTGTCTGACCCCTTCAGGCCTTGTTGCCAACCCCGCAGTCGTCTCCTTCATCCTGCCTCGACCAGGGGGTTCTCTCCATCTCTCCAATCATCCGGCCATCGTTCTCCATGGAGTCCCCACCACCACCTGCTGCTCCCGCCCATGGTTACCACTGGTCATGACCTCAGATCCTGCTCAGTGGCTCGGTCCATAGGAAAGCGAACTATCTGCTGCGGGCTGCTGGTGGGCATCATCTACCACCCAGATGTTCTTTCCCCGCGCATAAAGATTTCAAATAAAGAGCTTGATGTCCTCGGGCCACCTCCTGCTCCTCTTCTTTCTGTCTATTAAATCTCCGTGACGACTTTTCTTTTCCCTTTGATACCCAAATACTTCCAGGAAAACGTTCGCAATCATGTCTTTGACCGTGAAGATCGAAACCCCCAGCATCACCTACGAGCAGCCCATCGGCTTGTACATCGATGGAAAGTGGGTGAAGGGTGTTGAGGGCAAGACCTTCGAGACCATCAACCCCACCACCGAGAAGCCCATTATCGCCGTCCACGAGGCTGGTCCCGAAGGTGAGTTTCAACCCTTTGCGCACGCCCTCATGGCTGCCAGTGGCCCAGTGCTGACCCTTCGTCCTAGATGTCGACATCGCCGTCAAGGCTGCCCGCAAGGCCTTCAATGGCGTTTGGGCCAAGACTGACCCATCAACCCGTGGCACAATGCTGACCAAACTTGCCGACCTCTTTGATGAATACTCCGATACCCTCGCCGCTATCGAGTCTCTCGACAACGGCAAGGCCCTGTCGATGGCCAAGGTTGACGTTCAGCTCTCCTCGGGCTGCTTAAGATACTACGGCGGATGGGCAGACAAGATCCACGGAAAGACCATCGACACAGACCCAGAGACATTCAACTACACAAGACACGAGCCTGTTGGTGTGTGCGGTCAGATCATCCCATGGAACTTCCCCCTCCTCATGTGGGCGTGGAAGATCGGACCTGTCTTGGCCACCGGTAACACTGTCGTTTTGAAGACCGCAGAACAGACTCCTCTGTCAGGTCTGTTTGCCGCCACTCTCTGCGAGAAGGCTGGTATCCCAGCTGGTGTGGTCAACATCATTTCTGGATTCGGCAAGACTGCAGGTGCCGCCATTGCCTCCCACATGGACATTGACAAGGTTGCCTTCACTGGCTCAACCGTCGTCGGCCGAACCATCCTCCAGGCTGCTGCCAAGTCCAACTTGAAGAAGGTCACTCTCGAACTCGGTGGCAAGTCACCCAACATTGTCTTCAATGATGCCAACCTTGAAGATGCCATTTCATGGGTCAACTTCGGTATCTTCTTCAACCACGGCCAGTGCTGCTGTGCTGGTTCCAGAATCTTCGTCCAATCTGGTATCTATGACAAGTTCATTGAGAAGTTCAAGGAGAGAACCGCCAAGAACGTTGTTGGTGACCCATTCAAGCAAGATACCTTCCAAGGACCTCAGGTCAGCAAACTCCAGTTTGACCGTATCATGAGCTACATCCAATCTGGAAAGGAGGCTGGTGCCAAAGTTGAGACCGGTGGCGAACGCCACGGATCCGAGGGCTACTTCATCCAGCCCACTATCTTCTCCAACGTCAGCTCAGACATGAAGATCATGCAAGAAGAAATCTTCGGCCCTGTCTGCGCCATCAGCAAATTCGAGACCGAGGAGGAAGTCATCAAGGCCGGCAACGAGACCACCTACGGTCTTGCCGCCGCTGTGCACACCACCAACCTCAACACCGCCCTGCGTGTCTCCAACTCCCTGAAGGCTGGTACCGTCTGGGTCAACTGCTACAACTTGCTCAGCTACCAAGTGCCCTTCGGTGGCTTCAAGGAGTCCGGTATTGGCCGCGAGCTCGGCAAGTACGCCCTCAGCAACTACACACAGATCAAGTCCGTCCGTATGAGACTCGGCGGTGCTCTGTTCGGTTAAATGACGTTGCTACAATACCCAAAGTTTGAAAAACAAAAATGACCCCAAATACATATAAACCCCAACCTTTTTTTCCCTTTTGGTGGAAGGGCGATGACGAGAATGGAAATCCAAACAAATTAGTTTTCGGTTTGTTCCGCATGGGTCTGCTGGTGATGCCTTGGGCGTCTTTGCGCATGCAGTCACACTGGCTGGACTGCCAAAAACTTTTTTGTATCATGTACATGTTAATGAGAGAATGAGATGTCCCCCCCAGAGGAAAAAATTTAAAACTTCCTAAATCCATCATCAGTGCCTTTCCCCTTTAATACTCTTCATTGTGCGACGTGACTCTGCTGGCATAGGAGACTATGTACTCCGTACCCCTCACGCACACGTCGCCTCCTCCCCTCAGCCTTGCCCTCTCCTCCTCCTCGTCGTACCTCGTATAGCCTCGGCAAAGACCCACAGCCGCGCACCCCCCCCATCTCGGCCGATACAAATCACGTGGTATCCCGCAAACCGTCCTTCACACTCGTGCTAATTACATCTCGCAAGCAAAGTCCTAACCCCCAGCAAGTGACAATACATGCAATCTAAGTGGTCAGATAGACCGATTTTGCTGGTCCTAGCAAAATCTTTCTCAGGAGGGGGGAGAAACGGGCCCCTGAAATTCCGTCCTGCGTGGGCGCAGGGCCCTGATTCCTAATGCTTACCTTATTGACTTTTTTCTCGCCCGAGCGCGGCGGGGAGATATGGCACCGAATTCTGCACGTGTGAGTGGCCTGCGGTTGGCATCTTGTGCGTCACTAAGCACTCCGACATAATTCGTCCGGGGGAGGGTGAGGGGGGAGGGTGCGCCAGGCACCATCAGACTACTAACTTTTGACCATCTTAAAAAGTCGGAGGGTTTTCTTTCACGGATTTTCTATATATTTCTCTTTTCGTTCTTTGTCCAATATCCCCCGTCACCGAGAGTCAGACTAAGTACGGACAGAATTCCATGCGACGTTGGGCGTGGCGCTGGCGTTGGTATTGGCAGAGTGTGTTACTTGTTATGCTTGCCAGCCTTCTGGCGCTACCAGCAATTCGATCCAGAGTCGGGAATATCGCTGTCACTTCTACCGGGGTGTTCTTGGGACGCAGGACGGTTTTGGAAGATCGAGGTGCCAGTGTGAATCATCATCATCATACATATTCGGAAGCTGCGAGGACAACAACGACAACGACGACAACGACAGCAAGAAGTCAATCGACATTCTCCGCGATCACGGCCTCGGGGAGTCCGTCGAATCCAGCGGAGTCGTTTACCCCTCCGGTACACCAAAATCTTCAGAACCAGCGTGTGGTGCAACATCAACTTGCAGCCATGTCGTCGTCGCAAGGTGCGCCGCTCCCCCCAGTCCCTGTAGAGCATGGAGGATGCGCGAAATCGGAAGGGTCGGAGGCCAAAGGCTCGAAAGATGGCCCTGCAGAGCCTGAACTCCCGAAATTGTCGGCCTCGGAGTTCAGGGAGTATAACCAGCTGGCGGACATGATGAATGCATATGTATGCTTTCCCCCTCTCCCCCCCCCCTCCTCCCCCCACCCCCCTTGCTAATAC
>Ga0105239_10005127_pt1 | contig 15464 bp, 19 predicted proteins | sample KBSC44metaG_FD_92761 | JGI IMG/M metagenome (GOLD analysis project Ga0105239, IMG submission 92761) | Corn rhizosphere microbial communities from Kellogg Biological Station, Michigan, USA - KBS C4-4 metaG | ecosystem: Host-associated > Plants > Roots > Rhizosphere > Soil | place: Michigan, USA...
CACCCGCTGCAATGCACCATGGAAAAGGAATAACGGATCGATGCCATCACTCTCCCGCAGTTTGGAACAGGCCCTTCACCGCGCCATCAAGCTCGCGAGCGACCGGCATCACGAATACGCGACCTTGGAGCACCTCCTGCTCGCGCTGCTCGACGATCCGGATGCCGTGCAGGTGATGAAGGCGTGCAACGTCGAGACCGAGCCGCTCCGCCATTCGCTGCAGAAGTATATCGACGAAGAGCTGATGACCTTGGTGATCGAGGATGGCGAGGACGCCAAGCCGACCACCGGCTTCCAGCGAGTCGTCCAGCGTGCGGTGCTGCACGTCCAGAATTCCGGCCGTGACGAGGTGACGGGTGCCAACGTTCTCGTCGCGCTCTTCACCGAGCGGGAGAGCCACGCCGTCTACTTCCTGCAGGAACAGAACATGACGCGGCTCGACGCCGTGTCCTACATCAGCCATGGCATCGCCAAGCGTCCGGGCATGAGCCAGCAGAAGCCGGTGAAAGGCTCCGACGATGACGACGATGGCGAGAAGACCGTGAAGCAGGGCAATGAGGCGCTCGAAGCCTATTGCGTGAACCTGAACGAGAAAGCGAAGCAGGGCCGCATCGATCCGTTGATCGGCCGTGAGCGCGAGGTCGAGCGCACGATCCAGATCCTCTGCCGCCGTCAGAAGAACAATCCGCTGTTTGTGGGCGATCCGGGCGTCGGCAAGACCGCCATCGCCGAAGGACTCGCGCGCAAGATCATCAAGAGCGAAGTGCCGGAAGTGCTGCGCGGCAGCGTCATCTATGCGCTCGACATGGGCGCGCTGATCGCGGGCACGCGCTATCGCGGCGATTTCGAGGAGCGGCTGAAATCGGTCGTGAAGGAACTGGAGGGGCTGAAAGGCGCCATCCTGTTCATCGACGAAATCCATACCGTGATCGGCGCCGGCGCCACCTCAGGGGGTGCGATGGATGCGTCCAACCTTCTGAAGCCCGCTTTGCAGGCAGGCTCGCTGCGTTGCATCGGCTCGACCACCTACAAGGAATACCGCCAGTATTTCGAGAAGGACCGCGCACTGGTGCGCCGCTTCCAGAAGATCGACGTCGTGGAGCCGACGATCCCCGACACGATCAAGATCCTCAAAGGGATCAAGCCGTATTACGAGGAGTATCACAAACTCCGCTACACCTCGGACGCGATCAAGGCCGCGGTCGAGCTCAGCGCCAAATACATCAACGACCGCAAGCTGCCGGACAAGGCGATCGACGTGATCGACGAGGTCGGCGCGTCGCAGATGCTGCTGCCGGAATCGCGCCGCAAGAAAGTGATCGGCGTCAGGGAGGTGGAAGAGGTCATCGCGACGATGGCGCGCATTCCGCCAAAATCGGTGTCGAAGACCGATGCCGAAGCGCTGCGGACGCTGGAAGACGATCTGAAGCGCGTGGTGTTCGGACAGGACAAGGCGATCCATGCGTTGGCGTCCGCGATCAAGCTCGCGCGCGCGGGCCTGCGTCAGCCGGAAAAGCCCATCGGCTGCTATCTGTTTAGCGGACCCACCGGCGTCGGCAAGACCGAAGTCGCCAAGCAGCTCGCCTCCATCATGGGCGTGGAGCTGATTCGCTTCGACATGTCGGAATATATGGAGCGTCATACGGTCAGCCGCCTGATCGGCGCCCCGCCGGGCTATGTCGGATTCGACCAGGGCGGTCTGCTCACTGACGGCGTCGATCAGCATCCGCATTGCGTGCTGCTGCTCGACGAGATCGAGAAAGCGCATCAGGACCTGTTCAACATCCTGTTGCAGGTGATGGATCACGGCAAACTCACCGACCACAACGGCAAGAAGATCGATTTCCGCAATGTGGTGTTGATCATGACCACAAACGCGGGCGCGTCGGACGCGGCCAAGGACGCCATCGGCTTCGGCCGCGGCAAGCGCGAGGGCGAGGACGAGGAAGCGATCAAGAAACTGTTCACGCCCGAATTCCGCAACCGCCTCGATGCCACGATTTCGTTCGCGCCGCTGTCGCGCGACACCATCGACCACGTGGTCGAGAAGTTCGTGCTGGAACTCGAGGCGCAGCTTGTCGACCGCGACGTGACGTTCGATCTCACGCCGGAAGCCACGCGCTGGCTGGGCGAGAAGGGCTATGACGACGCGTTCGGCGCAAGGCCGCTGGCGCGCGTGATCCAGGACCACATCAAGAAGCCGCTCGCCGACGAGATCCTGTTCGGAAAGCTCAAGGACGGCGGCACGGTGCGCGTTCTTCTCGACCGCGAGACAGACAGTCTCGCTTTCGAGTTCATCCCCGCCGACGCCAAACCGCGCCCGCCAGCCTCACGCAACAAGAAGAAGCCTGAGCCGGAAGAGAGCGTTTAGCGCGCCAAACTCGCTCCAACGGGAGCTGGAGTTCACTCCACCGTGCTGAGGTGAACCCATGATCTTCTGGATAGCGAGCGTGGCTGGACTCGCAGTTGCCTATCTCCTGGGTTCTCTGCCGACGGGTTATCTCGCGGGAAAGCTGATCAAAGGCATCGATATCCGGGAGCACGGCTCCCGATCTGTCGGCGCGACGAATGTCTTGCGCACCGTGGGCAAGTGGCCGGCGTTGATCGTGTTGCTTGTGGATGTGCTGAAAGGCGCGGCGGCGGTTCTTTTTGCCGGTTGGTTTTGTGCTTGGCTCTACACGTGGCCGTCGGTCATGCCATCGCGCGATCTGCAGACGTTGCTGCCCTGGGCAGTCTACCTTGCCGGCCTTGCTGCATTGTTGGGTCATACCCGTTCGGTCTGGCTGAATTTTGCAGGCGGCAAATCCGCGGCGACGGGGCTCGGTGTATTGCTGGCAATGTCGTGGCCCGTCGGTCTGGGGACGGCGGTAGTGTTTGGCGTTGCGGTGGCTGTATCGAGGATTGTGTCACTTGGTTCGATGCTAGGTGCGTTGACGGCAATGATCCTTGTCTGCGCCTTGGTGCAACCGTTGCCCTACCGGCTGCTGGTGATTGCCGGCGGCATCTACGTGATCGTGCGTCACCGCGCCAACATTCGGAGGCTGCTCGCCGGGACCGAACCACGTGTGGGGCAGGTCGCGTCCTAAGCCTCACTGTTCATTCTGCGGCAGGCCGTCCGTGATGTCGTAATAGTCGCCCTTGTCCGCCACGAAGATGTGGATCGCGAGTTTGGTGTTGGTTGGCTTATCGAACGCGCCCATCGCAAGACCGATCCAGTCGCGATAGATCGGATCGAAGAACATCGGCGAGCCGCAGGTCTTGCAGAAGCCGCGCCGCACCTTCTCCGACGAACGGTACCAGGTGACGTTCTCTTCGCCCTCGATCGTCACGCGTTCGCGCGGAATGTCGGTGCCTGAATAATAATGCCCGGAGGTTTTGCGGCAGATCGTGCAGTGGCACGCATCCGGCGGCTTCAACTCGCCCTCGACGCTGAAGCGCACCGCGCCGCAAAGACACGAACCTGTGTGCATGACGAAATTCCCCGGCTTCCTCCGATGAATTATATACGAGCGGACGGTGAAACGGAGATGTCATGGACAGCGCGATCACGGGCGGGTGTCTTTGCGGTACGGTGCGCTATGAAGCGCGGGGCGAGCCCACCTATGCCGGCTATTGCCTCTGCAACGATTGCCGTCGGGCCTCGGGCTCCGGCTATATCGGTTTCATGGGATTTCCCGCGGACGCGCTTACCATCACTGGCGCTGTGCTGGTTCACTCACACAAGCTGAGCGATGGCCGCATTGCCGACCGCAATCACTGTGCGGCCTGTGGAAGCCTCGTCTATGGCGGTGTGATGGGGCAGGTGAACAGCCATACGATCTATGCAGGTTCGCTCGACGATCCTGCACGGTTCAAACCGACAATGGCGATCTTCGGGAGTGAAAAAGCGCCGTGGGTCGTGGTGCCGGAGGGCATCACGGTGTTCGACCGAATGCCTGTCCGGTAACGCCGGCTAGCTTTTCTCCGTCAGGCTGCCTGCGGCCAGGCCTCCCGCGGAGATCAGTGCAATGACGGCGGCGAAGACGTAGTCCGCGAGTTCGGGCGATGAGACCGCCGACAGCACGCCAATACCGATGACCGGCACCGCCAACCCAAGATTGCCGCAGACGAACAGGGCCGAAATCAGTTCGGCGTGCTTGTCCTCCGGCGCCATCTGGTTTCCGACCTCAAGCGTTCCGCGATAGCCGAGCCCGAGCGAGACACCGCCAAATGCGGTGCCGGTCAGCAGGAGAGGTAGCGACGCCAGCGCCTCGGCCGCCACAAGGCAGGCAAGGGCTGGTAGCATCATCCCGGCGCCCCAGAGCATGACATTGCGACTTGAAACGCGCGCGGCTGCATAGACGCCGATTGCGCCTACAAGGAACAGCTCGAAGACAATGGCTCCGGCTGCGGCGCGGCTCGTGAGATGAAGCTTTTCTGAGATCAGGCTCGGCGCAATCGCCGAATAGAAGCCGACCAGCGAGAAAATGGCGAACGTGATGGCGCCCGGCGAAACGAACTGGCGGCGCAGCTTGGCCGGCACACCGATCCGGGGTGCGAGCGATACCTTTTGAAGCGAGCGCCGCTCCTTCACCGTCTCGCGCGTCATCGCCACGGCAATGGCGAGCGGAACTAGAAGCGCGAGATATACGAGGTAGCACAGCGTCAGCGGCAGTGGCGCAAAGGCTGACAGCAACCCAGCGAGCAGAGGGCCCAATCCCAGTCCCACTATGTTGACCGCGACCGTGCGGAGCGACGCGGTCTTGGCGTCGTCGGCATCGTGCAGCTCTCTAAGCCACGCGACAGCCGTTCCTGACGACAATCCGGCGGCGATGCCAGTCACGAGCCGTGCGACGAAGAGCATTGCGGTGCTGTGCGCAAACACAAACAGAAGTGCTGCAATCGCCGCTCCGCCGATCGCGGGCAGCGACACACTCGCGCGGCCGATCTGATCGGACAGCCGCCCGAAGAAGAGCAAGGACGTCAGCGTTCCTGCAACATAGGTTGCGTAGATGAGCGTGAGCGTCAGGACGGAAAAATGGAATTCGCGCGCATAGTCCCGATAGAGCGGGGTCGGCAGCGTGGTCAGCGTGAACAGGAGAACGGTCTGCGCAATCACCGCGGCTTTGGCGCCGCTGCCGGTGAGGGTCGCGTCTTGTGGAACTTCGATTGGCTGGTGCCGCATCTGTTGCCAACGCGAGGCAAAGCGGCTGGTTGCATGTTCCTCAGTCCTTGCGGCTCCGCGATGGGAGCCGTAAGGAACTGAGTTCGACGTTTAGGAACGCTGGCCGGGCTTCGGCGGCGCCTTGGCGGCGTTGTAGGGGTTCTTGTACTTCAGCGCGTGCGCGAGGTTCGTGCCGCGGATGATGCCCGCCGAATGATAGGCGAGGCCCCACGAGTCGATCGACGACATATCCGGGAAGATGCAGGCCTCGAGAACGTCGTTGGGATCGGTGTTCAGCACCCAGCCGCCACCCGCCGCGTTGATGCCGCCGAAGAGATCGGTGCCGCCCACTTGCGAGCAATAACAGGATCCGGGGTTGCCTTGGCAGTTGCCGAGCGGGACCTGCGCGTAATAGGCAAGCGCCGCGAGCGACGGCTGATCCGTGTGGAGCGTGCTGAGCAGCACGTTGATCTGGCTGCCGTCATGCGCCGAAGTGAACTGGCAGAAATCCGCGCTGCCGGAGAGCGTCAGCGGATTGTTGCCGTTGGTGCCGTATTCGGGAATGCGCGTTTGCACCACGCCGCCTTTCTTCACGCAATAGGCGGCGTCACCGCGCGTCGAAGGCACGCTATCGGCGAACGCCGGCGCGCTCACGCCGAGCGACAATGCAACGAGGGCGGCAAGGCCCATCAACAGATTTGTAAATCTCATTTGTCCCTCCTTTTCGGGGCCGGATTCGGCGCGCCGATTGGGAGAAGGCTAGGACAGGACTGGAACGGGCGGGAAGGCTAAAGTTGTATCGCTTTATCGTACCCGGCTCGCAGCGATGATCCGCCGCGTCCGGCGCTCCTCGCGCGCATTGTTGATACTCAGAACCGCATGCAGCACGGCAATCGCCCACAGCACGAAGCCGGCATGGGCGAACAGGATCGTGGCCCAGCACACAATGGAGAGGATGTAGAGGATGAGATTGACAAGCGCCTGGAACGGCTTGCCGGTGAAGAGCAGCGCCAGCGGCGAACAGAAGAAGGCGAGCAGATAGATCATGGTGGACCGGATATGGGGATGGCTTCCGCTGCGTTAAAGGGCCGCCCGGATTCTCGCCGCAACGGGTTCCAGCACTTCCGGCTTCACCATCGCCTTGCCGTGGAAGTGGAGATCGGCACCTACGCTCCGCGGCAAGATGTGGAAATGGACATGCGGAATGGTCTGCCCGGCAGCGGCCCCGTTGAGCTGCGCCAGCATGATGCCGGGCACGCCGAGCGCCTTCTTCACCGCCTCGGCGACCTTCTGCGTGGTGCGGATCGTGGCGCTTGCCACTTCCGGCGAGATGTCGAATAGCGTCTCGCCCGGCTCCTTCGGGATCACCAGCGTGTGGCCTTCGACCGCCGGCATGATGTCCATGAAGGCAAGCGTGTGCTCGTCCTCATAGACCGCCACTTTCGGCAATTCGCCCCGCAGAATGCGCGCGAAAATGTTGTTCGAGTCGTAGGGCATCGGAATCTCCACGAGAGATATCAGGCAAATACGCGTGAGTGCCAAAAAGAGCTGGTGTCCTTATAGAACCAATTTTCATTGGTTGGAGTCCTCAATACAGCGAGCGGCTTCATGTTCATGCGGTAACGGAAGAACAGAGCCGCCAATTCTCTCAGTTGTGCTTCGCTTGGCCGGCGTTTGAGTTTGATGTGCAAGTCACGCAGTTGCCCGGTCACATTCTCCACGCAGCCAATCGACATAAGCCAGGAAAAGAACGCGGCTTCATCCCCGGGCGAGAAATACTTTGGGCCCCTAACTACGATCTTCATCGATCACCTGTGATTTCCGGAACGGCCCGTGCTCCGCCAGTTCTTCGATGTGTTCGGCGACAGCTTCGCGTTCGCGCTTGAGGTAGTCGTCCACCGCGCGCCGCAGGCCCGGGTGGGCGATGTAGTGCGCGCTGTAGGTGGTTGTGGGCATGTAGCCGCGCAGGAGTTTGTGCGCACCCTGGGCGCCGGCCTCGACTTTCTTTAGTCCGCGCGCGATCGCGAATTCGATGGCCTGGTAATAGCAGGTCTCGAAATGCAGGAACGGCACGAACTCGGTACAGCCCCAATTGCGGCCGAACAGCACGCCGTCCCCGAAGAAGTTGAGCGCGCCGGCGATGGTGCGGCCATTGCGTTTGGCCATCACCAGCAGGGTCTGCTCCGCCATGCTGGCACCCACGCGGCTGAAGAAGTCGCGCGTGAGATAGGGATGGCCCCATTTGCGTCCACCTGTGTCCATATAGAATTCGAAGAACGTGTCCCACACGGACTCGGTGAGATCGCGCCCGCTCAGCCAGTCGAACTCGACGCCTTCCGCGCGCACCGCCTCGCGCTCCTTGCGCAAATTCTTGCGCTTGGAAGACGACAACTCGCCGAGGAATTGGGCAAAGTCGGAATAGCCGCGGTTCTCCCAATGGAATTGCTGGTCGGTGCGCAGCAGATAGCCCGCATCGCCAGCCGCGCGCCATTCGTCTTCGGTCAGAAACGTCACATGCAGGGAGGAGGCTTTAAGCTCCCGGACCGCGGTCTGCGCCGTAGAGAGAAGCGCCGCACGGATGGCGTCTTCGCGCTCGGGGTCCGCGATCAGGAAGCGCCGTCCGGTCGCCGGCGTGAACGGCACGCTTGCCTGCAGCTTCGGGTAATAGTCGCCGCCCGCGCGCTCGAGCGCGTCGGCCCAGGCGTGATCGAAGACATATTCGCCTTGGCTGTGGTTCTTCAGATAGAGCGGAAGCAAGCCAACGGTCCGGCCAATGTGCTCGATGACCAGATGCAGCGGCCGCCAGCCCGTGCGCGCCGTGGCCGAGCCCGATTCCTCCACCGCTTCGAAAAACTCGTAGCGCGTGAAGGGATGCGGATCGGCGAGACCGCCGGGATTGGCGCAGGCATTCCACGCCGTTCGCCCGATCTCGATCGCTCGCCCCGCCAGACGTGCGGAAAAATCGTCTGCCGTCACGCGATCTCGAACACCGCTTCGACTTCCGCCGCCACGCCGCGCGGCAGGGAGCCGGCGCCCACAGCCGCGCGCGAATGCTTGCCCGCATCGCCGAACACGTCCTGGAACAGGTCGGAGGCGCCATTGGCGACTTCCGGGTGCTGCGTGAAATCGGGGACCGCATTTACGAACACGCCGACCTTCACGCAGCGCTTCACGCGGTCGAGGTCGCCGCCGCAGGCCGCTTTCACCTGCGCGATCACGTTGACGGCGCAGAGCCGGGCTGCGGCTTTGCCATCTTCCAGCGAGATATCCGCTCCGACCTTGCCGACATATTTGAGCCCGTCGGCGGACATCGTGACCTGGCCGGACACGAACACCAGATTGCCGCTTACGACATAAGGTACGTAGCTTGCGACGGGGGCAGGCGGCTCCGGCAGCGCGATACCAAGTTCTTTGAGACGTGCGTCAATCTTGCCGGACATGCTTGCTCCTTTTGCGATGATCCCGAAGCTACCGCGCCCGCGTCCGGCGCGCTATAGAAAGCCAATGAAGGTTCTCGACGCCGACGATCCTTGCCCCGTACGCGACGGTTTCACATGGCCGGCCGAATGGGCGCTGCATGAGCGCACCTGGATGTGCTGGCCGTGCCGCACCGAGGCGTGGGGCGGGCCGGAACCGTTGCTGCGCGCCAAACAGGCCTTCGCCCGCGTCGCGCGCGCGATCACGACGTTCGAGCCGGTGACGATGGCGGTGCGCCCGCACGATGCCGCGGAGGCGCGCCTCGCCACGGCCGGCAAAGCCGACATCTTCGAAGTTCCGCTCGACGATTCCTGGGCGCGCGACATGGGACCGACATTTCTGCGCGCCGCCGACGGCACCCGTGCCGCCGTGCAATGGCGCTTCAATGCTTGGGGCAACAAATATCATCCCTATGACGAGGACGCGAAGCTCGCGACACGGATCGCCCGCGCCGTGGATGCGCGGGTTTATGAGGCGCCTCTGGTGTGCGAGGGCGGCGCCATTCATGGCGACGGCGAAGGCACGCTGATCGCAACCGAACAGACCCTGCTCAACACCAACCGCAATCCGGAACTGACCCAGCAGGATGTCGAGGAAAGCCTGGCCCTCTATGCCGGCGCGCGGCGGATCGTCTGGCTGGGAGAAGGCTTCTCGGACGACGAAACCGACGGGCATATCGACAACATCGCCTGTTTCGTGGGGCCCGGACGCGTGCTGGTGGGCATTCCGTCCTCGAAGTCGCATCCCGACTACGAGTCTGTGATGGAGGCGATCCGGCGGCTGTCCTTGGCGCGTGACGCCCATGGCCGCGCGCTGGAAATCATCGAACTCGCGCAACCTCTGGAAGAGCGAACGGACGCGCGGGGCCGGTTGCTGCAGGCGAGCTATGTCAATTTCTACCTGCCCAATGGCGGCGTGGTCATGCCGGCCTTCGACGACCCGAACGACGAAAAGGCGCGGGCTGTCCTCGCCGACTGCTTCCCCGATCGCGACATCCTGCAGATCGACGCCCTCGACATCGTCGAAGGTGGGGGCGGCATTCACTGCATCACGCAACAGGAACCGGCATGAGAAATGTAACGCTCGCCGCCACGCAATTTGCTTGCTCCTGGGACGCACTGAAGAACATCGCGAAGGCAAAGGAGCTCGTTCGCGCAGCCGCTGCCAAGGGCGCGAACGCTATCCTGATCCAAGAGTTATTCGAGACGCCGTATTTCTGTCAGGACCAGCTTGTCGATCACTTCAAGCTTGCGGCGCCAGCAGAAGGCAATCCGCTACTAGCGGAGATGTCCGATCTCGCGAAAGAACTCGGCGTCGTGCTGCCGGTGAGCTTTTTCGAAAAGGCGGGCCATGCGCATTTCAATTCGCTTGCGATGGTGGACGCCGACGGCCGCATGCTCGGCGTCTATCGCAAATCGCACATCCCCGACGGTCCAGGCTATCAGGAGAAGTATTACTTCACGCCCGGCGATACCGGCTTTCGGGTGTGGAAGACGAAATTCGGCGTGATGGGTGCGGGCATTTGCTGGGACCAGTGGTTTCCGGAGGCGGCGCGCAGCATGGCGTTGATGGGTGCGGAGGTGCTGTTCTATCCGACGGCAATCGGCAGCGAACCGCCGCCCGCGCCGCCGGTCGACAGCCGCGACCACTGGCGCCGCACGATGCAGGGCCATGCCGCCGCCAACATGGTGCCGCTCGTGGCCTCCAACCGCATCGGCACCGAAAAGAGTTGTGCCAACGATGGCGATATGACGTTCTACGGCTCGTCCTTCATCGCCGACGAGACCGGCGGTCTTGTCGCCGAGATGGGCCGCACCGAGGAGGGCGTCGTCACAGCGAGCTTCGACCTCGAGGCGATCGCGCGCGCGCGGACGTCCTGGGGTCTGTTCCGTGATCGCAGGCCGGAATTGTATCGCGTGATCAGCGGCCACGACGGGAGCTGATCATGGCGAAGGCCAAGCCGCACGCGCCTGACAACAAGGTCGCGCTCTACGAAAAGCTGGTTGCAACCAATCCCAGGGTCGAGCGCAAAGGGGCGGCCAATCCTTACACGTCGCACAAGGGGCGCATGTTCTCAATGCTGGGCAAGGGCGGTGTGATGATCCTGCGCCTGCCTGACGGCGAGCGCGAGGCATTCCTCAAGAAGTACAACACAAAGCTCGCCGTGCAGTATGGGACGACGATGCCGGAATTCGTTGAGGTGCCTGACGCGTTGCTCGCAAAGACGAGCGAACTCAAAAAATATTTCGACCTGAGCTATGCCTGGCTCGACACTCTAAGCGCCAAGCCGACGACAAAGCCCAAGAAAAAAGCGGCCATGCAGAGCGTCACCAAGAAAAAGACGCGTTAGACTATCTTTCCGGTCAGTCCCAGAGCGATCATCACCAGCGCGAGGCTCCGCCGGACACAGTGCCGACCCGTCTCCATCAGCGTCTTGGGATCGTTCGATTTCGGCGCCATGCCCATCATGGTGAGAAAGAACGCCGCCGCCGGAGCGAAGCCCGTCTGCCAAAATAATTTGAGGAATTCAGCGGCCGGTGCGATTTGGTGAAAGCTGATCGTGCCGGCGGCCGCCGAGTCCGCGGCCCTTGGCGACGGCATCGCTGCCGAACCGGGCGCGGACGTTGTCCATTGCGTGTTCGGCCTGCGCGCGCTTGCCGGCGCCGCGGTCGACAAGATCGTCGGGATCGCATTCGCTCGCCGCGCAGATATTATGCAACCCCGCGCCGAGCAGGCGGTAAGAGGTACCGTCGGCTTCGCGGCGCAAGGCTTCGCGCGCGACGCGGAAGATGCGGTCGGCGAGCTGCGTTGGGGCATCGAGCGATACGCTGCGTGTGCGGATCTTGAAGTCGGCGGTCTTGATCTTCAGCACCACGGTGCGGCCGCCGAGATCCATTGCCTTGGCGCGCGCCGACACGCGTTCGCATTGCCGCCAGAGGATTTTTTCGAGTTCGTCGAATCTGGCAATGTTTTCGTCGAACGTCGTTTCGGACGAGATGCTCTTCATCTCGCCCGAGGAATCGACCGCACGCGTGTCCTGGGCATGCGCCAGACGGTAGAGCCAGAGTCCGGTGCTGCCATAGCGGCGCGCGAGGTCACGCTGGTCGGCGTCCTGGATCTGCCCGATGCGCGTGATGCCGTCCTTTGCGAGCTTCGCCTGCAGCGCCGCACCGGCGCCCCGGATCATGCCGACCGGCTTGTCGCGCAGGAACGCGACCGCTTCCTCTGCACCGATCACGGCAAAGCCGCGCGGCTTGTCGAGTTCGCTCGCGAGCTTGGCGAGGAATTTGTTGCAGGAAAGCCCGATCGAAACCGTGATGCCGAGCTCGCTCTCGATGCGTTTGGCGAGCGCCGCCATGGTTTTGGCCGGACTCTGGCCATGCAGTTTCTCGGTTCCGGAGGGGTCGAGATAGGCCTCGTCCAGCGACAGCGGTTCGACCAGCGGCGTCAGATCCCGCATCAACGCCCGCACCCGGCGGCCTTCCTCGACATATTTCGCCATGCGGGGCCTGATGACGACGGCCTTGGGGCAGAGCTTCAGCGCCTTGAACATCGGCATCGCCGACCGCACGCCGTCGATCCGCGCAATATAGCAGCAGGTCGAAACCACGCCCCGCTTCCCACCGCCGACGATGACCGGCTTGTCGGCAAGCGAAGGATCGTCGCGCTTTTCGATCGCGGCGTAGAACGCGTCACAATCGAGATGCGCGATGGAAAGGTCATGCAGCTCGGCATGCGATACGATGCGATGCCCGCGGCAGTTTGAGCACCGCGACGCTCCCTCGGCAGCATCAGCAAGACAGTCACGGCAGAAGGCAGGCAATGCGAGAACCGGTTGGACAACGCGCTATTATAACTGCTTCTTCCAGTGCTGGGGATTTCTGTGGCTGTGAAAACAGGAATAGACGACAATCATGCTGCCTTGATGCCGGTAGAAGATGCCATATGGAAAGCGGCGAATCACGAAGCGCCGAGCGCCGCGGCCCACTGGTGGAAATGCCGATGGCCGCTCTGCAATGGCCAACAACGCCTGGGCGACGTCTTGGACAAACGCAACACCGAGCCCAGGCGAACGTTCCTCATACCAATCAGCGGCCTCGCGTATCTCGCGTTCGGCCGATGGGGTAATTTCGATGCTGTTCATTCAAAGCGGGAGAGTAGCCGTGCGCGGACCACTTCCCACGATGTCGCCGTTGAGGGATCGCGCTCGTGTTCGTCAATCCTCCGCTCTAGTTCCCGCATCTGTTCATCCGACAGGGCGAACGGTCCGTCAGGTTCGTTAGCGACGCTTTCCCAAAGCTCTTCTGCCGCCTGCATCCTCTCCTCGGTGCTGAGCTTGAGGAGCTGATCGACCAACTCATGGCGTGTCATAGGATGCCTCCAGAGGTACATTTTTCCGCGTTGTCAGACACATTGCAACTGGGAAGCCGTAGTGCGGCTCTTCGCCTATAGTCGATCCTCGATGAACCGTCGCGCCGTGGGCCAGTCCGGTGCGTAAAAGTGGGCGTCTTTTGCGGGTGGAAGCAGTGGCTTCAGTTTCTCGTCTCCAACCAGATGGATGCACGTGACCTGTGGTGCCGTCTGTGCGACGGAAGCGATGTGCTGCGGGATGTCGTCGACGAAGAACGTCGTCGCAGACACATGGTCGGCGAGGTGCTTCACCGCGGCACCCTTGGGTCCCGTGTTGGACACGAGCGGGCAATTGATCCCGAGCACCGACAGGTTGCGCGCACGCGGCACGGCCTGTACCGGGGTAATGTTGGTGAGAACCGCGAGCTGCGCCCGCGCGCCGAGCGCCGCCAGCGCCTCGCGCGCGCCGTCGACCGGTTCCAGCCAGTCCAGATCGCTGCGGAATTCCTCGAGCAGGGCGGTCACCTCCACGTCGAGCACAGCCGCATCATCGTCGATTCGCTTCACATTGCGATGCAGGCGGTAGCTGCCGAGGTCGAGATAGAGACCGTGCCGCCGCAGGTGACGGTCGAACCCATCCACGAATCGCAGCACCACCTCATCGGCATCGACGATCACAAGCGGCCGCCCGCGTTCGAGCCGCGAAAGTGCTGCACCCAGGCTGTAGGCTTCGCTCATGGGCCTGCCAGCACGTGCCGCGCCATGTGGACCTCGCGAGCCGGAATGGAAGTGGCATCGCAGAAACCCACCAGAAGCTCTTCATGCGTCAGCAGAAAATCGAGCACGGCGCCGAGGAATTCCAGCTCTTCGATCCGTACCCTGAGGGTCTCGGCCGACGCCCCCGAAAGATCCAGGAACCGGTTCAGTTCCAGCTCGAAATCTGCCAAGTAGCCCAAAGCCTTGAGCGCAATCGTCGCAGCCTGGTCCGGGGTGGTTTTTAGGGCCATTGTCAAGGGAGCGTTAAGACATCCGATCTAATACTGAAAGCGCCAGGCCGTGGCCGTTCTTATGCAGGCGGTCACTGGTGGGACCACGATTGGGCGCGCGTGCGCTTCGGAGAGTCAAGCAATGGATGCCAAGACCAAGACCGTTCTGATCGTGGAAGACAACGAGCTGAACATGAAGCTCTTCCATGACCTCCTGGATGCGCATGGCTACAACATCCTGCAGACCAAGGACGGCATGGAGGCACTCGACATCGCGCGCGAGCACCATCCTGACCTGATCCTGATGGACATCCAGCTTCCCGAAGTGTCGGGCCTGGAAGTGACCAAGTGGCTGAAGGAAGACGATTCGCTCAAAGCCATTCCCGTGGTGGCCGTCACCGCGTTCGCCATGAAGGGCGACGAAGAGGTGATCCGCCAGGGCGGCTGCGAAGCCTACATTTCGAAACCCATCTCCGTGACGAGCTTTCTGGATACCGTGCGCCGCTTCATCGGCTAGCGACAACAATAACCGTATTGGGTAGGGCATGACCGCGCGGGTACTGGTCGTCGACGATATTCTCTCGAACGTGAAGCTGCTCGAGGCGAAGCTGTCGGCGGAGTATTTCGAAGTTGTCAGTGCCTATAACGGTCTGGAAGCGCTCGCCAAGATCGCCGAGCATGCACCCGACATCGTCCTGCTCGATGTCATGATGCCGGGCATGGACGGTTTCGAGGTCTGCCGCCGCATCAAGTCCGACCCCAAGACAGCCTACATTCCAGTCGTGATGGTCACGGCCCTTGACCAGCCGAGCGATCGTGTCGCCGGTCTCGACGCCGGCGCCGACGATTTCCTCACCAAGCCCGTCGACGACGCAGCCCTGTTCGCGCGCGTGCGCAGCCTAGTGCGCCTCAAGATGATGACCGACGAGCTGCACATGCGCGAGTCGACGGGCCAGAGCATGGGTCTGCTCGATCCGATCGGCACGCTGCAGGACGGCAACGCGACCGGACGCATCCTCATTATCGAAGACCGGCCTGAATCGGTTCAGTGGTTCGCGAGCGCGCTTGCGCCGGCCAATGAGGTCGCGTCAGTCGATACCTTCGAGGAAACGCTGGTGCGGGTGCGCGGCGGCGATTTCGACCTCATCGTCGTCAGCCTCGGCATGCGCGGCTTCGACGGCCTGCGCCTGTGTTCGCAGCTTCGCTCAATCCCCGAAGCGCGCAACACGCCGATCCTCGTGGTGGTAAGCGAAGGCGATCGCCGCAAGCTCACCCAGGCGCTGGAGATGGGCGTCAACGACTATCTGACGCGTCCCGTGGACCGCAACGAACTGGTCGCGCGCGTTCGCACGCAATTGCGCAAGAAGCGTTACGCCGATCGCCTGCGCCGCAACGTCCAGCTCTCTCTCGAGATGGCGATCACCGATCAGCTCACCGGCCTGCACAATCGCCGCTATATGACGAGCCATCTCGACAATCTGATGATGCAGACGGCGAAATCGTCGAAG
>Ga0105239_10005129_pt1 | contig 15463 bp, 13 predicted proteins | sample KBSC44metaG_FD_92761 | JGI IMG/M metagenome (GOLD analysis project Ga0105239, IMG submission 92761) | Corn rhizosphere microbial communities from Kellogg Biological Station, Michigan, USA - KBS C4-4 metaG | ecosystem: Host-associated > Plants > Roots > Rhizosphere > Soil | place: Michigan, USA...
CCATGATACCATTAAAAAAACATTGATTCATCATGACCTGAGCTTGCGAAAGCCATGATACCATTAAAAAAACATTGATTCATCATGAAACGAATGATATTGGCAGGGCTATTGGCTGTCAGTCTGTATGCCTGTCAGAAGACCGTACATCTCAATCTCAACAATGCGGCGCCGGAGATCGTCATCCAGGGGGAAGTCACCGATGATACAACGGGACCTTATACCGTACAGATCAACAGGAGTGTACCCTTTTATGCCGAGAACAATTTCCCGGCTGTCAGCGGGGCTTCTGTCAGGATCAGCGACAACGAGGGGCATGTGGACAGCCTGGTGGAGACGAGCGCAGGGGTGTATATCACGCAATCACTGAAAGGCAGGCCCGGCAATACTTATACGTTGTCTGTTCTGTCACAGGACACATTGTATACGGCTGTCTCCACTATGCCACAGCCTGTGAAGTTCGATTCTGTCAGCTTCAATCACCAGCGTATCTTTGGGGATAAAAACATATATGCCATCCCTAATTTCCAGGACCCGCCCGGCATTGCGAACTACTATCAATTTGTCGAGTATCTGAATGACAAATTGCTGAACAAGGATATCTTTGTATTTGACGACCGGCTGTCGGACGGAAGGTATATTTCCCGGAGCCTGCGTAATGACAGCGCATATTTACAGCCCAATGACTGGCTGGAGGTAAGGATGTATTGTATCGACAAGCCCGTATTCGACTATTTCGATCAGCTGGATCAGTCAGGAGGCCGGGGAGGGAATAATTCCGCCAGCCCCGCCAATCCTACTTCAAACATTAGCAACGGGGCGCTGGGGTATTTTAGTGCGCATACCGTGCGGAGCATAAAACTACAGGTATATTAAAGTGGTATAAAATATTATTTCATTGTGTCATCTGGTCGGCGCTGGTGTCCTGTGTGCTTGTATTGGGGCCGCGGCCTTCCTCCGAGCATCCGATGCCCTGGAGCAGCGTACAGGTAATGTGGTCTGTGGTCCCCTGTATAGTATTGTTCTATGCGCATGCGTACTGGCTGATGCCATACTATCTCTTCCGGCGGCGAAAAGCGATGTACTGGACGCTATTGATAGCGCTGGGGGTTGCGGTCAGCTTTATTTCCGGACTGGCATACTACTTCAATGTCAATAACCATGTGGCAGGTCATACCTATCCTCAGGCCGTACTGAGGCGAACCGCGCCTGTGTTATTTTTCGCACTGGCCAGCGCCTGCGTGGGCGCTTTTGTACAGAACTCCCGGCTCGAGAAGGATCGAAAGGAAAAGGAGACCGAGCATCTGCGTACGGAATTGTCTTTTCTGAGAGGACAGGTAAATCCTCATTTTATGCTGAATGTGCTCAACAGCATGGTATTGATGGCGCGGAAGAAGTCCGGGCTGCTGGAGCCCGCGTTGCTGGAGCTGGCGGAGCTGATGAACTATATGTTATATGAGGCGGATCATGAGCGGATAAGACTGGAGGATGAGCTGGAATATCTGCGGGTGTACATCGACCTGCAGATGCTGCGTTTTAAGGATGATGTGACCGTGCAGTTCAATACTCCCGCAGGTGTAGGAGATCAGCGTATCGAACCCATGCTGCTGATACCGATGGTGGAAAATGCATTCAAGCATGGCATAGGCCTTGTGGAGTCACCCATGATCCATATCGATGTGAGCGTTACGGAGGAGAATATCCTTTCCGTGACCGTAAAGAATAAGTATAGGTATTTGCTGGAGTCGGAGGAGAAGCCGGCTGGTATTGGATTGAGTAATTTAAAAAAGAGACTTGATCTTATCTATCCGGGGACGTATAACCTGCAAATGGTAAGAAAACATATTGATGGTGTAGAGAATTGGTTTAGCATATCCTTAAATATCCCACTGCAATGATACGATGCATCGCTGTCGACGACGAGACGCCCGCGCTGGATATTTTGGAGGACAATATCAGCAGGGTGCCTTTTTTGCAATTAGTAAAGAAGTGTAAGAATGCCTATCAGGCCATGGAGGCGCTGCAGCAGGAGCGTATCGACCTGCTATTCCTGGATATCGAGATGCCCGGGGTCAGCGGGCTGCGGATGTTGAAGGATTTGACGGAAAAGCCCATGGTGATCTTTATTACCGCTTACCGGAAATATGCGGCGGATGGGTATGACCTGGATGTGCTGGATTACCTGGTAAAGCCCGTGAGCTTTGAACGATTTCAGCGGGCGGCGAACAAGGCGCTGGAGTACCAGGAGCTGCGGCAGAAGGAGAAGGCTTCGCCATTCCCGGACTATATATTTATACAGAGTGAGCACAGGCTCACAAAAGTGTTTGTGCATGAGATACTTTATATAGAAGGACTGGGGAATTATATCAAACTATATCTGACATATTCGTCCCGGCCCATCCTTTCCAAGCTAAGCATGAAGGCCATTGGGGAGAAGCTGCCTTCGGGAAAGTATTCGCGGGTACACAAGTCCTTTATAGTAATGATGGATAAGATCAGCAGCGTACATCATGACAGCATTATGATCGGCGAGACGGAGATACCTTTGAGCAGGTTTTATCGCGATGAATTTTTCAAGCTCATACATAATGCCTAAATTCATGCGGACGGACTGGAGGTTCGTCGGCCGTAGGCCAGACATTAGCGTAATTAAAATGATGTTATGAAGGCATTCTCTCTCTTCTTTTTAGCTTTTCTTTTTAGCAATGTGTACGCTGGACCCATTCATCTGCTCCCGCAGCCTGTGTCGGTGACGGAGAAATCCGGCAAGTTTGTCTTTGACGGTGGTGTGCGGGTGCGCATTTCCGACGTTTCCCTCCAATCCGCTGCGGACTGGTTCACGGGTCAGCTGGGGGCGATGGGGCAGGGTAAGAAGCCCGTGGTGCTGGAGCTGATGAAGGACCGGAACGTGGTGGGTAAGGAAGGGTATGTGCTGACCGTCACTCCTTCGGAAGTGCGGATCAAGGCTAATGAGGCGGCAGGCGCCTTTTATGGATTACAAACCTTGCTGCAGCTGATGTCGCCGGACGGCGATGCCGGTGGAAAATGGGCTCCCTGTGTGGAGATCACGGATTATCCGAGGTTTGGCTGGAGGGGGCTAATGCTGGATGTAAGCCGTCATTTCTTTACGAAACAGGAGGTGGAGAAGTACATCGATGAGATGGTGCGTTATAAGTTCAATACTTTGCATTTGCACCTGAGCGATGATCAGGGGTGGCGTCTGGAGATAAAGAGTCTGCCTATGCTGACCAAAACAGGGGCCTGGAGTGTATCGCGGACCGGGAGATGGGGCGAATTCATGCCGGCGCTGGCTGACGAACCTGCTACGCAAGGCGGTTTTTATACACAGGATGAAATGCGGGAGATCATCGAATATGCGAAAAAGAGATTTGTCACTATACTACCCGAAATAGATGTTCCGGCGCACAGCCTGGCGTTGATAGCGTCCTATCCCAACCTGTCCTGTACACAGCTGAATTACCCCGTGAATGCCGGGTTCCGCAACCCTACACGGGATGACAACGCTCTTTGTATCGGTAACGATTCGGTGTTTGATGTGCTGGACAAGATATTTACGGAGTTGGCAGCCCTTTTCCCCTGCGAGTATATTCATATCGGCGGGGACGAGGCATACAAGGGTTTTTGGGCTGGCTGTCCCAAATGCAAGCGGCGGATGGAGCAGGAGCATTTGAATAATGTGGACGAGCTGCAAAGCTATTTTGTCAAGCGGATGGAGAAGATGCTGAAGGCCAAGGGTAAGAAGCTGATAGGATGGGATGAGATCCTGGAAGGAGGATTGGCGCCCGAGGCGACCGTGATGAGCTGGAGGGGCATGAAGGGTGGTATTACCGCGGCGAGGATGAATCACCAGGTGGTGATGACGCCCTGGGATTTTTGTTACCTGGACCTTTATCAGGGGGAAGCTTCGGCGGAGCCGCCTACCTATGGGATTTGCAGGCTGAAGGATTCGTATACTTATGATCCTGTGCCGGACAGCGTGGATGAGAAATTCATATTAGGAGGGCAGGGGAATCTCTGGACGGAGTCCGTGGCCAAATTCAGGCATGTGGAGTATATGACCTGGCCCAGGGGGCTGGCGTTGGCAGAAGTCTACTGGAGTCCAAAGTCAGCTCGTAATTGGGATGATTTTACCGGAAGAATGGAGACCGAGTTCAAGCGGATGGATGCGGCGGATATAAAATATGCGCGGAGCGCCTATAATGTGATCTTTACGCCCAAGCGGCAGGATCGCGATTTTACTATTACGTTGTCTACGGAAGTGAGTGGTCTGGATATTTACTACACTTTTGACCAGACCAATCCGGACAAGCATTACCCTAAATACGACGGTACACCTATCAAATTCCCTATGGGAGCTACGCAGTTGAACGTGATCACCTATCGGGATGGGAAGCCTATCGGAGCGCAGGTGAATGTGAAGAAGGAAGATCTGGCCAAGCGTTTGGATCAGGGAAGGCACGTGTACTGACCCTGTTGCTGTTGTGCTGTCAGTCCCAGGCGCCCAATATCCGCCGGGTGAGGATGATCTCGGCTGTGTGGTAGCTGTTGTGGTCGGCGATGACGAGGGCTTCGCGGAAGAGGCTTTGGCCGCCGCCATAGGGGAAGGGTTTGTAGATGTCTTCGCCTGCCACGTGCAGGAGGGCGATAAAGGCCTTTCTATCGGAGGTAATTTGCTGTAATGATTTCTTCAGCGCGTGCTCATTGGGCAAGGCAGGATGTTCCGGCCAGTATTCATCGGGCCATCGGGGGCTTTTGTGGCCGGGGCCTTTTGAGAATTCCAGGATATCCCATTGGGTGATACGGATATGTTCTATCAGCTGCCAGATGCTATAAGCGGAGCCATCTGGGACCTGGCTAAAAAAAGGGACAGGTAATCCTTTTACTGCTTTGTCGAAGGTGGCGTGAGCATTGCCTTTTTCCAGGAGAAATTCCAGCTCGTGGATAATAAAGGTAGTGGTGTCTTGCATGAAGATGGCGATGCGAAAACTATGCCCGCACTCCCGCACATATAATAATCCATTTTTTTTGGAGGATTATCCATTTCGGAAGGGCCTCTTTTCGATAATTTTATCTCCTAATCATCTAAAAATGAAGTTCAAACCACGTCTAACGAGCTTTTGTCTATTTATTGCCGGAGTACTGCCCGGGGCGCTGATGGCGCAAGCCTCGCTGATACCTATCGAGACTGCAAACAATGCTCTCGTCCTGCGGGTGGAGTCCAACAAGGACCTGCGGATAGCTTATTTTGGTAAACGGCTGTCCCGGAGTGATGAATATGGCCTGGCGGCTTCTGTCAATCATCAACCCGGCGATCCTTCTGACGAGTTCAGCTCGGCCTATACGCCCAGCGGGTCGCGGAACCTTCTCGAGCCTGCCATAACCGTGGCCCATGCGGATGGGAATTATTCATTGGACCTTAGATTCGTTAGCCAGCAGGTGACCAGGGTGAGCGATGATGTGTCTTTGTTAACCGTGCTGTTGAAGGATCCGGTGTATGATCTTGAGGTGACGCTGTATTATAAATCCTATTACAAGGAGGATGTCATCGAGCAGTGGAGCATGATCCGGCATCACGAAAAGGGGAATGTGGTCCTTTATAAGTATGCATCGGCCAATCTGCATGTCATATCTGATGGGTATTGGCTGCGTCAATATCATGGGGACTGGGCAAAGGAGATGCAGCCGGAGGAGACCAGGTTGACCCATGGGATCAAGACCCTGGATACGAAGCTCGGCACCCGGGCCAATCTTTATCAGCCGCCGGTGTTCATGGTCAGTCTGGGCAGCCGGCCTGCTACGGAGGATGAGGGGACCGTGTTGTATGGAGGGGTGGAATGGAGCGGTGATTTCAGGGTGGACCTGGAACTGGATCCCCAGGATAATCTCCGGGTCATCGCGGGTATCAACAATTATGCTTCACCTTATACCCTGGCGCCCAATGAAGCATTTACCACGCCTGCCTGCTGGTATGTGCTGTCGGACAAGGGGAAGGGGGATGCCAGCCGCAAGGTGCAGCGTTGGGCAAGAGACTATAAACTGCTGGATGGCAATGGCAGCAGGCTGACGCTTTTGAACAATTGGGAGTCTACCTATTTTGATTTTAACGAGTCGAAGCTGGCGGACCTGTTAAAGGATACAAAGAAGCTGGGGGTGGATCTTTTCCTCCTGGACGATGGATGGTTTGCCAATAAGTATCCCCGGAACGACGATCATGCGGGTTTGGGTGACTGGCAGCCCAACCGCAGCAAGCTGCCCAATGGGATCGCTTCTTTGGTAAAGGAGGCGCAGTCGGATGGGGTAAAGTTTGGGATATGGGTGGAGCCCGAGATGGTCAATCCCAAGAGCGAATTGTATGAGCAGCATCCTGATTGGGTCGTTAAGCAGCCCAAAAGAGAGGAGCATTATTTCCGTAATCAGCTGGTGCTGGATCTGACCAATCCGAAAGTACAGGATTTTGTCTTTGGCGTGGTGGATGGTCTTTTTACGCAGAATCCTGATCTGGCCTATATCAAATGGGACTGCAATGCGGTGATATTCAATGCTGCGTCGGCCACGTTGAAGGATCAATCCCATTTTTATGTGGATTATGTGCGTGGGTTATACAAGGTGCTGGAGCGGCTGCGCGCCAAATATCCGAAAGTGCCGATGATGCTATGCTCGGGCGGCGGCGGAAGGGTAGATTATGGCGCTCTGCAATATTTTACAGAGTACTGGCCCAGTGACAATACGGACCCGCTGGAACGGATCTTTATACAATGGGAGTATTCGTATTTCTATCCTGCCATTGCCTCTTCCAACCATGTTACGGACTGGGGTAAGCAGCCGTTGAAGTTCCGCACAGAGGTCGCCATGATGGGCAAGCTGGGTTTTGACATTGTAGTGAGCAAATTGAGCCCGCAGGACCTGGAATATGTGCAGGGTGCTGTAAAGACCTATAATGATATCAAGGGGATGGTATGGCATGGCGATCAGTACCGTTTGTCTGATCCCTCTGGCAGCAGCGTGGCCTGTATGCAATATGTGGATGAGGGGAAGAGCAGGAGCGTGGTCTTTAGCTACCTGGTGAATTACCGATATGGCGCGGGAAGCTTGCTGCCTGTGAAGTTAAAGGGGCTTGATCCTGGGAAAAGATATAGTGTGGTGGAGATAGACCTGTATCCGGGAACTACTTCGAAGGTTGGGGGTGTGTATTCGGGGGATTTTCTGATGAAGGTGGGGATCAATCCTGAGGTGCATCAGGGGAGGATGAGCGTGGTGCTGTCGGTGAATGAGGAGAAATGATGGTGCGACCTCCGTCTAATGTGTAAAAAATACAGTAAGTAATCATTACATGATACAGGGATTGTGGAAACAATCCCTGTTGACTTTTATAATAAAAACGAACGACTCCAGCAAGCCATGACGGCTTGAGGCTTTTGATAGGCTTTACAACGGCCAGTTAGCTAATTGTCTGCAGGCCTTTCGCGGCTCCTGAATAATATAAAAGAGGGGTCTGTAGAAACAAACCCCGCACTGTTTTTTAGACAGTCACATGAGAAAACTATATGGACGGCGTTAACCGCAATATTTTATACGTGCATTCGTGGCTATCAAGGAAATGCTTGTCAGAGTAATGTGTAGTAGCTTTGACGGAAAAGTTTTGTATGATCTCAGTGTGCCGGCAAGGATGAGGTTGTTAGACTTAATGGGATCCGTCGTGCCCTTATGTCTTATGGAAAGTTACAGATGGAACACATGGCAAAGTTAATGTGAATTAATTCAATAAGTCAAGGTGTTGACAGTAAATTTTTTCTAAAAATAGGGCCTGTTTTTTGTCCATTGCGAGGTCCCGTTGGTGTATGGGGAGACCGCCTTTATGTAGAAAAACTGTCCTGTACCGTGCTGGAGGCACTTCCCGCACATATCCTACCTGTCCGGTGGGAAATTCCTACCTTTGCAAAAACAAGCATTTATGGAGCAAGCCGGGACCAGGACCTTTGCCGACATCATCAGCGGCGACAAGCCTGTACTCGTGGATTTTTCCGCGGAATGGTGCGGTCCGTGCAAGATGATGCCTCCTATATTGAAGGAGCTAAAGACTAAGCTGGGTGATGCTGTCACGATATTGAAGATGGACATCGACCGGAATCCGGCTGTGGCGGCGTCTTACCAGATACAGAGTGTGCCTACGCTGATCGTCTTCCGGAATGGCCAGATCAAGTGGAGACAGAGCGGTGTGCTGCCGGCCGGGCAGATACAATCGGTGCTGGAAGGGATCCTGCGACAGGGATGATGGATGATGCTGCTAATGGCAATTTTTATATTTAGCATCCACATGATCCGCAAAATCACATAATTTCCGGCATGAAACCGAAATATAATCCCCGAATTAACCAATTTTTGGTCTCGTGTGCGGCGGCTTTTTTATTCTTCTGCGGCGGTCTGCAGGCACAACAACGTCTTACTTCTTATGTTGATCCTTTTATAGGTTCCGGCGGTCATGGTCACGTCTTTGTAGGCGCCAGCGTTCCTTTTGGCGCGGTGCAGCTGGGGCCTGAGAATATTTTTTCGGGATGGGACTGGTGTTCCGGCTATAATTATCCGGACAGCATCCTGGTTGGCTTTTCCCACACACATCTCAGCGGCACGGGTATCCCTGATCTGGGCGATGTGCTGATCATGCCTTATACGGGGGATATACGTTGGAATAAAGGTACCCGAAAGAATATCGACACAGGGTATGCCTCCCTTTTTTCTCATAAGGAAGAAAAAGCAGAGCCGGGCTATTATAGTGTCAGGCTTGCACGTTCCGGTGTACAGGTGGAATTAACAGCCACTGAAAGAGTGGGCTTTCATCAATATCAAATTCCTTCCGGAAAGGATCTTCATATCATCATAGATTTGAAGGAAGGCACGGGGGATCGTATGACGGATGCGGATATAAAGCAGGTGGATGAGCATACGCTGGAAGGGTATCGTTTTTCAAAGGGATGGGCGAATGATCAGCGACTTTATTTTACCATTCGGAGCGAGCAGCCGATAAAGAACTTTACCGTACAGGATAAGAAGGGGCTTATTACCTGGGATCATCCCGCCGATGTTGTGAGGCTGAAAGTAGGCATTTCTCCTGTGAGCGCTGCCGGCGCCCTGGCGAATATCGAGGCGGAGATACCCGACTGGGATTTTGATAAAGTGAGGAAGGATGCGGAGGAGAAGTGGAACGGCGAGCTGTCGCGCGTACAGGTGGAGGCACATAGCGATGTAGATAAGAAGCTGTTTTATACTGCGCTGTACCATACTATGATCGATCCCTCCATCTTTAACGATCACAACGGGGATTACATGGGCAGTGATAAGAAGGTCTATAAGGCGGCGTCCTTTACGAATTATAGTGTCTTTTCGCTATGGGATACTTACCGGGCGAATCATCCGCTGTATACATTGATCCAGCCTGACAGGGTGAATGATCTGATCCAGACCATGCTGGCTATTTATCAGCAGCAGGGCAAGCTGCCTATCTGGCACCTCATGGGTTGTGAGACAAATACCATGCCCGGCACCAGCGGTGTGCAGGTGATAGCGGAGGCTTATCTGAAAGGTTATCGTGGATTCGACACCGCGCTGGCGCTGGCGGCGATAAAGGGTTCCGATATGCGGAACGACGCCGGGCTGGACTATGTGCGGCAGCAGGGATATATTCCCGGTGACAAGATCCAGGAATCGGTGGCGAAGGCCATGGAGTATTGTATCAGCGATGGGAGCGCCGCGTTGATGGCTATGAAGATGGGGCGGAGGGAAGACTATGCATGGTTTGCCAAAAGGGCGAAGAATTACCGGAATTATTTCGATAGCACGGTGGGTTTCTTCCGGGGCAAGCGTGCCGATGGCAGCTGGAATCCTGTCTTTGATCCTGCAAAAACCTCTCATCCCTGGATAGACGATTATGCGGAGGGGAATGCCTGGCAGTATCTCTGGCTGGTGCCGGAGGATGTGGAAGGGCTGATAAAGCTGCTGGGCGGGGACAAGGCTTTTGTCAAAAAGCTGGATCAGCTGTTTACGACCCCGACGCCATATGATCCCAAGGCTCCGCCTGATATTGCGGGTCTCATCGGTCAGTATGCCCATGGCAACGAGCCGGGTCATCATACTACCTACTTATTTGCATACGCTGGCGCGCAATGGAAGACGGCCGGGAAGGTGCGTTATATCCTAAAGAAAATGTACCAGGCGGCTCCCGATGGCATCAGCGGGAATGAGGACTGCGGGCAGATGTCGGCATGGTATGTCTTTTCTGCCATGGGTTTTTATCCTGTATTCCCCGCCAGCGGGGCTTATGTGCTGGGAAGCCCGTTGATGGACAAGGCTACGATCAGCCTGCCGGAGGGTAAGAGCTTTGTTGTCGAAGCTGTGAATAACAGTCCTGAGAATATCTATATCCAAAGCGTGGAGATGAATGGCCGTCCTTATACCAAGAGCTATATCCTGCACCAGGACATCCTCAAGGGAGGAAGTCTGCGGATCACGATGGGCAGCAAGCCGAACTATCAGTTTGGTGCGGGGGCTTCCAGCCGGCCAAAGTCGGATTATTCAAAATGATGCCGGGGGCGGGATAAGCCATAACTTTAGGGGATGAAAAATCTATATTTTCTCGCGGTCATTCTTGTACTGCCAGCGCTGGTATTTTCCCAGAGCATCGTATTAAAGAATGTCTCCATCATTGACGGGACGGGGGCGGCTGTCCGGCGGAATACCAATATGGTCATAAAAGATGGGGTGATACAGGGTATCGGGGGGGTGAACCCTATGAGCGGGCCTGTGACAACCGTGGATATGGAGGGACATTTTATCATGCCCCTTATTACGAATGCGCATGGGCATCTGGGGAATGTAAAAGATACCACGATGTCGGCCAGCAATTATACATCCGACAATGTCCGCAACCAGCTGCAGCGGTATCTTAGCTATGGGGTAGGGGCCATGCTGTCGATGGGGACCGAGCAGCCGCTGGGAGTGAAGATCAGGGACTCGTCCAGGGCGGGCCTTATACCCGGGGCTGTGATGTATTCGGCTATCTATGGGTTTGGCGTTAAGAATAGTCTACCGCCCGAGTCGATGGGATTTTCGCATATCTACCGGCCCGAGACGGTCGAGGAGGCGATAAAGGATGTGGATGAGCTGGCGCCGCTGCATCCGGACGCCATAAAGATGTGGGTGGATGGGAACCCGACCATGAAGGAAGATATCTATACCGCCATTATACAGGAAGCGCATAAGAATGGTATCCGGGTGGCTTCGCATCTTTACCGTCTGGCCGATGCACGCAAGCTGGTAGCTGCAGGTGTGGATATCATTGCGCATAGTATCCGGGACAGTGTGATCGATGACGCGTTTGCGGAAGAGATAAAGAGAAAAAATATCGTTTATATACCAACGTTGTCGCTGGATGAGTTTGCCTTTATCTATGCGGATGACCCCGAGTGGGTGAATGATCCTTTTTTCCGCAATGCGCTGGAGCCGGGGGTATATGAGATGGTGACGAGCGCTGCTTATAAGGAGAGGGTGAAGAGTAATCCTGCCACTGCGCGGGAAAGGGCTGCGTTGCGTACCGCTATGAAGAACCTGCTGATCCTGCACAAGGCCGGGGTGAAGATAGCATTGGGTACGGACTCGGGGGCGATGCCCATTCGGGTGCAGGGTTTTGCCGAGCACCTGGAAATGGAATTGATGGTGGAGGCGGGATTGATGCCGCTGGAGGCGATAAAGGCGGCTACGCTGAATAGCGCTGTTTTGTTGAAGAGAGACGGGTCGCTGGAAGTGAGGAAGGAGGCCAGCTTTATTGTATTGAACAAAGACCCGTCCGTTAATATCCGGAATACGCGGGATATCAGGGCTGTTTGGGTAAAAGGGAGGGTAGTAAGATGAAAAATGGTGGAAGGCTATCCCGAGCCCGGGCGTAATTATTTTGTAAATTAGTTTATCAATTACAGTAAGCTAATATCGATCCTGCTTATTCTCACCGGCCTTTCGACTGCGTGGATGGGCATGCCTGGTCCCGAGCCATATACAGCCGTGTATCCTGCTTATTTTGGGAACCGGATCAATGTTCCGGCGGATAATCCAATGACCGTGCAGGGTATCCAACTGGGGAGAATGCTGTTCTATGAGACCGCCCTGTCCGCCAATCGTCAATTGTCCTGCGCCACCTGTCACCGGCAGGAGCTGGCGTTTACGGATGGCCGGAAGTTCAGCGCCGGTGTTGATGGAGTGTTGCAGGACCGTAATTCCATGTCGCTGGCCAACCTATTGTGGGTCCGTAATTTCTTTTGGGATGGGAGGGCGAGAGGGCTTGAGCAGCAAGCGGAAACGCCGCTGACGAACCCGCATGAGATGGGCCAGGACCTGGCTGTCAGCGCCGCAAGGCTGCAAGGCATGTCGATGTATCCGCCTGTGTTCAGGGCTGCTTTTGGGAGTGATACTATCAAAGGGGATATGATCCTGAAGGCGCTGGCGCAATTCGAGCGTACGCTGATCTCTGCCCATTCCCCTTATGACCGGTATCTTCAAGGTGTCTACAAACCCACAGCGTCGGAGGCGGCGGGTATAGAGCTTTTCTATGGCAAGGGTGGATGCGGTCATTGTCATGGCGGTCCCAAAACGTATAGCGAGCTGTATCATAACAACGGGCTGGACAGCGTGTCGAAAGACCCTGGGAGGGAGAAGATCACCGGTGAATCTTATGATAGAGGCAGGTTCCGGGTGGTGACGCTGCGGAATATTGCTTTGACGGCACCCTATATGCATGATGGACGGTTTGCCACCCTGGAGGAGGTCATCGATCATTACAGTGATCATATCGTGAGCAGTGTCACGATGAGCCCGTTCATCCAGGGCAATCTGAACCTGACGGCTGTCGAGAAGAAGGACCTGCTGTCCTTTTTGCGGATGCTGACCGACTCGAGTTTTATCACCGATGTAAGATTTTCCAATCCTTTTAAAAAATAGATATGAGAAAGTATTTGCTTGTCTTTTTTGTTTTCAGCGTGCATATTGTCCTGGCGCAGGGGCCGTCTATCAAGGTGAGCGGGGAGGTGACAAAACCCTTAACGCTGCAGGCCGCGGATCTTGCAAAGATGAAGCGGGTGACGGTATCCATGAAGGACAGGGATGGTAACGAGCATCCCTATACGGGTGTAGCCGTGGGAGATATACTTGAAATGGCGGGTGTCACTACCGGTAAGCAGCTGCGGGGTGAGAACCTTACAAAATATATGCTGGTGAAATGTGCGGATGGGTATGAGGTGGTGTTCTCGCTGGCCGAGTTGGATACCGACTTTACGGACAGGGTCGTGATCATCGCGGATGAGTCGGAGAGTAAGCCGCTGCCGCCGGGCAAGGGGCCTTTCCGGCTGGTAGTACCGGGGGAGAAGAAGCCGGCGAGATGTACGTTCCAGGTGACGGAACTGATTGTAAAGTTTGCTAAAGAATAAGGGGGCTGACGCCCCCTTTATTATAACGTGGCCATGTCTATTACAAATCGATAGCGGACATCTCCTTTCAGCATACGCTCGTATGCCTTGTGTATATCCTTTATATCAATGATCTCGATGTCGGATACGATATTGTTGGCGGCGCAGTAGTCCAGCATTTCCTGTGTTTCCGGAATGCCGCCTATGCAGGAGCCGGCTACGCTCTTTCTTCCTATCAGGATGCTGAACGGGTGTACTTGCATAGGTTCGGTGGGGACGCCTACGCAGATATGAGTTCCGTTGGTCTTGAGAAGAGAGAGATAGAGTCCCATATCGTGGGGGGCGCTGACCGTATCGAGTATAAAATCAAAATAACCTTTTACACTTTTCAGCTGTTCAGGGTCGGAGGTAACGACAAATTTTTGTGCACCCAGCTGACGGGCGGCAGCTTCCTTTGAAGGAGAAGTGCTGAGGACCGTGACTTCGGCGCCAAATGCGACGCCAAACTTTACGGCCATATGACCCAGTCCGCCCAGGCCAAGGACCGCCAATTTATGTCCTTTGCCCACTTTCCAGTGACGGAGGGGGGACCAGGTCGTGATACCTGCGCAGAGGAGGGGGGCAACTGCCGGGAGGGACAGCTTGTCGGAAATGTGGAGAACGAAATCTTCGTGAACGACGATGTGATTGGAGTAGCCGCCATAGGTAGGGGTACCGTCTTTTTCGCGGCCGTTGTAAGTGCCTACCATACCGCCGCCCGTGCAATATTGCTCCAGTCCATCCTTACATTCCGGGCAGACGCGGCAGGAGTCGACCATACAGCCAACGGCCGCCAGATCGCCGACCTTGAATTTTTTTACGTGGGCGCCTACTTTTTTGACCTTGCCCACGATCTCATGACCAGGTACCATGGGAAAGATGGAGCCTCCCCATTCATCGCGGATCTGGTGCAGGTCGGAGTGACAGACACCACAAAATAAAATATCAAACTGAACATCGTGTGGACCTACTTCCCTGCGTTCGAAGTTCCAGGGTGCGAGATCTGTTGTAGCACTTTGTGCTGCGTATCCTTTGGAGGCTATCATACAAATGGAGGTTTTTGTAGAAAATGATTTTGAATCACAAATATCGTGGCTTCCCTGAATTCGAGTTTTCATAATTCAAACAAAAAATTACGAAAATCAAATTTTCCCAGATAAGAAAAAAGTTAGTTGCTGACAACTGTCCGGCGGAAATGCTTCAGAACGGAGCGGGAAGTGAGGTACTGGGGAATAGACAGGAACATATATTTCAGATTGCCCCGGCTGTAGAGGGAGATATTCATATAGATATTCTCGCCATCCTGCAGGATAAAGAATTCCTTGTTAAAGAAGGACTGGTGGGGATTTGTAGTAATGATGATGATCTGTTCGCTGCAATTGTGGCGAATGATGCCGGGATATTTTCTTAGCAGGTAGCGAATGATGGCTGTCTGGTCTTCGTGGGATCGGAACCCTCTGGCCATTGCCAGTCTGTTTTGCAGGAAGAGGCTTATGAGGACGAGGAAGGCGGGCATGGACAACAGTGCAAGCATGACAGGATCTGTCCCCATATAATAGGCAAATCCTACCAGGAGAAGGCAGATCATGAGTACGAAAATACCAGAGACAAAACTTCTCAGTGATAGCATCAATCGTTGTTTGCGGGTACCCTGGAATGTCACTCTTTGTCTTCGTACACTCTTTTCAAAATCAATATCTAAATTCATAGAAACAGGCGATCAAGCTGTTAGGTCGTTTGGCAAAATACAAAATATAATTAGCACAGACAACGCCAATTTCCCACCGGTGTTGTAGTAATTTTATCGTTTATTGAGGCAATATGAGCAACTACGCGGCATTGGATGACCAGGACCTGCTTCTTTTCCTGCAACGGGGGATGAGAAGGCATTTTCTGAGATCTACCGGCGATATACTGGGCGGACAGGCCGGGTCCGGAGCTGTCCGTGGGGGAAATTC
>Ga0105239_10005131_pt1 | contig 15461 bp, 13 predicted proteins | sample KBSC44metaG_FD_92761 | JGI IMG/M metagenome (GOLD analysis project Ga0105239, IMG submission 92761) | Corn rhizosphere microbial communities from Kellogg Biological Station, Michigan, USA - KBS C4-4 metaG | ecosystem: Host-associated > Plants > Roots > Rhizosphere > Soil | place: Michigan, USA...
CGCGTCGCCGCCCAGCTCCAGGAATTTCGGCGAATAGACCGAACTCGCCGCGCAGATCGTCTGCTGGAGCCCGGCTTGCCGTGCCTGGCGGGCAATCAATGCGCCATCGGAATAGTATGAAATCAGGATGAGGCCATCCGGATTGGCATCGCGGGCGCGCACCAGCGTGGAGCGGAAATCGCGCTCGTCCGGAATATACCCTTCGCTGATGACGACTTCGGCGCCGTACTCCTTGGCCGCGTTCGCGAAATGATCTCGGCTGGTACGCCCCCAATCGGTGTTGAGATGCAGGATGGCAAGCTTCTTGAGGCCAAGATGGGTGACGGCATAACGCGCCAGCAGCGGCTGCTCGTCGGCCTGGCTCACGGAAGTGCTCCACATGAAGTCGCCGCCCTTGGTGAAATCCGGATGCGAATTGGTGAACCCGAACTGCACCAGGCCTCCCCGCTGGTAAATTGGCGAGGCGGCCATCGAAGCCGTGCTCGAGAAATCGCCGAACTCCATGACGATCTTCGAATCCGACACGAATTTCTGGGCGATCGCCACCGACTGGCGTGGGTCGCTCTGGCTGTCCTCGAAGACATAGACGAGCTTGCGGCCGTTGACGCCACCGGCGGCATGGATTTCATCCAGCGCCAGATCGAAACCCTGCTTCCATTGCGCACCGTATTGCGCGTTCGGCCCGGTCAGGGGACCGCTGACACCGAGGGTGATCGGGTCGGACGATTGCGCAAGCGCGTTGCGCGACATGGCCGTTCCGGTCAGGATGGCAGCGAGCGAGCCTTTGACCAGGCTGCGGCGGCTGATGTTTCTCATGTGCGGCTCCATCGGTTCTGAATTTGCAAACTCGGGTCGTTCGACGCAATTCTTGTGCCACGAGTGCTCACGCGCCGCTCCTGGCGGCAGGCTCGCCGAGCGACAGCATCAATCGGTTCGCCCAGTTGAAGAACGCGGCGCTGTTGATCACGTCGACGATCTCGGCATCGTCGAGGCCGACGCTGCGCAGTTCATCGATGTGCTGCTGGCCAAACGCGATCGGCGTGGCAGCGAGCGCAACCGAAGCCCTGACGACCGCATTCCAGCGCGCGCCGAGATCCGCGCCGATACCCTCGTCGAGCAGGCGCTGGACATCGTCGCGCCGCTTGGAGTGAACGGTGGCAAAGCGCGCATGCACGGACGCACAATAGATGCAGCCGTTGTAGCGCGATGTCGCCGCGGCCGCGAGCTCACGCTCGGCCCGCGGCAGACCGTCGGCGGTATTGTAGAAGATGTCCTTGTCGGTCTTGGTCCTGGCCTCGAGCACTTCGGGATCGCGAACCAGCAGGCGAAAGTAATCGGACTTCGCACGCGACCGATCGACGAGGCCCGCCCAATGCCGGTCCGTCAACTCGGCCTCCGGCAGCGGGTTGATCCAGGGCAGCCAACCCAGTTCATCCTGGGTGAAGGCGACCGGTTCCCTGTTGTCGGCATGAACGATGACTGAATCACCCATGATCATTTCCCTCAACTGGCTTTCGCCGCGGTGCGACCGAGCGAAGCACCGAGCGTCCGCAGGCCGGCAACGGAGCGCACCTGAAACGACAGGAACGCGACGAGCTGTGACAGCGTCACGATGGAAGTGGTCGGCCACCCCGCATCCAATAGCGCCTGCATGGCGGCGGGCGCCGCATCGCGCGGCCGGAAGACGAGCAGATGTGCGTGTTCGAGCGCTGCGGCAAGCCTTGTCCCGAGCGCGCGCCGACCACTGTCGGAAACCAGATAAATCGGACCCTTCTTGTCCTCGACCGACAATGGCCCTGCCGGAAAGGCGCCATACGGCCCCTCGGTCCTTGCGCGCTCGATTTCGGCCTTTAGCGGTTCGATCAGGTTCGTTGCCTTGGCAAGCTTCGTCAAATAGAAGTTGGCGACGGCCGGCTCATTATGTACGCCGGCCACGAACGCCGCGACCGCATGACGTTCCGTGGCGGGGAAATCACCAAAATCGACCGGCGCAAACAAGGAGACATAGCTCTTCTGCGCATTCTCGCGCGCCTGCAATCGCAGGTCGCGGATATTGCTCAAGCTCGATCCGGGCTCGATGCCCGCGAGCAGATCGATGATATCGCCTGTCTCCGTACTCATCCTGCGTCCTCTTTCAATTCGACGATGCCCGTGTCGTACTCAATCTGCCAGCACCGCTTCGGTCGCCATGTTCCTTGACCAGCCCAGGGCCGGCGCCACTTTTTCCGCGACCAGTTCGATCGATCGCAGAATGAACGGATGCGGGGGATCGACCGAGTGCACCTGGAAAACGAGGTCGGTCACCCGCTCGAGCGTGCTGTCGGTCCTAAGCGAGGCGATGACGTCGTCGGGCGTCCCGACATGAACATCGAAGGCGGTGATCATGTCGGACAATTTGTCTCCGGGATGCGCATGACCGCCTGCGATGAACTTATCGAGTTGCCCGCGCAGCCCGATATCGGCCAGCCGCAGTGCAGTCGCGCGATCGTCAGCGGCGAAAACGCTGCGCGAGGCCATGATCCGGGGTTCGCAGCCCGACGGCAGTGCGTCGAAATAGGCGTCGATAATGGGATGCTGGATCTCGGCAAGCGTGGCATTCGGGGCTTCCCTGCTCCGGGGCTGTGTCCGCGACAGCAACAATCCGTCGCCAGCCTTGCCCGCCCGCGCGCCGCCGCTGACCGAAAACGTCGCTTGCCAGATCCGGTCGCACAGTTGCGGTCTCGGCGGATAGAGCGTATCGCCGCCGGTGAGGGTCCCGCCGGCCAGCGCGTTGCGGACGATATCGAGATTTTGCGCGAAGATCTCCGAACGTTGCGCACTGTCGAGCCCGAATGCCGCAAAGGCGGAAGGATTACCTCCGGTCCCGACCCCGAGTTCAAAGCGGCCGTTCGCCATCAAATCAAGGACGGCGGCGTCTTCCGCCACCCTCACCGGGTGCTCCAGCGGCAACGTCACGATACCGGTGCCGAGGCGAATGCGGGAGGTCTGCGCGGCGACATAGCCGAGGAAGGCGAAAGGGGCCGGAAGCCCGCCTTCAGCCTCGTGAAAATGGTGCTGGGCGATCCACGCGGAATCGAGCCCGCATTTCTCAGCGTGCCTGATCTGCTCCGCCGCGAGGCGATAGCGTTCAGCCGGAGGAGCGGCGTCGAGAAGCCGCGTGAAGAACCCTAATCGCTTCAAATTAACGAGACGCTTCATATCGACCCTGGGACTGGAACAATGTCTTCAAGGTCAAGTCTGCGCGGAGAACATGGTGCAGTCAAATCAGGGCAGCCAAGCGATTTCAACGGATGGAGACACCCGGGCGGACCGAGCGTTCCCATGCTCTTTCAAAGCCGCCCGTCGGAATGTTCAGTTGGCGTGCGACCCGATGTGGGGGCGGTTTTCCTGCAACTCGAAAGTGCATCCGGGCGCGGAACGACTGTTGAAGCGCCGCTTCGTTTTGCCCGCCGTGGCTCACGCCCGCGGGATGGTCAAGAGCCGGGATTCCCGCGTTTGGGCGGCAAGGCGAACGGCGGCATTGGCGGCGCCAAAACCCTGATAGTTGCGGCGCTGCACGACCTCGAAGAAGAAGCGCTCGTCGAAGGTGTGGGTATAGATCTGGAAGAACTCGCCGTCGCCTTCGCGGTCGTACAGAATCTGGTTGTCGCGAAGGGCGGCCATGGTCGCCGCGTCGAGATCGTATTTGGCTTCGATATCGTCGTAATAATTGTCCGGAATCTTCAGGAAGTCCGCGCCCCGCGAGCGCATATCCGCAACCGTTGCAAAAATATCGGTGCAGGAGAACGCGATGTGCTGGACCCCGGAGCCGAAGAACTCGTTGATGAAGCGCGACGACAGCGTTCGCGTGGCCGACGAGCCGTTGAGGATCACGCGTAGGCCCTGATCGCCATTGGTCAGCGCCTGGGACTGCACGAGACCGACGGGATCGGCGATCTCCATCTGCGGCAGACGCTGCAGATCGAGTATTCCGGTATAGAACAGCAGCCAGGACAGCATCTCGTCATAGGGCATCGATTGCGAGATGTGATCGACCGACACAAGACGGTCGGTCGCGGCATCGCTGCGCAGCGCCTCGAAATCGGTGTCCCAGTTCTTGCCTGCGGTTTCAAGGAAGTACAGCAGGCTGCCGCCGACGCCCCGGATCGCTGGAATTTCCAGCTCTCCGAGCCCAACCGGAGAATAGAAGGTGTGCGCCTTCAGGGCTTCCGCGCGCGCCATGGTTTTCCCGGCATCATCGACGTCGATCGCGATCGCGCAGACGCCCGGGCCATGCGTGATGTAGTGCGAATGGGCGAACCCGTCCGGCTCGCAATTGATCACGAGCTCGATATTGCCCTGCGACCAGCGCTCGACGTCCTTGCTGCGATGGGAGCCGGTCTTGCGAAAGCCGAGCTGGCCGAACAGCCCGGAGAGTTCCTTCGCTTTGGCTTCATCGACGGAGAATTCGACGAAGCTGACGCCGCGGCTCTTTGCCCTCGGCTGCAGCCGGGCCGCCGGCGTGCCGGCCGGACTTTGCGCCAGCTTATCCTCCAGCAGGATCAGGGATCGCAGCCCGTCGGTCGCAGTGCGGACGGCGGAGCCGGAGCGGAACTGGTCGTTGAATATCTCCAGCGACAGCGGGCCGGCATAGCCCGTCGCCGCGATCGCCTCCATGAAGGCGCCGACCGGCAGGTCGCCCTGGCCCGGGAAGCAACGGAAATGCCGGCTCCAGGATAGCACGTCGAGGCCAAGCTTCGGTGCGTCCGCAAGCTGCACCAGGAAAATCTTGTCCGCCGGGATCGATGCCATCGCGGTCACCGGAAAGGCCGGCGCCAGCGCGTGGAAACTGTCGAGAATGATCCCGATCGATTTGTGATCGGCGCGGCGCACGATCTCCCAGGCGTCGCGATAGTCGTTGACGTGACGCCCCCAGGCCAGCGCCTCGAAGCCGACTCGCAGGCCGCGCGGGGCGGCCAATTCGCCGAGCGCACGGAAATCCGCAGCCGCCCGGTCAATTCCCCCGAGCGAGGCCGGCGAGACATTGCTGCAGATCAGCAGCAAGTCGGTCTCCAGTTCCTGCATCAGGTCGAATTTGTGCTGCGCGCGCGCAAAATTGCGCCCGCGCTGCGGCTCGGGCATGCCCTCGAAATCGCGAAACGGCTGGAACGCGCAAATGGACAGACCAAGGTCGCGGCAGAGCCGCCCGACGTCGCGGGGGCTGCCGTTGAACGTCAACAGGTCGTTCTCGAAAATCTCGACCGCGTCGAAGCCGGCGCCGGCGATGGCGCGCAGCTTTTCGTCGAGCGAACCGCTCAGCGAGACCGTGGCGATCGAGAGTTCGGCCATGCAAATTGCTCCACTGCCCTTGGCGATGACAGCATAAAGGCTGCGATGGAATTAGGCCAAGGAACTTTTCCTGGCGTTGAAGGGACTTTCCGGCACGGCGAGCGGCGATCAAAATGCTGCGTAACGCTCTCGCAAATCGATACGTCGCCCTTCGGCAGCCGCCTCGGCAATGGCAAGCGTTGCGACCAGGGTCCGCGCGCCATCCTCGACCGGTTGCAGCGATGGCACGGTGCCCCGGATGACGTCGCGAAAATGATCAAGCTGGGCGGCATAGGGGTCGATCGTGGGAGCGTGGATGCGCTGGGCCTGGATCGGCTGGTTCCAGTCCTGCGCGCCGCCTGCCTGCGTCCATTGAACGAGCTCCGGAAACTCGATCGCACCGCGACGGCCCATGAAGCGGTAGTTACTCTGGCCGCTGAACGGGAATTCGGGTGACTCGCCGACACCCTGCTCCGTCGTCCAGGGCGAGACGGCATTGTCGCTGATGAAAAACGTGCCCAACGCGCCGCTTTCGAATTCGATCAGCGCGGCGGCGGTATCCTCCACCGCAAAACCACGCTGGCGATTCGACGCGGCCGCCTCCACGGCAACGATTTCGCCGACGGTGAAGCGCAGAAAATCGATCTCGTGGATCAAATTGAGCAGGATCGGACCGCCGCCCGGCTCCGTGCGCCACGGCGCGATCTCAAAATAGTCGGCCGGCTTATGCGTGGCCCAGATCGCTGATACTCCGACAACGTCCCCGATCCGCCCCTCGCCCAGCAGCGCCTTCAGTGTCCTGACCTGCAAATGATGGCGGCGGTGATGGCCGACCAGCGATTTGATGCCTCCCTTGCGGATTTCCGCCATCAAGGCAGCCGCCGTCCGAAGCGTATCGGTAACCGGCTTCTCGATCAGGATATGGATACCGCGCCGCGCGCATTCGATGCCGGTCTCGGCGTGAAGCTGGTTGGGGGACGCAATAATCACCGCCTGTGGGCGTGCTTCATCGAGCAACTTGCGATAATCCGCGAAGACGCGCGTCTTTGGGAACTCGCCGGCGACCGCGTCGACATTGACGTCTGCGATGCCGACCAGATCATAGTCGGGCTGCTCACTGATCTTGCGCAAATGCTTGCGTCCGATCAGCCCCGCGCCGATCACGCCGATGGTGACGTTGCTCATGGACGCCTCCCGCGCAGCCAGGCGTTCTCAGCGCCGCTGGTTGTAGACGTCGAGACACACCGCGCCAAGCAGCACCAGCCCCTTGATCACCTGCTGGTAGTCGATGCCGATGCCAAGGATTGACATGCCATTGTTCATCACGCCCATGATCAGCGCGCCGATTACCGCACCTGCCACCCGCCCGACGCCGCCATAGGCCGAGGCGCCGCCGATGAAGCAGGCGGCGATGACGTCGAGTTCGAAGCCGACGCCGGCTTTCGGGGTCGCGGTGTTGAGCCGCGCCGCGAACACGAGGCCCGCGAGCGCGGCCAGCACGCCCATGTTGACGAAAGTGAGGAAGGTCAGCCGCTCGGTCTTGATGCCGGAAAGCTTTGCCGCCTTCTCATTGCCGCCGACCGCATAGATCTGCCGGCCGATGGTGGTGCGCGCGGTGACGAAGCCATAGAGCGCGATCAGCGCCATCATGATCACCAACACGTTCGGCAGGCCGCGATGCGAGGCGATCAGATAGGTGGCATAGATGACCACGGCGAACAGGATCGCGTTCTTGAACGCAAAGAAGCCGGTGGGCTCGACCTCTACGCCGTGGCTGGCGCGCCGGGCGCGGGTCTTGACGCTGACATAGACCAAACCAAGCGCCATCAGCGCGCCGATCAGCATCGAGGTCGGGTAAAGCGCGCCGGCGCTGGGGAACATCTCCGGGATGAAGCCCGAAGAAAGTTTCTGGAAGGTCGGAGAAAACGGGCCGACCGACTGGCCCTGCAGCACGGCGAGCGCCAGCCCCTTGAACACCAGCATGCCGGCCAGCGTGACGATGAAGGATGGAATCTTGAAATAGGCCACCCAATAGCCCTGCGCTGCACCGATCAGCGCGCCGAGCGCGAGGCAAAGGATGGTGGCCGGGATGAAGTGCATCTCAAGGCGCACCATCAGGATCGCGGCAACCGCGCCGATGAAGCCCGCGACCGAGCCGACCGACAGATCGATATGCCCGGTGACGATCACCAGCAGCATGCCGAGCGCCATGATCACGATATAGCTGTTCTGCAGCACCAGGTTGGTGAGGTTGAGCGGGCGCAGCAGCGTGCCGTCGGTGACGATCTCGAAGAACAGCATGATCGCGAGCAGCGAAAGCAGCATGCCGTATTCGCGCAAATTGGCCTTGAGAAAGCCCGCATGCTTTTGCTCGTCAGGAAGCGTTACGGTCTTGTCGCTCATGGATGGGCCTCTCCCAACAACTTTTCTTCGAGGTGCAACTTTTCTTCCAGGTGTCTGTCTACCAGGCTTTCGCCCTTGCGGACGATGACACGCATGATCTTCTCCTGCGTCGCCTCGGCCCGATCAAACTCGCCGACGAACGCGCCGCCGTTCATGACACAGATGCGGTCGCAGATCCCGAGCAGCTCCGGCATTTCCGACGATATCATAATGACGGCCTTGCCGGCATCTGCCAGTTCATTGATGATGCAATAAATCTCATACTTGGCGCCGATGTCGATACCGCGGGTCGGTTCATCCAGGATCAGGATTTCCGGATCGGTAAACAGCCATTTCGACAGCACCACCTTTTGCTGGTTGCCGCCGGATAAATTGCCGGACGTTTGATAGACATCGGAGCAGCGAATGCGCATGCGGTTGCGATATTCGCTGGCGACCCGCAGCTCCTTTATGTCGTCGATGACGCGGCTGGATGCGACACTGTCGAGGTTGGCCAACGTAATGTTCTTGCGGACGTCGTCGGCCAGCAGCAGGCCGAGTTGCTTGCGGTCCTCGGTGACATAGGCAAGCCCGGCGTCGATGGCCCGGCTCACGGTCGAAAGATCCGCCTCCTTGTCGTGCAGCGTGGCGCGTCCCGTGATCTTGCGGCCCCAGGAACGGCCGAACAGGCTCATGGCGAATTCGGTGCGCCCCGCGCCCATCAGGCCGGCGATCCCGACGATCTCGCCACGGCGGACCTGGAAGTCGACATTCTTGATAACTTGCCGGTCCGTATGCTGCGGATGGTAGACCGACCAGTTCTCGACCTTGAACACCACCTCGCCGATCGCGGGCTCGCGCTTGGGGAAGCGATGCTCGAGGTCGCGGTCCACCATCTTGCGGATGATGCGATCTTCCTCGACCGCGCCGGCCTGGCAATCCAGCGTGTCGACGGTACGGCCGTCGCGCAGCACCGTGATGCGGTCGGCGACCCGCGCCACCTCGTTGAGTTTGTGCGAGATCAGCACCGCCGACATGCCCTGGGCGCGGAATTCGAGCAGCAGATCGAGCAGCGCCGCGCTGTCGCTTTCGTTGAGGCTCGCGGTCGGCTCGTCGAGAATGAGGAGACGCACTTCCTTGGACAGCGCCTTGGCGATCTCGACCAGCTGCTGCTTGCCGACGCCGATATTGGTGATCAGCGTGTCCGGCGCCTCGTTCAGTCCCACCTTCGCCAACAGTTGCTGCGATCGCCGGTAGACCGCGTCGCGATCGATCATGCCGAATCGCGACGGCGGGTTGGCGATAAAGATATTCTCCGCGATCGAGAGCAGCGGGATCAGCGCCAGTTCCTGGTGGATGATGATGATCCCGAGCGCCTCGGAATCATTGATGTCCCGGAACTGCCGCTCCTGCCCCTCATAGACGATGCTGCCTTCATAGTCGCCGTGCGGATAGACGCCGCTCAAAACCTTCATAAGCGTCGACTTGCCGGCGCCGTTCTCGCCGACGAGGGCATGGATTTCGCCCTGCCTGACCGTGAAATTGACGTCGCTCAGCGCCTTCACGGCGCCGAAGGATTTGCTGATACCGCGCATTTCGAGCAGGGTCGTCATTTGGTTCCCCGAGCATGATGTCATCGGGCCGTGATTCGGCGGCCCGATGACGTTCTTTCCCGACGGCCGCGATTTGGTCGCTGCCGCACCTGGTCTTCGCCCGTCTCAGTTGATCTGGGACTTCTTGTAGTAGCCGCCGTCGATCAGGATCTTTTCCCAATTGGTCTTGTCGACGACAACTGGTTTGAGCAAATAGGACGGTACTACCTTGACGCCATTGTTGTAGGTCTTGGTGTCGTTGACCGTCACGGTCTTGCCGCTCAGTGCCGCGTCCACCATGTCGACGGTGACCTTGGCAAGATCGCGGGTGTCCTTGAAGATCGTCGAGTACTGCTCGCCACGCAGCATCGACTTGATCGAAGGCACTTCGGCATCCTGGCCAGAGACGATCGGCATTTTCATGTTGCCGCTGCCATAGCCGACGCCCTTGAGGGAGGAGAGGATGCCGATCGAAAGCCCGTCATAGGGCGACAACACGGCATCGACCCGCTTGGTGGTGTAGAACGCGCTCAGCAGATTATCCATGCGCGCCTGCGCCGTGGCGCCGTCCCAGCGCAGCGTCGAGACCTTGTCCATGCCCATCTGCTTGCTCTGGACCACGAGCTTGCCACTGTCGATGTAGGGCTGCAGCACCGACATCGAACCGTTGTAGAAGAAGAAGGCGTTGTTGTCGTCGGGCGAGCCGCCGAACAGTTCGATGTTGAACGGACCCTTGCCTTCCTTCAGTCCCAACGCCTGTTCGATCGATTGCGCCTGCAGCACGCCGACCTGGAAATTGTCGAAGGTCGCATAATAGTCGAGGTTGGGCGTGTCGCGGATCAGACGGTCGTAGGCGATCACGGTGATGCCCTTGTCCTTGGCCTGCTTGAGCACGTTGGACAAAGTGGTGCCGTCGATCGAGGCGATCACCAATACCTTGGCGCCCTTGGTCACCATGTTCTCGATCTGGGAGAGCTGGTTTGGAATGTCGTCCTCGGCATATTGCAGGTCGGTATTGTAGCCGCGCTCCTTCAGCACCTTGACGATGTTGTTGCCGTCATCGATCCAGCGCGCCGAGGCCTTGGTAGGCATGGCAATCCCGACGGTGGGCTTGTCCTGCGCGGCGGCGGGGCCTGCAAGGGCGACCGCGCCGAGCACGACGGCGGATAGAACAGTTTTGATCAAGTTCATGTTACACTCCCAGAGTTTTGAGCCTTAGTCGCCGCGTGGCCGCGGTTTGCTGTTGGCGCCGGTGATACCGGCGCATCGTCGGCTGCCATGCTGGCCGACGGAATCGGATGATCGATCACAGGTTGCAGTTCTGCAAGCCTCATGACGATCGACATGCGATGGAGCGAGGCAACCGTCATGGCGCACCTAGCCTGATGCGAGGTTCCGCCCGCCCCCGTGCGCCGACATCGAGAATGAAAGTCTGGCCATGGTGCGGATCATCAGCCCTGGCCTGTTCATCCATGCCCTGCCAGGCCGTGGTGACCAGCAACCGGTCGAAATTGGCCCCGACGAACACCGGGCAGCTCGGCTGCCTCGCTGGAACCCGGATGGTGCGGACACGCCGACCTTCGGGTGAATAGGCGTCGATACAGGAGCCGCCCCAGCGCGCGTTCCAGATCAGCCCTTCGGCATCGACAACGGCGCCATCGAGACCGCCGACCCCGCCGCGGTGGTCGAACAGCGGTGCGGGATCACCGGTCGGCAGAGCATTCGTCGGGTCGATCGCGACGCGATAAAGTATGGCCTTGCGGGTATCGGTGAAGTAGGCCGTGGCGCCATCGGGTGAAAAGCAGATCGCGTTCGGAATGGAGATACCGGAATAGAGCCTGCGGAGCTCGCCGCCGCCAAAATGATAGATCGCGCCCGCTCCGTTTTCGGCGTTGCGGCCCATGGTCCCGATCCAGAGCGCGCCGCTGGCGTGGACCCGTCCATCGTTTGAACGGGTGGCGGCATTGTCCGCTTCCAGCGCGACGTGAAGCGTAAGACTGCCATTCGCGATATCGCGGACATAGAGGCCGTTTTCGGTCGCCAGCAGCTGACGCTGGTCGTCGATGAAGGCGACCACGCTCGCCATCCAGGGAAGCGCGTGCGCGGTGACCGCGCCGGATGCAAGGTCGGCCTGAAACAAGGTACGCTCGACGATATCGAACCACCATGCGGTATCGGTCGCCGGGTCATAGGTGCAGCCCTCGCCGAGATGGCAAGGCCGATCACTCAGGATTTTGGTAGCGACTTCCTCCACGCGGTCTCCCCTGTCCTTCTCAGCTGGCGGAAAATCGATAGAGCGAAACGTGACGATAGGTCTGCCCGGGATCGAGCCGCGCCGACGGAAAGTCCGGACGGTTCGGCGTATTGGGATAGACCTGCGGCTCCAGGCAGAGCGCGTCGTACTGGCGATGGACGCGACCATATTTGCCGGTCACGGTTCCATCGAGGAAATTGCCCGAATAGAACTGGACGCCCGGCTGGTTGGTCCACAGTTCGAGGACACGGCCTGACGCCGGGTCTTCCACGTGCGCGGCAAAGCGTGGCGCGCTGGTGGCACCGCTGGGCAGGCAATAATTGTGATCGTAGCCCTGCCGGATCTGGACCTGTTGATCCGCATCACGCATCCGGGCGCCGACGGGATGCGGCGTTCGAAAATCGAACGGCGATGCGTCGACGGGATGCGGCGCGCCGAGCGGAATACCGGCCGGACCCACCGGCAGATAGCTATCGGCTGCGATCGTCAGGCGGTGATCGAGAATGCCGCCATCGCTTTCAACGCCGGCGAGGTTGAAGAAGCTGTGATTGGTCAGATTGACGATGGTCGGCTTGTTGGTCGCGGCCGCGATTTCCATCGAAACCTCGGTGCCGCCGGAAATGCGGTAGGTGATGTCGGTCTTGAGTTGACCGGGATAGCCCTCCTCGCCGTCCGCGCTGACATACGACATCGTGACGAAGGGTGAAGGCGTTTCGCCAGTTGCGGTGATGGTCCAGGCTTTGCGGTCGAAACCTGCGAGCCCGCCGTGCAGGGCGTTAGCGCCGTCATTGGTGGGCAATTGAAAGCGCTCGCCATCGAGCTCGAACGTCCCGTTCGCGATCCGGTTGGCGTAACGGCCGACGGTCGCGCCAAGGAAACGCCGGACCGCGACATACCCCGCAAGATCCTCGCAGCCAAGGACGACATCGGCGAGACGCCCGGCGCGATCGGGCGCAAAGATCGATTGCAACGCCGCGCCATAGCCGATGACGCGCACCTCAAAACCGTTGTCGCCGCGCAGCCGCACGGCTTCAATCTCCGTACCGTCGGGCAGACGCCCGAAAACCTCGCGATCAACCTTTTTCTTCGACTCCGCCATGCTCAATCCTCGATGAATGGGTCGACGTCGCGACGCCGGCCCAGCATGAAGGCATCGGCTACATGGGCCAGCGGCGAAAGATCGACATCGGAGGCGCCGTTGCCGATCAGTTCGACAAAGCGCCGGTAGATGCCGCGATACTCGGCCTGCTTCTCGTCAACCAGAATGCGGTCATCATGGACGAGGCGGCTGCCACCGGATGAAAGCACCAGCCGCCCGGCATCGGTCTCGACGCGGATATCCCAGGTCTGCGGGCCGGTCTGGCGCCAGTCGAACTCCACGTGGATCGGCACGCCGGTATCGTCCGAGAAGCTAAGATCAGCGGCGATGGGGGCTGCGCGATTGCGCGGAAAGGACAGTTCGGACCGGGTCAGGAAGAACGGTCGCGGCAGGATGTGGGTCATGATCGAGAGCGCGTTGATACCGGGATCGAGCACGCCAAATCCGCCCGCCTCCCAAATCCAGGCCTGGCGGGGATGCCAGACCCTGACATCTTCCTTCCACTCGACGACGACCGACTTGATCCGGCGATTGGCGAGGAACGCCCGCGCCGGCTCGACGGCGGGTGCGAAACGGGAATGCCAGGTCGCAAACAGCGTGCGCCCGGTCTGCCGTGCCGCCGCGACCAGGGGCCCGAGTTCGCTGACGGTCGCACCCGGCGGCTTTTCGAGCAGCACGTGCTTGCCGGCCTTCAACGCGGCTGCGGCCTGCGCGTGCCGTCCCTGCGGCGGCGTACAGAGCGCGACGGCATCGATGTTCGATGCCTTGGCGAGCAGTTCATCGAGCGTCGCGAAATGCGCGACACCGTCGAGCGAGGCGTTACGGCTCGCGATCGCAACAAGTTCAACGCCATCGGTCGCGGCAATCGAGGGGATGTGCTGATCCCGCGCGATCTTGCCGAGCCCGACGATGGCAATGCGGAGGACTTTCATTACTTACCCCAACGCAACACGAGCGGACCGAGACGGTTCGCGATTTCGATCAGTCCCGCGCGAACCGCCGGATGCAGCGGCTGCAGCGGCAGACGAACGGTGTCATGCTTGATGACGCCGCCCTCCTTCATCAGCGCCTTGCACGCGATCAGGCCGCACTGGCGGTTTTCATAATTGATCAGCGGCAGCCAGCGTTCATAGGCGGTGACCGCCTCCGCGCGGCGGCCGGCGAAGTAAGGGTCGGTGATCTCCCGAATGCCATCGGGATATCCGCCCCCCGTCATGGCGCCGGTCGCGCCGGCGTCAAGGTCGGCCATCAACGTGATCGCCTCCTCGCCGTCCCACGGGCCTTCGATCGCTGCGCCGCCCTGCGCAATCAGCTCGCGCAGCTTGGCCGCGGCCTGTGGCGTCTCGATCTTGAAATAGGCGATATTTTTGAGCTCACGCGCCATGCGGGCGAGGAAGGCCGCCGATAATGGCGTGCCGGCAACCGGCGCATCCTGGATCATGATGGGAATCGAGATCGCGTCCGAGACGGTGCGGTAGAATTCGTAGATGGCATTCTCGCCGACCCGGATGGTCGCGCCATGATAGGGCGGCATCACCATCACCATCGCAGCTCCCGCCTGCTCGGCCCGCCGCGAGCGTTCGGCGCAGATATGCGAGGCAAAGTGCGTCGTCGTGACGATGACAGGCACGCGGCCGCCGACATGTTTCAACACCGCGTCCAGAACAATGTCGCGCTCGGCATCGGTCAGCACAAACTGCTCGGAGAAATTGGCGAGGATGCACAGCCCCTGCGAACCGGCATCGATCATGCAGTCGACGGCACGCTTCTGGCCGTCGAGATCGAGCCGGCCGTCGCCGTCGAACACGGTCGGCACGACGGGAAAGACACCCTTGTAGGGACGCTGGGCGGTGGAAGCTGCCATGACCATTCTCTCCGTTTCGTTTCAGCCGGCCGTGCCGTGGCGGCGCAGGCCGTTGAAAATGACTTCCCGCATCGCAGCCGACGCCGCCTCGGCATCGCGAGAGGCGATCCCATCGACAATTCGCTCATGTGCGGCGATCGTGCGTTCGCGCTCCGCTTCCTCAGTCGGCGCGCTCAGCCGGAACGAGGCGCGCAACGCCGCCTCGATCACGCCCCCGATTGATCGCATGAAGGGGTTTGCCGAGATCGTGGCGACATCGAGATGTAGCCGAAGGTCGGCATCGGCGAATTCGATGCTGTCGGATGCGAAGCTGCGCATCCTGGCAATGCTGTCGCGCAGGATGACGATCGCATCATCCTCCCGCCGCTCGGCGGCAAGGGCTGCGGCACGCGGCTCGACGGCGAGGCGGATGTCGGCGAGATCGCGCAGGAAGCGCTTGTCGATCCCGGCCTCGAGATGCCAGCCGAGCACGTCGACATCGAACATGTTCCAGGCCGAGCGTTCCCTGACCCGTGTGCCGACGCCGGCCTTGGAATTGAGCAATCCCTTGGCCGACAGCGTCTTGACGCTCTCACGCAGTACGGTGCGCGAGACGTTGAACATCGCCGTCAATTCCGCGTCACGTGGCAAAGGTGCGCCTTCCGGGTAGCGGCCGACGATGATGTCGATCCCGATGGTGCGCGTCACTTCCAGCTGGCTGGAATGGCCGCGGCCCGGTGGAATCACGACGAGGTTGGAGCTCATGGCGCCTGGCTCAAGCTGGCGGCCGGTTATTTGCGATAAATCTTGCTGGAAAGATTCATGTGGTTTCGCTCCCCGACTGTTACAGACAGCGGTCCTGCCTCTCACGGGCACGATCAAGCTGGCGGAGCGTTCATGCCATATCGCGGAATTCTTGTATAGCAGATTGTCATATTAGTATGACTTATTGAAACCGTTGTTTAACTTATTGATAGTATGCAG
>Ga0105239_10005137_pt1 | contig 15455 bp, 20 predicted proteins | sample KBSC44metaG_FD_92761 | JGI IMG/M metagenome (GOLD analysis project Ga0105239, IMG submission 92761) | Corn rhizosphere microbial communities from Kellogg Biological Station, Michigan, USA - KBS C4-4 metaG | ecosystem: Host-associated > Plants > Roots > Rhizosphere > Soil | place: Michigan, USA...
TCCTGAACCAATGCGAATCCGCCATGTGCCGAACGATGCTCGCGACCTGGATTTGGTGCATTGCGAAAATCATGCCGGTGGCGGAACAGCGGCGCGATAGTTCAAAAGTGGCGTCGGCCAGGTCATCGATCCCGGCGCCGGCCCCGCCATATTCCAGCGGTACGCCCCAACTCAAGGCTTCGGCGGAGCGAAGCTCCGCCAGCGCCTCCGAAGGGAAACGGCCTTGACGATCGACATCGGCGGCGTGCTCGGCTGCGGCACCCAGCGCCCGCTGAAAAGCGCCGGAAGCGGTCAGCTCCGGCAGTTCGATGGCTCTCAGTGGAGTGCTCATTGCTTTACGTGCTGCAGGCTCTCAATCGCGGCCGCGATCGAATCGATACTTTCAAATACGTTCCGGCTCAGCATGGTGTCCGGAAATTCCAGATCGAATTCATTTTCCAGAGCGATCATCAGGACCACGCTGGCGTATGAAGTCATCCCCGCTCGATACAGATCTGTCGAAGAGTCTACCTTCTCGACGGCGGTTCCCAGCCCGGCATGTTCGCGGACGATTTGTTTAATTCTTTCTTTGGTTTGTGATTGAACCCCTTGAGTTTCCATTGGTGGCCCAGGCCCTCCTCGACAGCTCGCGGAACAATCCATGCAAGCTCAGTACCAATTCTCAGGCCTGCCGAGGACACGCTATTCTCGCAAAATCATGAATTTGAGTGGAGAGCCGAGAGCAGCCGAATGCCCTGGAATGGAATGCCGGTCGTGTTCAAAGGCTAGGCTGTCCATAAGCTCCGGTCGCGAACGCCGATGCTGGAACAAGAATTGCAAAGGACCGTAAGAATTACCTTGCGCCCTCATCCGGAATTAATCAGCACTCATCCGGGAGTTAATTAAGGGCGTGACGGAGGCCCGAAAAAAATTGGGCATCAACCTGCATCTCTCGGCCTGGAGGCCCAGGGAGCGTGGTTCCGCACATTGCCGCGATCAGGAAAACCCGTCTTTCTCCAATGTTTGGAGTCTTATTGGCCATTACTGTCCTATATCTGGCTCGGGAAGTTTTCATACCGCTGTCACTGGCAGTCTTACTCGGATTTCTGCTTTCGCCTTTGGTAAAACATTTGGAGCGTTGGCACATGCGCCGGAGTCTGGCGGTGGCAGCGGTTGTGGTGTCCTCGTTGGCTGGATTGGGGCTAGTTGGATTTGTCGTGAGCGAGCAGTTGGTCAACGTCTTCAATCAGATCCCTGCTTACAAAGACAATATCCGCGATAAACTTGTGGCCCTTTCGGGCGGGCACAATACCAGCCTCAATAAAGTGAAGAACAGCGTTCAGGAGTTGGGTAAGGAGCTATCCGCTTCGACGCTTGAGCCGGCCCCGAATCCGAGTCCGGCGGAACATCAATCGAAGGATCTCGCCGGGCAGAGCCATCCGCTTCCCTTCCCGGTTGAGATCGTGGAGCCTCCAGCCACCGTGCTGCAAGCCGCGCGCGCGGTGGTAGGGCCTCTCATCGTTCCTCTTGGTACGGCGCTGATGGTAATTGTGTTCACCGTGTTCATGCTGCTTCACCAAGCTGATTTGCGAAACCGCCTGATCCGCCTTACGGCCCCGCGCGAGCTCAACGTGATGACGCAGGCGTTGGACGACGCCACCGAGCGGGTAAGCAAGTTTCTTTTGACAGAATTCATTGTAAATACTACCTTCGGCGTGTTGGTCGCTGTTGGATTGTACTTCGTCGGCCTGCCCAACGCTCTCCTCTGGGGAGTGCTGGCCGGTTCGCTGCGATTCATCCCGTACCTGGGGACAATTATCGGGGGCGCTTTACCGTTTATCCTCGCGCTCGCGGTGTTCCCAGACTGGAAGCAGCCTCTTATTGTTCTGGGTTTCTATCTTGCCATCGAGATTGTGACGTTCAACTTGGTCGAGCCCTGGGCATACGGCGCCCGCACTGGTATTTCTCCTCTGGCTATCCTGGTGGCGGCCGTCTTTTGGACCACGTTGTGGGGGCCGGTCGGGCTCCTCCTGTCGACCCCCTTGACCGTCTGCGTGGTGGTCCTGGGACGCTATGTTCCGCAACTCGAATTCCTCTTCGTGCTGCTGGGAGACGAACCCGTGATGCCCACAGCAGCTCAATTCTATCAGCGGCTCCTGGCCATGGACCAGCGCGAAGCGCAAACGATAGCCGTCGAGTTTCTGAAGGCAAACGATGCCGTGGCCCTCTACGACCGCGTGATCGCTCCGGCCCTCGCGATGGCAGAAGAGGACCGGCACAAAGGCGCGCTGGAGGCCGGGCGGGAAGAATTCATCCTGCAGAGCATCACCGAAATCATTTTGGAAGTTTCCCAAATCACTGCGGACGCTGCCCTTGAAAATGGCACGGAGGCCGGCAAAATGCCGGTTGAAAAGCCACGGGAAATCGTATGCCTGGCGGCGGCGGATCAGGCGGACGAGATTGTCGCCAGCATGCTGGCGCAACTGCTCGAGGCGGCGGGACACACCGTAACCTGTCTTCCGGTAGCCGAATCCAGGTCCGAATACAAGCGCCCGCCGAACGAGTTGGATCGGACGATCGACGTGGTGCTCATTTCTGCGCTGCCTCCGTTTGCCCTTTTGAGCGCGCGGATCATTAGCAAGCGGGCCCACCTGCAATACCCCAATGCGGAAATCGTCATCGGTTTGTGGCAGTTCGCTAGCGACGCCCAAAAACCGACGGAGCGATTGGACAAAGTCTTTCCGGACCCGGTTGTAACCAGTCTGGGCGATGCCATCGCCCGTATTGAGGCAGGCAGTGGAGCGCCAGACTCCCAATCCAGAGAGGGCTTGCCGATGGCGATTTAGTGCCATACTTCAAGGTGAACATGAAGCTAAAGCGCGCTGCCACCCCAATACGGGAATCGACCTTACCCAAATGCCCAACCGGTATTGCCGGCTTTGATGAGATCACGCTGGGCGGATTGCCGCGAGGGCGTCCGTCGCTTATCTGCGGCGGCGCGGGCTGTGGAAAAACTCTTTTTGGAATTGAATTTTTAGCGCGCGGCGCCCAGGAGTTCGGCGAGCCCGGGGTTTGCATCTCGTTCGAGGAAACTTCTGAGGATTTGGCGCAAAACGCGATCTCGCTGGGCTTCGATCTCAAGGCGCTGGAGCGCGCCAACCAGCTGGTCATCGACTATATCCACATCGATAAAAGCGAGATTGCGGAAACCGGTGAATATGACCTGGAGGGCCTCTTCATTCGGATTGGAAGCGCCATTGATTCGGTCGGCGCCAAAAGGGTCTTATTGGATACGCCGGAAGCGCTCTTCGGAGGCTTAAGCGATGAAGGCGTCCTGCGCTCGGAGCTGCGGCGACTGTTCCGCTGGCTCAAAGACAAGGGCGTCACCGCCGCGATCACGGGGGAAAAAGGCGGAGGCACGCTGACACGCCACGGAATCGAAGAGTATATTTCCGACTGTGTGGTGCTGCTGGATCATCGCCTGCAGAGCGGTGTGGTTACCCGGCGCATGCGCATTCTGAAATACCGCGGCTCTATGCACGGGACCAATGAGTACCCGTTTCTGATTAGTCAAAATGGAATATCGGTCCTTCCGGTTACATCCCTCGGGCTAAGCCACAAGATTTCGGACGATCGAATCTCGTCGGGTATCGCAGGCCTTGACGAGATGCTGGAAGGGTCCGGCTTTTATCGGGGAAGCAGCATTCTGGTAAGCGGCACGGCGGGGACAGGAAAGACCAGTATCGCCGCACACGTGGCGAATGCCGCTTGCTCGCGGGGTGAAGCCTGCCTGTTTTTTTCCTTCGAAGAGTCGCCCGATCAAATATTGCGCAACATGCGAAGTATAGGGATAGATCTCGGCCGCTGGATAAAGAAGGGTCTGCTGCATATTCACTCCACCCGGCCGACCACTCACGGACTGGAATTGCATTTAGTCGAGATGCACAATCTTCTGGAGGAATACAAACCCCAAGTGGTCATCGTCGATCCGCTTTCCAGTCTGATTACGGGCTCCGGCGAAAATGCCACCGACCTTACAAACATGCTGTTACGGATAATCGATCGCTTGAAACAACTGGGGACGACCGGCTTCTTCACGTCGCTGACTTCCGGCGGCCGCGCCATTGAAGCCACCGAGGTGAATATTTCGTCGTTGGTCGATACCTGGCTGCTTCTGCGGGATGTAGAAAGCGACGGAGAAAGAAACCGGGTGTTGTATGTCCTTAAGTCACGCGGGATGGCGCACTCCAACCAACTTCGGGAATTCTTGATGACCAAGAATGGCGTGGAGCTGCGCGAAGCTTATCTTGGCCCCGCCGGCGTACTGACAGGTTCGGCGCGGTTGGCGCAGGAAGCGCGCGAGCGCGAAGAAGAGTCGCGCTTAACCCGCGAAAACGAAGACCGCCGGCTGGCCTTGAGGCGAAAGTTGCACGCCGCGGAAGCTCAGATTCTGGCCCTTGAGGCCGAAAGAGAGGCGGCGGCATTAGAACTGAAGACCGCTGAAATCCAGAATGAATACCGGCGGAATTCTGCCCTGACGCGGCGATCCGAGATGGCTCGCAGCCGCAAAGTCAATTCACCATCAAAAACCTCGCGCCCTCAGGTAAGAGAGGCAGGTGTCTAATGGCAACGCGACGGGATAGCAATGGAATACCTGAATACGATTTGAGGCTGTACGTCGCGGGTCAGACACCCCGCTCGGTACAGGCGTTCGCGAACTTGACCAAAATCTGCGAAGAGCACCTGGCGGGCCGGTACCGCATTGAGGTCATCGACCTGCTGGAACATCCGCAATTGGCGAAAGGCGACCAAATATTGGCGATCCCCACTTTGGTACGCACTCTTCCGGAACCGATTCGCAAGATCATCGGGGATCTATCTAATAAAGACCGGGTACTGGTGGGCCTGGATCTGCGTTCGGCGGCTAAATGAGTATGGCAGACCGCGCAAACGACGTTCACGAACTACGGCTCTACGTGGCTGGCACGACCCCAAGATCCTTGCGGGCGGTCCAGAACATCAAGCGCATTTGTGAAGCGGAATTGCCGAATCATTACCACCTCGAAGTAGTGGACGTCTATAAACAGCCGAGACGGCTGGCGCAAGACCAAGTGGTGGCGATACCCACGCTGATCAAATTCGCCCCCGGCGACGTGAAAAGATTGATCGGCGACTTATCCCAGGAAGCGCAGGTAAGAAAGGGGCTGGGCTTGATCGCAGCCTGATTCAAATGGAACCGACCGCATCCATGTCGTTCACTATCGACGAAATGCATGCCCGGCTCGCGATTCGCGAGGAGCGCATCTTGGAGCTTGAGGCTCGTCTGGCGGAAGCTGAAGAGACCCTGCATGCTATTCGCACCGGCGAGGTGGACGCGCTGGTGGTTTCCGGGCCCGACGGAGACCAGATTTTTGCGCTCGAAGGCGCCGATCACGCCTATCGGCTGCTGGTCGAAGAGATGCAGGAGGGAACCGTAACGCTGAACCAGGACGGGCTGATTTTATATGCCAACCGCCGGTTCGCGGCAATGATGAAAGCGCCGGTCGAATCGATAGTGGGTTCCAACATTCAACGCTTTCTAGCTGCGGACCGGTATCCCATGTTTGCGAGGATGCTGGCAAACAACAAGACCCAACCCCAGCGATGCGAGTTAACCTTACTGGCCACCGACCGCACCCAGATTCCGGTACACGTTGCCCTAAATTGGCTGCATACCGGGGGGATCCGAACCATATGCGTCGTCATAAACGACTTGACTGAGCAGCGCCATTACGAAGCGATGGTCGAGGATGGGGAACTTTCCCGCCTGATCCTGGAACAGGCAGCGGAAGCTATTGTCGTGATCGACGCCCGCGGCATGATTCTGCGCGCCAGTGAATCCGCCCAGAAACTAGCGGCGAGGAATATCTTGCTCCAACCTTTCGATACGGTATTTCACTTGCGAGAAGGGGATAATCCAATCGACACGGCGCAGCTCCTCTCAGCGGCGCTTGCAGGAGAAGGATTCAAGAGCAGCGAGGTCAGCCTGCTTCATTCCGATAAGTCTTATTCAACATTGCTTCTGAGTGCGGGACCACTGTGGAGCGAAAATCGTGAATTGCTGGGCTGTGCCATTACTTTAACCGACATCACGGAACGAAAAAAGTCCGAAGAAGCTCTGGCTTGGCAGGCCCAGGAACTGGAGCGCTCCAATAGCGACCTGCGGCAGTTCGCTTATGCCGTCAGTCACGATCTTCGCGAACCCATTCGTATCGTCACGATTTATAGTCAATTGTTAGAAAAGAAGTACAAGGGCAGCCTGGATGAGCAAGCTGCCGCGTTCATCCAGCACACGGTGGAGGCGGCGCAGCGGGTGGAGACACTTTTGGAAGACCTGCTGGCTTATACTCAGACCGCCGAGGGCCCGCAGACCGTGGATTCTCCGGTAGATGCCAATGTTTGTTGGGCCAAGATCCTGGGCCTGTTCGAGGCCGCCATTGCGGAGAGTGGCGCGATTGTTACGAGCGACCCTCTGCCGGTGCTTCGCGTCACTGAAGTTCATATCCAGCAACTTCTGCAGAATCTCGTCGGGAATAGCCTCAAGTACCGGAGCCAGGCGCCTCCGCGAATCCATATCTCCGCGGAACGTGAGCGCGATATGTGGAAACTTAGCGTTGCGGACAACGGGATCGGCATCGATGAGCAGTACCACAAGCAGGTGTTTGGACTCTTTAAGCGCCTGCACGGAAGCGGCAAATATGCCGGGAGTGGAATGGGCCTGGCAATCTGTCACAAGATCGTCGAACGCTACGGCGGACGCATGTGGATAGAATCGGAAGCCGGCAAAGGCTCGAAATTCTTCTTCACACTTCCCGGTGAGTAGGCACTCTCGCCAAGGCGTCCCGGGCCGCCGGCTCCGCGACCCGGGAAAGTACGCTGTCCTTCAGCTTCGGTCTTTCAGCTTCGGCGGCCAGTTTCGGTCGACTTGTCCCCACTGCCCCCTTTGCCTTGATCGTGCTGGCCACCTTTGCCATGTTCGCTTTGGCCGGTCTTGCCACGATCCATCGGCGCAATGTTGTCATGCCCGTGCTGGCCCTTACCGCGGTCCTTTTGTTCGGACTCGGTAGTCGTCCCGTGCTTTTGTTGGCTCATTTTGCAAGTTACTCCTTATGAGATTTACGGAGTCATCTCATCCGTCATGCTGTAGACGAAGCAGGGAGGGCGGTTGTGTCACACTTTCGCCAGGAAACTATGTGTGGATGCGCGAGCCCTTCGAGAGCCACACAGGGCTGGTTTAGCGCTTACGGCTGAGCGCCGCCGCAGTCAGCTAGCTTTGAGGTTTTGGGGGATGACGCCGCGACTTAAAAACTCGCTAAGCCTGCGATGCGCTACCATCATTTCCGCGCGCGCGCTAGACAGGTCGCGCGAGGCCTGCGTAATACGGAGTGCGCCATCCGGATGGGGCACATTGCCGGGGACATCATCGATGTTAAGTTGAAGCGCTGGGCGGCCGCGGTCACACGATCCGTAGCCTGCCGAACCTCCTGAAGCAGCATTAGCCGTATCTGAGACTCAGCGGACGAAGGCGAATCGCCGGCTTGGGCCCCGGCGCACTCGAGGCAGACGGGCGTGCCGTTCTCATAAAGCTCGGTTTTGGTTTTGCAGTAAGCGCATTCAGCCATCAACAACTCCCCAGTGAACTATCACCGGAATCTAGCGGAATTCAGCGGCAAGTGTCAATTGCCAAGTGCGCGCTGAATTGGGCGCAAAAGACCCGGTTCCTTCACGCCGCTCTCGCCTTTTTTGACTTTTTCCCCGCAGGATTGCGCGCTCGTCTGCCGGTGGCGGGACTGGCTGCCAGACTTCGCTTCAATGCTTCCATCAGATCGATCACGGGGGCCCGTTTGGGCTGGGTGGCAGCCGAGACCGGTTTACCCTTCCGCTTTTCTTCGATCAGTCGCTCAATATTCTTACGATAGGAGTCGTGGAATTCCGAGGGCTTAAACGGTGCGGCTAGATGTTGGACCAAGCTCTTCGCTAATTCGACTTCTTTGGGCGGCAGTTTTGAAACGGATTTCGGCGCGGTACGGTTGGCGCTGTGCAGTTCATCCGGGTAAAACAGGGTATGCAGGACCATGACGCCTTCCGCAGGGCGAATGAGGACGATATGTTCGCGGCCATGCATCGCCAGCTTTGCGATGGCGTGATATTTCGTTAGGGCCAACGCCTGAAGAAAGAGCTGATAGGGCTTGGCGGCGTTTTCTTCCGGCCCGACATAGTAGGAGCTCTCAAAATAAATCGGATCCACTTCGTCGTTGTGTACAAACTGCACTATATCCATCGTGCTCGCAGTAGGCGGCGCAATTTTTTTCAACTCTTGATCGTCCACTACCACATACTTGCCCTTGGAAGTCTCATACCCTTTCACAATGTCGGCGCGGTCAATCGGTTTGTTTTCGTCCGCGCAATACCAAACTTCCTTCACGCGGGAGAGATCTTTGCGGTGAAGCATATGAAACTGCACATGTTCCGCTCGCGCCGCCACAAACAGGCGTACCGGGAACGTAACCAATCCGAAACTGATAAAGCCTTTCCACGCCACCGCAGCCATACAGGAAGGAGCTATCCCAAGCTAACTTCGTTTCTCTTCAAAGCTTCCCTTACAGGAGCCGCTCGACGACTCTCAGATCCTCAACGAATCGCGCGTACGCCGCCTGACGGTCGACTGTGCCCGGCGTGCGCAAAATCGCTGAGGGATGAATCGTTGCGACCACAAATTCCGCTCTTCGATCCTTGACTGGCACACCTCGTTCCTTCATCAGGCGGAACTTGCGGCCCAGCAATGCCTGCGCGGCAGTGGCGCCCAGGCAAATGATCACCTTCGGTTTTACCAGCTCGATTTCAGCCTCAAACCAAGGCTGGCAGGCACGAATTTCCGCCATCGTGGGCTTCTTGTGTAGCCTGCGTTTGCCTCGTTCCTCAAATCTGAAGTGTTTGACCACGTTGGTCACGTAGGTTGCAGAGCGGTCAATCGAGGCATCCGCCAGAGCGCGGTCCAGCAGGCCGCCGGCAGGGCCCACAAAGGGATGTCCCAGAAGATCCTCGTCATTGCCTGGTTGTTCACCGATCAGGACGACTCGGGCAGTCTTGGGCCCTTCGCCGAAGACGGTCTGCGTCGCATTCGTGTAAAGATCGCAACCCTGGCAGGATTGCGCTGCACTTCGGAGGAGCGGCAATGTGAGGCGATTCGGAAGGAACCGCTGTGCACCTGGAAATGAAACCGCCGGCGCCATAACCGGGGGATTCGCTAGTGGCAGCCTCCGTTTCCAACTCGAAACAGAATAGATTCCGCAGGATCTATTTTATGAGGGAGAATCATGGCCAAAACTGCAACCAAGGGAAAAAGCAAGGTCAAAAAAGTAATGCACGAATTTAAGGAAGGCAAGCTGAAGTCGGGGAGCGGCCGGAAGGTTACTAGCCGCAAACAAGCCGTGGCTGTAGCGCTGAGCGAGGCTCGCCACGCTGGCGCCCGGATTCCCAAGAAATCCTCTGCCAAGTCCTAGCCAGCTGCCGAATGGATCGCGCGCTCAATGGGGTCCAGCTTCCGCAAGCAGACGAACCGGATTGACTGAGTCAGCTTCAACCAGGGTGGTTTACGGAGCGCTCTTCGCGAATGTCGCCATCGCCGTGATCAAGTCTACTGCCGCCCTTCTGACCGGCAGTTCGGCGATGTGGTCTGCGGGCGTTCATTCCACCGTCGACACCGGGGATCAAGTTCTCATGCTGATAGGACTGCGGAGAAGCCGGCGCCCGGCGGATCCGCACCATCCCTTCGGCCACGGGAAGGAATTGTATTTCTGGAATCTGCTGGTGGCCATGATGATTCTGGGTGCCGGCGGCGGGGTCTCCGTTTATGAAGGGGCGCTGTGCATCTTGCATCCGACACGAATCCAGAACCCAGGCTGGAACTATCTGGTGCTTGGTTTGGCATTCGTCTTCGAAGGAATAAGTCGCTGATTGCTCTGCGGGCTTTTAGCGCCCAACATGGCGAGGGAAGCCTCTGGAGTAAAATGCTCGCAAGCAAGGATCCGATTTGATCTCCGTAAGCGGAATCATCGTAGCCGGGGCCGGCATATACTTGAGCGTTCTGCTTCAGATGCCGGCTTTGGACGGCGTTGCTTCAGGGCTGATCGGCTTGCTATTGGCAATCTGCGCCATATTTTTGATGCGCGAGGCCCGAGGGCTTCTGGTTGGCGAGGGCGTCGATCGCCGCGCCTCGAAGCAAATCGCGGTTATCGCCAGCGAGGATGCTTTGGTGGAATCCGTGGCCCGCCCGCTGACGATGTATCTGGGCCCAGAAAACGTCCTCCTGACGATGGACGTCAGATTCCGTCCCACCGCCTCCGCCAAAGACGTCGCGGAGGCGATTCCAAAAATTAAAGCTCGGATACAAGCGCGGTTCCCGCAGTTGCGCCAGATCTATATCGAAGCTGCCGGATTTACTACTATTGAAGTGGCACGCTAGGGAATGCGTTCCCGATAGGGCGGCCTGATGGAAGGAAAGCTATGCCAACGAAGAAAAAAATCTCACCTCCAGCCACACCATTCCTAAAAACGGCCGCTGAAACGATTGGGGCCGCGCTGGGAAAACTTGCGATCAAGACTGGTGTAGCGACGCCGACTGCGGCATCCAGGAAAGGGAAAAAAGCTCCCGCCGCCACGAAAAAGAAAGTGACGCCACCCAGGAAGAAGGCACTGAAGAAATCGGCGCGGTAGCCGCGCGCGGGTTTAATCGCCCGCCAAGCGCCGGTTACGCGCCGATTCCCGGCCTAACCGAACGCCTTGAGCGATAGCCGTTCTGCAGCCCAGGCCCATTCGCTTTTCGCTCTCGGGTTCGTTGTAATCCCACGAATTATCCATGAAGGAAATTCCGCCGTCAATTGCCGGATGAGGCGCACGGCCCTGGCGTGGGACAGGCGAGGCCTCCATATATGGGAGCCCCCTATACCCAACGCCGATCCTTCCACCGGTACGACCCAGGACGCGGCGCGGCATGGCAGTTGCGTCGTTGGAAATTGCCACTGTCCGAACCGTTACTTGGACAGCGCCTGCGCCTCGGCCAGATGCGCGCGGAGTGTCGGCAGCGTCTTGCTCGCCCAGTTCTTCAAGTCCGGATCATTCCCCGATCTGGCTTCTTTTTCAAATTCCGCAATATCCTTTTGGTGATCTTCTACCGCGGCGCGGGCGAATGCTTTGTCGAAATCATCGCCATTTTTTGTCGCGAAAGGCAGGGATGCAGCCATCTGGGCATCGTCGCCCGGCAAAGACACTCCCTTTTGTTTCGCCAAGGCAGCCAGTTCCTTATTTGCGGCAGTGTGGTCATTGACCAGGTGCTGCGAAAGAGCCTTGACGGCTGGATTTGCGCCGCGCTCCAGACCCAATTGGCCCATGTGAACTTCCATCGTTCCACCTTTTGCGGCATCCTGAAGGAACTTGTTATCTTGTTCGCTTAGACTCTGCGCGGACGCCAGGTGGAGACTACCCAAAGCCAGCACAGCGGCCGCACATAGGAAAGATTGTGTGTAAGAACGCATACCAACTCCTTCGTTGATTAGATCGCGACCGTCGAATCGTGTTTCGAGGGGCTGAAAAATCAACGGCACCGTGAGCGCGCTGCTTGCGCGCCCCTCCGGTGCCGCTAAGATCAACGAAAGTTAGTGTTTCTCGACCGGGGATTCGGCCGAAAGTGCGGAGACCAATTGCCGCCCTTCGGGAGTTGGCCTGATCTTTCCGGTGACGACTGCGCGGGTGTCCAATTCCTTGCCGTACAACACCTCATTTTCTCCCTTATCGGAACGTAAGGTGCTGCCTTTCAAGGCGACTCCAGCGAACACTCCGCGGGAACGGGACCAGGACAGGATCTCCGCGGAAAGTTTTGCGTCAGTCTGGGCCGAGGCATTGCGTCCCACCGGACCTGCCGCCACCTCGCCTTCTCCTCCCAGCGTAAATTCACTCTGCATCAGCCGGTCAGCCCCGCGCTGATTCATAACCAGCATTACGACGTCAGTCTCGGATCCACCGATTTGAAATCCTACACTGCCGCCTTCCATCTTAATCGCGGCCGGCGCGGACCATCCCCGGTCCTGGGTGCCGCGGCAAGTGATAAATCCTTTGCCAAATTGACCTCCGACGATGAATGCGCCTTTTTTCAAACCCGGCACGATCACCGCGCATTGTGCCTTATCCAACAGATCCTGCGGGATACCTTTGTCGCCGGCTCGCAAGATCTCACCAAACACCGTGGAAGCTTCGGTTAAACGTTCGGCGGCTTCTCTTCGATCCTTTTCGCTCGGTGCCGCAAAAAGGCATGCCGTCATGGTTAGAAATCCTATCGTTTTGCGCATGTCGCAAGTCTCCTTACCATTTGATCAAGCAATTCAACTTCCGCTTGCCCGGAGGCGCATCGTTAACGAAACACCCTGTTATCAAGGGGGTCCGTAAAGCAGAAAGTGCGTTTTTGCGAAATTTTGACCGGAAGTTGCAGCGGTCTTAGCGGGCCTGCACGAATTTAACTGTTTCAGTCAGAGCCGAAACGCGTAACTTGTGCCGAGCCCTCAACAAGGCCATATCGGCTGCGTCCAGCTCCTGGGAGCACTCTAGATCCAAGTCATACATAACGGAACGGGTGTTGGAATTGTGCTTGAGCCCCAGCATGTGACCTATCTCATGTACGGAGATTCGATAGGACTCCGCAGGCGTGAGAGTGACTACCGGATTGAAGACGATCCAACCCTGGAAATCCCGCCGGTCCGGGAATTGCGAGCGCGCGACCATGTTGTGCGGGGCAGGTTCAAAGAGGTCGAGCGCTCCATCCGATAGTTCCATGGAGCAATTTTCGGTACTATCTTCGTGCCATTCGAGGTCCAACACGCTGGCCCAGAAATCCATGGCGCGCCGGAATTGCTTCGCCAATACCAGATTGGTGGTATTAAAGCGGACCCCGAGATTCAGCGGACCATGCTTGAGGAGCTCGGAACGGCGATTGCACGGGGGAAAGTCGGCGCTCCAATTGGCGGCAGGCTCCGCCGCGAGCAGGCCGGGAAGCAACAGCCACAAGAGAATGGAGCGCCCGGCCACGCTCCAAAAATACCGTGTTCACCGATACCTTACATTTGGGAAAATACCCGTCCGGCGCCGGGTAATTACCCTAGGTGAGGGCCTGGCGCCCTCACCCGCTCTTTATCGCTAGCGGGACGTCGCTTTCTGATTCTTGACTTGTACCTCATTCACAACCTGGTCGACGTTCGGAACCGCAGCTGCAAGTTTGGCGACCTCTGCGCGTTTGGCCTGGGAATCCACTTCGCCCTGTAAGACGACCACCCGGTTCTTCACGTCGTATTTCACTTGCGAATCGAACCGGCTCGCGACCAGCGAGGCGTGCAGATTTTTATCAATTCCCTTGTCGAGATCGGAATTGATGGTTTTGGCATCACTCTCCGCTCCAGGAGGAATTACCGCAACTTGGTTGGCGACTACTTGACCCGCTGCCATGGTTTTCGCGATGGATTCTGCCTGACCCTTGGCATCTTCAGTGGCAACATGTCCGCCCAGAGTGACCACTCCCTTATCGCGATCCTGATCTACAGAAACGTCCTTCAAGCCGGCTTGATCGAGCGACTGGCGAACTGCTTTCGATACGTCCGGAGCCTTATCGGCGGCCCGGTTGCATGCGCTCAAGCAGCATAGCACCAGCAACGCGGCCAAAATCGATAATGTAAGTTTTCTCATAAATTCTCCCGTTTTTTCTACAGCTAACGTACGTGACTAAACACGAACCACAGCACGATCAGACCAGTCGGCACTCCTAACAGCCAGGCACCCAAATATTTCATCTAGAACCTCCCGACGGTACCAATGCAATCCTGGGACCGTAGGAGGCCAATTCCGCAGGTTCTAGAGCCTAAGAGATTTAGCATTGAGCGCTGGGGCTGGTTTGGTCACTATCGAAGCTTGGCTCTCGGGCGGAATGCAGAAAGTGCGTACGGATGGTGGATTCCGCACGTGGCCTCGCGGGTTCCCAGATAAAACAGCAATGAACAAAGGATTTAAGTTGGTCAACGAATTGCGCTTTTTATGACAATGAAAGACAGCAACACTCCAGCATTGATTTTTGGATCCGGGCTCACGGCACTGGGAGTCCTACGAAGCTTGGGACGACTTGGCCTGCCCACATACTCGGTTTGTGAAAGCGGCGATCTTGCGACAAAGTCGCGCTGGTATCGACCGGCTCCCGAATTTCAAGATCGAATGCCGGTTCCGGCTGAGCTAGCCGCATACCTGGAAACCCTCCGGTTTCAGAAAGTCGTCCTGATTCCCTGCTCCGACCATTGGACTCGGGCGATCGCACAATTGCCGACCCATCTGCGGGACCGCTATCCGGCGAGCGTCGCGAGCGCAGCCACCGTCGATATCATGACCGACAAGTGGCGCTTCGCCGAGATGCTCGAGCGCGAAAACCTGCCGCGCCCTAAAACGATCGCACTACACTCGTACGAAGAACTGTCGGGGCTGCCCGAGTCGTCGTTCGAGGACATGTTTCTCAAACCTCTTGATTCGCAGAAGTTCTCTCAACTAATGGGAACCAAGGCATTTCAGCTCGAAAGCCGGAATCACGCGCTGGCGATCATGGCTGAGGTGGAGCGCAGCGGCAAAGACGGATTTCCGATTCTTTTGCAGGAGTTCATTCCGGGACCGGCTGGCAGCTATTTTCTGGTGGATGGGTTCGTAGACCGCCATGGGCAAACGCTCGGGCTTATCGCGCGACGGCGCCACCGCATGTACCCGGCGCCCTTCGGCAACAGCACGTTATCGGAAACGATACGATTGGATCAAGTGCAGGGGGCTATCGATACCCTCGAACGCATCTGGTCGGCGACCCGGTATTGTGGTGTGTTTGACGCCGAGTTCAAATATGACGAGCGCGATGGAAAGTTCAAAATCGTGGAGATCAATGCCCGGCCCTGGTGGTTTGTTGAATTCGCGACCCGCTGCGGCGTGAATCTGTGCCAGATGTCTTACCGGGATGCGCTAGGCTTGCCGGTCGAACCAATCCGGACTTATCCAGCCGGCCGCCGCTGCTTCTATATGCTGTACGATTTCGCGGCGCACCGTTCGCTGGAACCAGGTCTGCGAGGCTATTTCCGCTGGGTCCGGTCCGTAAAAGGATGCGACGAAATCATCTATCGCTGGAACGATCCCGGACCGGCATTATTTCTTGCGGTGCGGACGGCGCGGAAGCAAGTCAATAAGATTCTCAGCGATATTTACCGGCATCTTCACATAGCTGCGGCAGCGAGCGCACCGCACACCAGAACGCTCTAAAAAGGCAAAACTCGCGCTTACGGCAGCAGCGCCGGGCGCGAGTTTTGATGTTCCTCCGAAAGACGATTGCGCAGCCTATTTGGCCAGCGCAGGTAAGGTGGTAAAGGTATGTGCAA
>Ga0105239_10005138_pt1 | contig 15454 bp, 14 predicted proteins | sample KBSC44metaG_FD_92761 | JGI IMG/M metagenome (GOLD analysis project Ga0105239, IMG submission 92761) | Corn rhizosphere microbial communities from Kellogg Biological Station, Michigan, USA - KBS C4-4 metaG | ecosystem: Host-associated > Plants > Roots > Rhizosphere > Soil | place: Michigan, USA...
AAGACTTGAGCTGACTCTGCCATCGGCCTGGAGTGCCTACTCCGCCAGGAGACCTGGGAGTGGCTATGAAGGGCTTGAAGTGGTGTCACCGGACATGGTTCAAAGAAGGGACTTTGCCACTGCATCCGATGGACCTCAAGCTCAACAATGGTCAGGCGAAAATTGGATTGATCATGCCAACAGCACCACGCATACTCAGCAAGGTCAATCAGCAATGCCTGAGAAATTCCACAACCCAGCTCCAGCGCACCATAACAGTTCGGGCCTCCTTCAACCAAGTTCATCACTGATTGCAGCATCTCGAAGTCCTTCTCCCGTATCAGCAATCCACAATCCAGCCCAGCTCCACGTTGGACCTTCGATGCAGCACCAGGTTCAGAGAACAGAAGTCCCAGTAAGTATACACTCAGCACACTCATCTGTGGAAATAGCATCAACGCCCCAACTGTCCGATCTGCCACGGGACCATCAGGTTGGACCATTACAATTGGACGTATTTTCAACATCACTTGAATTGATGGGCAGCGGAGGCACCGCCGGGGAAGCCAATTCCACGATCCAGGAGCTCGAGAGCCCTCTGCAGCCAGTGAGTGTCTGCTCAGAACCCGTACAGACAAATAATCAGCCCCAGTATCGAGCATACAGTCCCCACCTGAGCACCGAGGGTCAGGAGCAAAGTACTCTGAAGACCCAGTCTCAGCAAGGAAGAGAAGTACTATTTCATTCCCGCCCTTCAGCGCCAATACACTCCCATTCCTCATCTTTGCCAACAACAGGAAGGCAGCAGGCAAAAGCGCCGCATCGAAGAGATGATCACCAACAAGTCAGCAATCCGTCGAAGGCAGGACGATTCAGCCTCAATGCATTAACAGCTCTACCGATAGGGAAACGCTGGAGTTGGAATCCGCGAGATGACGCCGCATTTTGGAGCAATGCTCGAGATGGCGATGCTTAGCAGGCACCATCTTTTGTTGAAAAGGGGTCCGCCAAGGAAGCCGCTGGAAAATCGAGCGAGGAAGAGTCAAAGAGGCGCATGCTTGGAGGTACATCAGCTGTCCAATTGTTGAAATATTTAATATAATTTTAATCTCAGGCAAAATAATCTTGCCCGGGGTCCAGTCGTCGGAGTCAACGAGCATCTCCTCAGCCGGGAGAGGGAGATTATCCTGCTATTGGAGTATGTTGGGATAGCCGGAGCAGGCGGTCGATTGTAGCAAATTTGGGCGGTTATATCTGATTCACAGGCTGCCCTAATACCAAATGGGAACAATTTGAGCCATAGATAGTGATTCAATCGGCACCCATGCAGACGCTTGGAAGCAAGGAAGCGATTAACCTTGGCATAGCAACTGGGACAGCTTCGTTGTATCAGAACCTAGTTCCATTACCAGCACTCCACCTGGGTGAATATGAGTTGCTAACCATTGAGAGAATAGTTTCTGATAGTTCCAAGAGCCCTTTCTATCTTGATCCAGGGTGCCTGGCCTTGGCCGGGGTGTGGTCTGCGAGAGGACATGACAAGTACGCCGCTCCAGACCCTCTCCGGAACCACGGAATGATCAGAAGCGTAACTTTGAAACTCTCATGGTTGATAGCAATGGCTATCAAGGAACAAGTTTTGTGGTGCGCCATCGTATACTCGTAGAAGTTGATTTGAGAGCCATCTGGGGTCGAGCCTCGTGGTGCACACTCATCTCTTGTTACCCACTGCAGCCCACCGTTCTCGACTTCTCACTCCAACTCCTTCATCCACGGTTGAGCCACTGGTCCCAGTGCTCGCCCATGCTTCACCAACTTCTCCTATGACCCTGCCGGGCCGCCCAGCAATAATGGAGCCTCCAGCCCAAACTGTATTTGCTGGTAGGACTGTGCCATCCAAAATCTTGACATTGTCTTTGATCATAACCATATTCCCAATGGTGCAGTTGGCCCCGATGTAGACATTACTCTTGATCTCTGCCGCTCTTACATGCGTATTGGGTCCGATATAGACGTAGTCCGATATCCTAAGCACAAAATAGGTCATAATTTGTTTTGATTCTCCGCCATTTGGGTCCGCAACCGTGGTCAATCGCGAGGGTGGATGAAGCGTAGCACCAGGGCTAATGAAAACATAACGGCCGAGGTGGATGGAGGTATGCTCCTGGTTCGTAGGTTTCTGATCCGTTGATTGCGCAGGTGGCTTTGCTTGAGGTGGCCGCACAAGATCACCATGGATGACAACATCTTGCTGAATCACACATTTCCCGGCTAGAATGATATGCTTGGGACCGAGAATAGCAGCACGGCGGCTGATTTTATTTCCTGTTTCCTAGGATGAAAAGTCAGGTATGTTGAGGAGCGATGTCTTCGAGGGGGGCCTGGCCAAACCGTTTCAATGTACTCTCCCCGGACAGAGGGTTTGGGAGGCATTGTCCCTACATCTGAAAACCGTTGAGGCAGTACTGGCAAGCGATTGACTGATTGATGGGGTTGAATTTCAATGCGGTGCGATACACGCACTTTTGTCTGCGATAGTGACTCGCGACGCGAGATTATTGTTCCGTATCCGGATTCTGCAAGGGCCGTTTTCAACGGTCAAGGGCCGGGGATGACGTCAAAGTAAACATGGGAAGAAGCTGATACATATTTAACTACCCACCTACAGATTGCATCCTACTACCTAGGGACAACCTAGGTACGGAGTACTACAGGTAGATAACAGTTCTGAGGATTCTCTCAATGATAGGGTATTATGCAAGTTCAGGGTGACTATCTACCTAGGTAGTTGGATTGTGCAGCCATCTAGGGAAAAGCCGCTGGTATTCCAATTGGGCAAGGTGCTGCTGGACGGAAGCTGGATGCAATAACTGTAGGGGGAGGATTGGAAAGATACTCAGGTGTCTAAGTGCCGAAGCCCTGGCTAGAGCTTCTCTTCCAATTCTGTACACAACATTATTAATTTTCACTTGTCCCAAACACTCAGTCCCCACCATACTTATCGAGGCTCGTTCACACTTACCTTTGACGATTGCCTCCATTTTCTTTGCATGGCTTGGTTTCTTTCCGAGGCCTGTCCATCTTGTCTTCTCCGCTTCCTCCAGCCGCTTACGGGTAAATCGTGATTGTCGAGACTCAGAATCATCCATGACCTTACGTGTTCCTCCTGCAAAATGAGGTTTTTGATTAGTTGATGCATTGATGGGGGTGTTGAAAAATCATGAACCTACCATTATCACGCTTTGTGATTCCAGAACTTCTAGTCCGCTTCTCTTCTTGTCGGAGTGGTCGCCCCCGAGCAGGACCACAGCGATGACGAGGTGCTCGCTCTTGAGCCTGTCGTGCGTCTTCCATGGCTTTGGACTTGAAGGTAGCGACCAGGGAATCAACTGGATTCAACCGAAACCTCACACCCTCTAAACACGTGGTCAGATTGTCTTCATGAGGGCCATAAATCATGAAATCCTACCGTAAGCACCAAGCGCCTTGCCCATCATAGTCATTGAGGCGGACTGGTTTGCGGTTGGTAAAGTGACCTCTAGAGCCTTCAAGTGGAAGTCAAAATTTTGAACCATTCCGAGAGCAATCTTTCGAATTTTATCGATAGATTTTCCATCGCCATCCAGCGTCAATTCTTGCGTCGCGGTCACAACGAACTTGATATTACCAGTAATGCGATCTTGAGCATTTACACCGTCCAGTGTTCTCCGAGTGACAAAGGCGCCACCCTTTTGATCGTTGAAGGACATAGCTGATTTGCCAGGCTGAGATATAGAAGACGAAGGAGAATCGCCTAATGCCATACCCGTAGGTCTATGATCAGGTTTGGTGTTTGGGACGTCTTGTTGCATGATTCTGGGATCTTTGCAAGTTAAAGCAACTAGGTAATTGGATTGATATTATTGTAAATCAAGGCGGTTGAAGGACAAAGAAATTGGTTTGCAGTGAGTGGAGGGACTCAGTTATAGAAGTGCAGGTTCTTGACTGCCTTGTGAAAGGTGAACAAGCAAACATGTGAGGCCGCACTTCCCTAGTGGTGAATGTTAGGCCCTTGAATCTTCACACTGCCCTCAGTGTTTTCATTTCAGATTAGCATGTGCTGCCTCAGGTATGTGGGGTTCGATTGATGGTCATTTTGACTCGGCATTCACTCAGAGAACGTCATGAGCGTCTCTTGATATTAACCTACTGTTGCGAGGCACCCCTTCGTGAATATCATCTTAGATGAGCATCTCAGATAGCAAAGCCATTCAAACTTACCCCATCTCCGTTCTCTCTTGCCGCCTCAATATCTTTATCTTTCTTCTGGGCCTGGTTCTCGACCTCGCTAGGGTCTTCCGCCTTCGCAATCCCATAACGTTCACAGATGTCGGTAGCAATACCTTCACCACTCCAATACGCGCCTGTCGTGGTCCCCAACGCAATGAACGGTGCCGTATGCTCGCCTGCCAACCACAGACCCTTCTCTGGACCCATTCCAGAGGACCACCGCATCGCTAAAATATCATCGTCACCATATTCTAGACCAACCTGGAAGTTGCAGTAACTCCCATTCCCGGCAAATCTGTCGTTCTGCCATTGTGTCACCAGGAACGATTTCGGTATGCAAGCTGTGTTCGTATCTGGGGAATAATTCGGCAAACGGCTGTAATATGGTTCTGCAAACTTCGCAAGCACGGCATTATAGGCGTCAGAATGAGGCGTGAGGCTCGTGACCTGCTGGACCACCCACGTCGCACAGGGCCCGTAGATATAGAATAATAACGTCGGCTGTGCGTTAGGACCTGGAAGGTGGGCGAGCGAGACGATCTCCTGATTCCAGGGTGCACCATCAGGGTGTTCCACGTAGTTCGGGTCGTGGAACTGTGTAAAGATAGGGTGACGTGATGTGTCATGCCCACCCTCACCAAGCCAGAATGCCGATGGAAATGTGACATAAAGCTTCTCAAGACGACCGTAGTTGATGTTGTCAATCGCTTGTGACAGCCCCTCAGGGAGCGCCGGCGTAAACGCCGTGTCCTTGTTCCTCTTCAGCCAGCCCAGCGGCGCCGTGATGACGACGTCATCGAAGGGCAGTTTCTCGCCGGCCGCTGTGGTCACGGTGACCTTGTCCTCGTCTTTACAGTCGGTTCCCTTGCGAGCTAGCTCGAAATGCACGGCTTCGGTGTTGAGCCGCAGCTCCATGTTGTCCCGCTGTTCGTGCTCGAGAGCCTGCCTCCCTACCTCGGCGAGGATGTCGCGATACGTGCCCGCCACGAAGACATTCTCGCCTTCAATACACTGCTCCAGCCAGAAGAACCTCATACTCTGGGTCTGAATCGGGTCGCCGACAAAGGGTCCCCACATCTCCGCCTCACGGAGGAGATCTTCCTTGTCGAGCTTCAGCCTTGCTGAGGCGCTTCTCGTCTTTGACTTATCCTCATGGTCATCCTCATTCAGCCTCGCCTTAATATAGTCAAACAAACTCATCCTTGGATCCAGCCAATTGCCATCCGAATATTTGAACGCATCAGCAATCAAAGCCCATACCTCCGCTGAAAGTGCTCTGGCCTGGTCATCCGGCCGCCTCAAACCATCCGAGTCAAAGAGGGCACCGTCCTCATCAGGATCCAGGACTGGCGTGCTCGTTTTCTGCGCCAGTGCCATGATCGGATTGCCTTTTGTCCCGTGGATCCAGTTTGGCCCCATGTCGACAAGATAACCTCCCGAGCTCTGCTGGTGTACACGACCGCCGATGCGATCGCGAGCCTCCAGGATTGTCACTTTGAAGCCGCTGCGCGCCAGTACCCGCGAGCAGCGCAGACCAGCCATTCCGGCACCGATCACGCCAATATGTGGCATTATATGTGGTGGCGGCATTGATGACGATGGACCCCTACCTGTGTATGGTCTATGAGATCGATTGAGCTTGTCAATTATCGTCCTTTGCGAAGACAATCGCAAGGCTCACAACGTACCTGTCGTATCTCTGCCGCGCATGATTCGCCGGGTCCTCGGCTATGTTGGAGGTTATACTGGACATGGAAATGTCCTCGACTGATGTAGTAGATATCAAAATCGCTGGTTTCTGGCAGGGTTGGCCAAACAGAAAGTCTGAGCTTTGAAGCCAAGGCAGGTAGGGGTGCAGCCCCAACTTGGATGCGAAACGCTAAACTCCCAAATATCTTCCAGTTATTGATTTGGATTCAAGACAGCTAAGAAGGAAAGGAAATTTCTGACTTGTATCCTCTTTCAAATCTTACATCCATATATGATTCTATAAGCCACTTCAAGGCTGCAATGAAGAGCATAAAGTCCGGCTTCCGTCTCAGATAGGCGGTGGTGGCTGAGATTGCTGGTTGGCTTTTTCGCTACTTAGTCTAGAGACTTCAAACTTCAGAACTCTCGAAGCAGTCCTACAAGATAAATATGTTCAATGACAACGTGGGTAAGAAACCTAGAGCCAAAGGAATACCGTTTGGGCATATATTACAAGGTCATTCAACATTTCTTATTTATTAAGTGTGTACACACTCTCCTCTTGATCGTCTGGCTGACTGTTATCAGGGGCGGAAGGCGTTCATGTTGCAAACATCTCGTGGGAACAATTCTGATGCTCACTGTCAGTTCCTGACAGTTTTAAAAATAATGATACAGGTCGGGCACGGAGAACTATCCTGTTCTTTTTCTTTCAATCATCTTAACCCATTTTGGTGAACCATGGTTCAAAAATCACCTCCACGCTCCTTGGCTGAGAGAGAGCAACCCTTGAACACAATCAAGTTCCTCGCCTTTGGTCTTCTCTTTGCTTGGTGAGGGCTGAGCACTTCCTGCCGCTTTACCGCGCTGGTGTGATCGTTGGTGGGCCGGAGTGGCGTCGCGGAAGATCACGCTTTCGTTCTCTTGAAGAACTGAACGGGCATTGACACTCGGTTCGGTTCGGCGCAAGGGGTTGATAGAAGCTCGAGTTCCTGGTGCCCAATTCTCCTTGTCTGAATCTCCAGATGGTGACCGTAAATGATGAGATTTGGATCCGCCAATTTGTTTTTCCAATACCGCGTCAGATCCTTGCAGACGTCCAAATGACGATTTTGTTCGTGATAATTTTGATTTACCATCCTTTGAGGTTATTCCAATGCGGGTATTGCTCTTGGACAAAGCAGGGCTCAATGGCTGGGTACGCGACTTGAAGCTGTTTGATCTGACAAGGTTGATGGCACTAACAGCAGACCCTGCAGTTTCTGCCTCTGCCTGAATTGACAGAGCATCTTTGGCCGTACTATCACAGTAGAACTCCCAGGTTCTAGCATCGCGAGAGCGACCAAATCCTGCACCGACACCTTTGGATTGTCCTTGCGCAGATTGACGAAAGGCTTCAGCATCAGTCATGGCACTTTGGCTTCGAGAGAGACTCGCTCTCATTGTGCCATGACAACTGGGTGGTGGGAGTGTTCGTGGCTTTTCTGGCGAAGGTGTTGGTTCATTGTCGGTTCGAATTTTAACCGCGCCATCAACGGTCATGGCCAACCGAACCATACTTGAGCTTCGAGTGAGGGGCTCCTTTGCTCGCGGTTCCCCTCGAAGCACTTGGTTGGCAGCAGTGGCAGGGGCCTTGTCCTTCAATCCAGACATCTCATCATGATCACGCTTCCTCGCACTTCCTTGCTCACTCGCACTTTCGTTGGCATCGTACTGAGCCCCTTCCCTCGCGGCTCTGGGGGATACACCCGCTTTGACTTCCTCCTCAAAAGTTGAAGGTGGTGTAAGGGGAGCCCCTGCGGCTTGCGAGGAGTCGATACTAGCATTTGTTTCTGCTGACGAAGATGGGTTGAGTAGGTCGTGGATGCTCGAGGCACGAGAGGCAGTTCGATGGGGGGTCTCAGTTGGAACGAGTGGCTGGACTGAGGCTATGTGTTGAGTAGACAGCTCGTCTCTCGGAGAAGGCGCAATGATTTGATGCAGATTGGGGCTTGAAGAGTGCGTGCGGAGATGCGCGACGAGTTCGTGGGGCTGCAATGGTTTTGATTTGCGACGATCATTCTGGCGTCTATTCTGGAACCAGATCTATGAAGAGGAACAGTCAGTATGTTTATGTTTTGTACCTTTGGGCAACACTGACTTGGACTTCCTTCTCGCCCAACTCAACCTGACTGACGATCAACGCTCGTTCAGCCTTGTCTGGCTTGGAATTCCTCTGATAGGCAGCTGCAAGGATGGCATTGTCTTTGGGGCTGTGGGAGAGTCAGTAATACTCTATTCCGTGTGGGCTGGGTTGCTTGTACCTTGTCCGTCGCCTCCGACCTTTACCTAGAAACGCAGAGTCGGAAGACGGTGTAGCAGGCTGTTGGAGCTGAAAGGAATATTGTGTATTTAGATGGCCGCGGGACTGATCAGGGTCAGTCGCGTCTTGATCATTGCCAGTCATCTTTGGTAAGGATATACGAAGGAATGGCGACTGAGGAAGGGAAGGTAGGGTGAAATGAAATGGAGGAGGTGAAGCTGAGGTGTCAAGCCCAGACTCTGGAGGGGACGATCATGGGCAAGACCAAAACGCGTGCGCCACAAACTCCCACTTACGGCACCAATAAAGCGCGTCGTGTCGTGTCACGTGCTAAGACAGATTGATTTCACGCCAGCTGGTCTTGGCATGGCGTTTTCCATCACTGTTTGTCACTGGCAGCTTCGTCTCGTTAGCTTGGGAGCCACTATCCATTGTTATGATCGAATCTCGGGACAGGCCTATCGACGTGTCTAGTCCGAGCGGTGGTACGAGTACAAAGGCTCCCACTCTTTTTCGAATCCGCATTGGAAATATATATATGTACATATTGGCTGCTCTACGATACTTTGCATCGAAATCTTCGTTGGTGACAAGCTCATGTTCGACCAGATGCTCCTCGGCCTCGCGAGTTGCTGAACTCGACAGGGCGGTGCAATCCGGCAAACTCTTGGATGACAGCTTGGGAGGCACCTACGCAATCGATGATGAGGAGAAAGACCTCTGGTGTACGAGTGACACTCGTACTAGTGAATGCTGGTCAATTGGTGATTTCTCTGGGAATGAGCCAGCAACCCCCAGGATGATCAACTCCAGAGTGTCTATAATGTAGTAGCCCGTACAGAAGGACAATCTTGAATCTTGGAGGGGCTACGAAAACACGAAGCAAGGGATCGTGCATGAAGTCCCCATTTCGGGCCATTTCTCGTAAAGAAAGGTAGCATCTTCATGCAATCATTATTACCTGAATCCACCCTCGTACATATCTTACATATTCATCTTTCGTTGATCAGATCGCCATCATGATGACCTTCAGCCGCCAGTGGGATAGGATGTTATTTTGGGATATACGACAAATGTGCAGAGACTCAATGAGGAATAAATTCTCGGGATAAAGTTATTCGATTTCGGAGGCTTTGGCCAAGGTGATTTATAATGAGTGAGAAGATACATACCCTTTCCTGAATAAAGGCCTAGATGCGCTGTGCCGTTACTATGTGGGTATTGGGTGCTACATACGTACCCAGGTAAGCAATCCGCAGATCAAGAGGGTGAGCGGGCTGAGTATTACAATATTGAGCGACGCCCGCCCTTGCACCGCGTCTGCGCGACATCAACGCGCCAGCACGTGACTTGAAAACATTTCTGTCTACCATTTTATCTTCATCAGACAATCCCAGTACCCACCAGTGTGTGAGCATGAGGCGAAAACTTGAACACTGAGAATCAGATCCCTGTGCCCGAAGATATGGGTTTCTTTGCCGGGACCACAGTCTCGGACAAAACACGTTTTTAATCATACTCGGTGCAATCGGTAGTGAAGCTTTGGCCCTCAGCGGCCCCAAACCCCCCAAGTGCCGTACGAGTCCAAGGCTCCCTAGCTAGGCTCCACCACATCAAGGCAACAACACCCTTGTTGATTCGGAGGTACGAGTCAGCAAGTCACAGTCGCCACGAGGCTTTTCCATTGCGCCATGGATTTCCTACCACAGGCCGCCTAATAGGGCTGACCACTAGCATCAGTGTTCCTTGACCTTGTACTCCGTACACCTCTGTACCACTAGCTAGCAGTCGTATCGTCAAACTTCCATCAGTCGAGCACCTTGGTGCAACACCTCAATCCAGTGGTTCAATTTCCTTCCAAAGAACCACCGACCGACCTCTCGTGGCTATTTGAACCGAATGTCCCGCAAAGACCTTCCTTTCTTTGGACTTTCGCTCCCGCGGTCAATCTCCTTCCACAAATTTCCCCGTTTTCAGAAAATCTTTCTGTCCCCGACACCGGTTTCGCTATTGTACCAACCAGAAGCCTGCCGGGGGCACGAATCAGTCAGTGCCGGGCCGCTGCTGATATCTGGTTCGACTTTACTGAACCAAGCACTCGAGGTACCCATGCTGCCTAACAGCAAACACAGCAGGGTCGATGTAATTGGCAATCATGAAGCGGGAGCTTACGTTCCTCCCGCCTCGTGTTGCAAGTCCACTATCACTATTCAAAAGTCCTAGTCCCATTCGTGAAGCTCTGTGCATTTCCAGGTCCACACGTCCAAGCTAAATATCTCCTTCAACCCTATCCCATGAAAGATGGCCAGTTGAAATGAAATGCAATTCATCATATCTAGCATGGACAGGCAGGTCACGCAGCATGAAACTGTTCGTTTCTCTCGCTTGTCTGCAAGGTGGTGACGCTGCCACGGTATTGTTGACTCATGAAAAGGGTGTCGTTCTTCTACAATGACAATTCTTGCTAGATATTATAATATCAGGCATGTTCGATAGGGGTCGTTCCGTTCGGGACCAACCTGCCACCATGATAAAGGTAGCGATAGTTGGTACCAATGGGCTTGCCCAATATATTGCAAACGGCATCGCCACTACCACCTCTCATCAGTTTGTGATGCTGTCTAGACGTGTACGTTTTTTCTTTTGCACGAAACGCAAACTCGAGACTAACAAGACTACAGCCTAGCCCGGGTCTTCAGGCTCGAGGGTGGCAGGTTATGCAGGTAAGTCGGACTCTCCATCCTCTGTGTTATTCCGGGTGCCATCGCCACTAAGCTCCCCCGTGCAGGCACCCGTACTCACCCATACCAGGCTCCCGACTAACCTACATCGCTACCAGGTAGACTACTCGAACGCATCAGACCTCCGCTTCAAGCTCGCCGGTGTTGATACAGTGATCTCAACGATAAGCGGAAACGCTCAGCTAGCTCTCATCGACGCGGCTGCCGGCGCCCATGTTCGCCGTTTCGTGCCTTCCGAATTCAGTGGGCCTCCGTCCCTCCGACCACCCAACGATATCCTCGACAACGGAAGACGCGCAGCCATTCTGAGGCTTCATCAGCTGGAGTCCACGGGCATGAGGTTTACGGTCTTCAGTTGTGGGATCTTCTATGAAAGGTTTTCCCCCGGCGGGATGGCAAGTTCACAGATTGGCCTACAGAGCTCGGTTGGTCGAGAAGGAGACTATTTGATGGATTTTCGGAACGGAAGAGCACAAATTCCATTTCAGAGCACTTCAACAATGCCTGCATCTATTTGCATGACATCTGCTCGAGATGTTGCTAGGTTTGTTGTTGAAGCTTTGGACATCCCTTCCTGGCCACGAGAGTTTAGGCTTCGTGGTGAACGAATGAATGTCAGGGAGGTCATTGCCATTGCAGAACAGGTTCGAGGTAAGTCACCCTAATTTGCTCATGCTGCTTACGTCTACCTGTTCCTGCAGATTCCCTCGTCTAATAGAGCGGCAGGTCGTTCATTCGAAATATCCGGGCGCACTCGAAGCTCACTGGAAGATGCCTTAACCTACGCTCGTGCAGTAGGCGATCAATCAAGGGAAATACGCGTTCATCATCTTATCGCTACGGCTGAAGGACGTTTTGACTTTGGTAACACGAATCTTAACCAGTTGGTCAGTTTTCGCCCCGAAGGATTTCGGGAATGGCTCGTTCGCACTTGGTCATCTGGGGCCTGAATGAGCCCCAACGGAGAAGTAGCGCTGCTACTCACCCGATGCAGATCCCAAAACCAATCGCTCAATACGGCATACCCACTGAGAGGAAAGAGAGGAGTAACAACCTGTATTGCGACCATCAGACGTCGTTGCTATCGGAGGAAACTGCCGCTCGACCAGTCCCCTGTGTCCCATCAGCATGCACGACTAACTTTGGCCCAATTCTTGCTCGACTCGCTGCCTCTCTACAACTCCAAGCGAAGCGATTACCCAGTCGAGACGGTTCTAATTTTGGAGGCCATTCTCGTATTTCTCCAATATTCCATCTCATGAATTACCAGCAGATTGACGACAGACTCACCAACTCAGTTCTTTTCTGGGACCAGCTGACGTTGGTATTGGAAACCTCTCCCACCCGATCCCAAACTGGACCGTCTACCACTTTTCCACCTCGAAGGAAGCCCGAATTTTCCACTCACCTATGTTTGCACCAAGGTACTGCCATAATGTATCGTGGCGTACCACTTCTAGATCACGTTGACAATGACATGTCTTAACATTTCCCACCGCTGTGGGTAGTTTCAACATTTCTATCGAGTATTCTACTTCTTCATCATGGTATTTCTCTCCCTCAAACCTCTGGAGAAGTGTGGATTAGCTCTCTAGTCTCTCCAGTCTCTCCAACAGAATGCAGAAATCCTCCCCCATTGAGCGTAAATCATATGCTTGGGGATTTGTCTGCCTGCTTAGCTGCCTGCAATCACCTCTCACTATCCTGCCAAGTCACAAGAGTGCATTTACCATGGGATTTAGGATGGTACGCCTTATCATGGTAAGGATGCGTGACAGACGGATTCTTACCCAATTAGTCGGGTAGCCAGTCTATTTTCTTACAAAAACGTGAAAACTGGGCATGTGCCGGTACTTCTGTACTTAATATTGCACAGTAGGGAAGACATTTTACCAATGCGTGACTAATGCGTCGAAAAGATTAAGTCGGATTCGTGTTGCCTTGCCCTTGTGCGCGAACGCTACCTCTGTCCACGGTGTGGGTGGAGTCCCCAAAGCCAACTGAGCCCGCAGCCTGGCCGGTATCACCTGCAGGCTGTGGAAATGCCTGAGGAGCACCAGGAGGGTTGAGTCAACGATAGGCATCCAACCTGAGCCATGTCCACGGGATAGCCACAAGACCTCTGACCCATTGTGATGAATGACCATGAATGAAACTCCTTTGCACTCGTTCACACGAGGCAGACAGAAAGCACAGAGCGTATTATGCCCAACCCACTCTCTCCAGGACCCAGTCCTTGTCTGCCTAGCCATTGTTTCCGGTCGTTGCAGTAGCCTAGCTCGGATGCAGCGTCCCCCCTAACGCGCGACGAGGCTGAGCCAATCGCAGAACTAGATACCATTTCTGGCGAAGACGCCACCAGCCCTTCAAGCTCGTAGCCCTTTGACCCAACGGTGACTGAATAAATGACTGGATAAATGACTCTCCTGGACGTAGTTAGTCACGTTGAAAGACAGCGTGCGAATGACTCAGCGAACGACTCAGCGAACGACGAAAGATCCCTCGAAAGTGCGGGCGGCAAGGCATACCCGCACCCACACCCGCCTCTCCTCTCGAGTCTTTAGTACTCGTACGTTTTGTATTGAAACTTGAATGCCGACGTTACCCACCCATGTAGGTGCCTAAGTACGGAGTAATTAGTGTAGGGAGTGGGTGGCAGAACAGAGATGAAACACTAAGTACTCCGTACCTACACGGCAAATATTTAACACCCTACTATACTGAGGTAATTTAGGTAAATAACAGATAACAGATCGCTGAGTCTCGGCGTATCCCCAGCCTCGTCCCTGAGTGACATGAGACAACGTGTTGAGTGAGGTCCTCACACACACACACACACACACACACACACACACACACACACACACACACACACACAGCCTTGCGGCCCTTGCCCATTCCCACCCCAACTTCCCACAAATCCAACCCCCCCTCTAAACATAATGTACTTCATTGGCAAACAGGAGCGAAAATGATAATAGATCGGCATCAGAGAGATTCGAACGCGAACCCAGGTCCAGATTGTCTCCTCGTACCGGTCATTTTTCCCCCGCGATGTTCATCGGCGAACGGAAGGAATATTTATTTACATGAGGGCAAGCCCCCCTGACAACCCAGCACAACACAACACATATTCTGTCGCCTCCAACTCGCTGTGAGAGGGAAATCGCTTTTGTCAGATGTTGAAGGGTATGCTGATTTGACTTTTTCAAGGGTTTGGTGGTGTGGATTGGGGGAGAGGGACACGCGTACGGTGTTTCCCCACCCTCCCCATCCCCCTTCCCTGGGGGGGAGTAAAGCGTATAGGAGGAGTGAGGGCGGTGAATCTGGTTGGTGGTGGTCGGTGGTGCTGGTATTGAAGGACGCCTGGCACTCACTCACTGCTGGTGGAGCGTGAGGGAGCAGCTAATATGAGTAAGTAAGCTGGTGACAAGAGCGACAGTCTTACCAGGAGATTATGCTCTTCATTGATAGCTTCCTACCTACTCCTACCTACCTTAGTATCGAAAGGCTTATCCAGTCCTTTCTACAGCCTGTGCCTTGCATTATAGTGTCCCAGAGGTGCAATTCGTCATTAGTCTTGGGCTCTCGATGCCTAGTGCAACCCAGACGCAGGTTACAAGGGCAAGGGCAAGGGCTGAACGGAATCTTCGGAAATAGATACTATAGCTTTGGACGATGAGCGATTCCATCACAGAGCTTCGGAATGTGAGGCCCTCAAGGCATGGGCCATCTCACGAGCACCCAATGTGAAGAGTTCCGTCCCCCTCGGTCTCGGCGGTGTGCCGGAAGGACGTCCTTCGCCAGTGCAATGCCATCCCTTGTCATACGAGATATATGTTCCGAAGTCTCGAGAGACGCAAGCCGCATGTACCAACCTTTCAAGCTTAAGTTGCCAGAGATCTGCCGATACAAAAATCACGCGTTCCCATGGACTGGGTGCCCCTGTCCCCCCTTGCCAGTGTCTCAGGTCCACTGGAACAGCCGCTGATGTGTACATGCCAAAGATCGAACCTGCCTCGCTGGAAGCCCGCGGTATGTACGCCCAGCAAGTGTGAGATCTCCATCCTTGCTTGACCTCAGATCAAATGTTGCCTGAAGGGTGGAAGTCCATGTTCTCAGTCCAAGGCCCATACATACCCCAGCGACGACCAGAGTGACAGAAGCACCGGGGCTCTGGCTCACCGCAATCACGTCTGCCGAACCAGAGCGATATTGAGGGGCCTGAATATACAATCAAAGATGTCGGCAGAAGGGGTACAATCGTCCGACATGCTGGAACATTTGCGTCAGTGATCTGCCCCATCGACAATTGCCGGCATATGATCTTCCAACAGGGGTCCGCCTAGAATATTCTGGAGCCGAAGAAGAAAACTAGACACCGAGACATCTTTGTTCTGGTGGTTCTGAAGCCGGGTGCTACGAACTCATCTCATTCGCGGTGAAGCGGTTGCGAGCATGCATGTCTCTGATG
>Ga0105239_10005140_pt1 | contig 15453 bp, 18 predicted proteins | sample KBSC44metaG_FD_92761 | JGI IMG/M metagenome (GOLD analysis project Ga0105239, IMG submission 92761) | Corn rhizosphere microbial communities from Kellogg Biological Station, Michigan, USA - KBS C4-4 metaG | ecosystem: Host-associated > Plants > Roots > Rhizosphere > Soil | place: Michigan, USA...
GACGGCAGCGGACCTGCTCCGCACCAAGGAACCGATTTACAAAACGTTGAATCTTGCAGGACGCGATCTCGACGACGACGAGATTCTCGACTGTCTCGCCCGTGTCAAGAATGTCAGCGTCTTTGGCCTCATCAACGAAAGTGTCGACGTGCAGCGCGGCGTGGGCGGCAGCACAGGCGACGGCATGACGAGGAGTTGGTTCGCATGGGCGAACAGTGTTTTTGCAAAGACCATCCTGTGGCTTGCGGAGGAGAAGCCCAGCTTGGTACTTAAGAGGAATGGTAAATATGTCGTCGGCGAGGGTTGGGTTGATGGCGCCGGGCCGCCACCTGCCTGAGCCAAGCTGAGGCATGAGATGAATGATGAGGAGAAGAGAAAGGCACTTGATCGCTTACTACTACCGGTTATGAGGTACTCTACACACGACAAGGAGGTAGCGCGTGGAGGGCTTACTTCCGCATTCGGAGAGCGCCTCCTCCTAACATCTTTGAGCGTATGACGCACACATGTGCCGTGCATGAGAGATATCAGCACGCAACACCAATCGCTTGTCGCACTGGAGCCAGGTCCAGTGGTTCCTGAAAACTGACTGACCCGGGATAGTATAGTGAACCAGCTTATCTAGAGCAACCTGTGCCTGTTGCAAAATCCTCGTACTCCGTTATTATGCCTTTCAGGGCCCCTTCGGTCAAAACTACGAGTTAATGGCCCAGTATAGTACTCCGTACATAATTTGAATACCAATGCTGGGACTGTCAATATCGATTGTTGCATGTCCCGAGTTTGGCTCGCGTGGGCTTCAGCCGTCACTTACTGGAAATCCACTTCTATCCCGAAGCCAAAGAGGATGAATCCTCCTCATCCACAATTTCTTCTGGTTGCCGCCATTTCTTCGAGACCATTTTTCCATCCCGCACGACGAGCCGATATCGTGCTCTTGGAGGACGTGTTGGCCACAGAGGATCAGGGTTGCCACTAGGCCCAGCGCCATGATTCCCGTGTTCTTGTGTGGAACTTTCAATGGAGATGTTTCTGGACAGGGTTAGAGGATGCCCTGTGCTAGATATTGCTGGATTGCTTGTCGACGGTCCAATAGACCTGTCACGCGTAACCTTACTGATATCCACCCGAGGGAGGCTTCTTTTGTCTCTGGGTCTTTGTCTTGGCCCGACTGGATTGTTGATATCCCGCCTAACTTCTCGAGCGGCCAGGGGAGGGTCTGGTCGATCCATACCCTGTGGATGCTCTCCTGGCAGTGGAGATGGAAAAGGCGAAGTTGGAGGGAGACGGATCGGGAATTGTTGTGCATTGCTGCTTCGAGTGCTGCCTCGAGGGATCGTCGAAGGGGTCTGCTCCCTCCTGAACTCCCTCGCTAAGCCTCTTGAGTCTGAGACGCGCTCTGCAGCCAAAGCAACTATGTTTTCAACCATTTCCCTCATTGACTGATCACGAATGGTCTGCTCATGGAAGGAATTCTTGCTATTCCTAGTAAGAACTGTACGCAAGGCTTTATACTGGCGCTGTTTCTCTTTGACTTCTCTTTTCAACATCTTGATCTGGGCCATACATGCCTCCCTTGTGTCCAATCATTAGTGATTTGCAACGACTATCCAGACTAGTTAAAACTTACAAGCGCCTAACATTATTTTCGGAGCGACAACGCTTGATTTCATGGAGGAGAAGGTCACAGTTGATGATATTGACCAGCAGGGTCATATTCGACTTAAGGGGTTCGAGGCTTGCCACTAGCTCCTTCGTTTCCCGTTCGTTGACAATGACCCACATGATTCTAGTTTTCAGATGGGCCACAGTTGAAGCGTCAGGACGTCCTAGTGCTCTCAGTCGGCGAAATCCATGTTTGATATTTCCCATTTTCTCCTCGACTGTAGTTGAGATTTCATCCAGCAACGATTTCGTTCGTGGATCCTTTGCTAAACCGATCCCTTGATCTATTAGACTTTGCATACTTTCGCCAAATATGTTTAGTATGCGTGAGAACATTGAAACCGAGGAGCAGAAATACTTCAACTCCTTGCTGGCTCGTCGATAGGCCCGATAGCTTTTTAAACTTAGCTCTGCCAACTGTGCGGAAAATTGTATGATACCGAGGACTGCGCCCGCGTACTCGGCCATGATTTTGTGGAAAAGGCTGGTCCCTTTTTGCCTAACTCATTTGCAGCGATTTTTCTCTTACTTCGACGAAGGGCGGAAATTGTAAGGCGCTGGGATATCATCTTGAAGCCCTCCATCACAATCAGGGGGTGTCCCCAACCGGCGATGGACCTTTCCACAGAGTTCTAAAAGATGCTCTGCATCAAAGCAAAAGGATTGGGCGAGCCTTAGATACAACTGTTCAACATCCCAGAAACTTTCTGTACGACCAGCGAGTCAAAACATAACCAGGCATTTCACCGGTCGCCGAGTACTTTTTACATTGGTGGAAATCAAGAGGCCTTCGTCTCGGCTCCTGGGGTAAATCCGTCCTGGGCCGAAGCGAGATGCACCTGGCCATTTTGACACAGATTCTCATTGGCAGAAATGTTCTGGAGTTCACGAATCATGCAACCCAATATTTCATCAAACCAAAACGCTGGTGGTCAGTTAGCGCTCGTGGAGGGTTGATTGAGTTGATGGATGCTCTGTCCATCAGGAAGCATTCAACTCATTATTGCAGAGCTACAACAGCCGTTCTCTTGTCAATAATTTATGATTGCCGCTATATATTAGACTCACGCTCTGTAAATTCTTCCGATCCTGGTATTATCGCTCGTCACAGCATTATAATTTTGATCTAATACCTTCTAATCGGAACTTAACATCTTTGAGCGCCTTAGTGGTTGGCCTCCAATCGTCAAATTGTGTCAACAATTCTCTGGCCTCCGCCTGGAGCTCGGTCTTAACGTAGTCCTCTTCTAGAATGCCTCGCATAGCAAAGGGCAGGATATAGGGATTTCCTGCATGGCTAGCTGTTGGTCGTTTGGATACTGGTACATCTTTCAGTGTGTTGGTTTCTAAAGCAAAGGCAATGGCCAGATCGTAAACGGTCTCGTCGTCATATATTCGTGAGTGCCCCTCTCCCGTATAAAGACTTCCGGCAAGGGGAGGCGATAATTCTCGAATTAAGCCATGGTCTGGAACACCGACATTCCGAAGTTTCAGTGCAAAGCCAACAAGATGTGACAGGAAGTTGGGAGCGTGAATTCGCCCATCGATAAAGACCGCTCGGTAGATATGAGGATGAGTGATTGGGGCGAAAATAGAAGATTCCATGGAGACGAGCTGGTCATCGATACTCCCAGTGTAGGTCAATCGAACTCCGTGTTTCAAAATCTCCTCCGTTGCGGCCATGTAGTCGGTAGATACCTTGCTGTTAGGATCTGAAAATTCAAATAATTCGCCGGCGCTGCCACTTATCCATCGAGATTTGTACTCCGGGAAAGGGCCCATATTGACGCCAGCCATTGCACATATTCCAACCCGAGCGCCACTAATACAGCCAAAAGCGATCAATTTGGCGACGAGCATGATGGCAACTGGTACTCCCTGGCTGTGACAAGCAATCATGACAAAATCGGACCTGCGAATCTCGTCGATCCAGTTGAGGAGAAGCTTCCAAAGGAGTTCGACGCGTTCAGCAATCCTCCCTTCTCCTTCTAGAGCGGCACTTTTAACCTCACAATTATAGCCACGACTTTTGGTCCATTTTTTGATTGCGTTAGCAGCCATATCGGCAAACTTGATTGAGGTGCCAGTTGGTTGGCCCAGAACGCTTCGAATCAAGGGGGCTGGAAAGTAACCATGGACTCCGATGGCAAGGGCATTCGCTATCCGTGGTGGATCGTTGACGATGTGGAGGTGTTTGAATTCAGGTTCTTTTGTATAGTACAGGAGTCTAGCAAGTTGCTGCAATATGGACGGGTGTTCTTCGAGGCTCAGGGTATCAGTAAATTTCGGCAATAATGAATTCGGGACTTCCTTTTTTGAAGGTACAGGCGAAGCAGTCCTAGGGGTGCTGACTTCGACAGGGTCTCTTGTTGTGGCAGCGGCCTTGGAAGATTCAGCTTTTATCAATGTGCCTTGATTGGTTGTCTTGACAGGCCTGGGTGTTGACAACTCTTTTGGCTCGGTGGCCTTCTTCTCAGATTGTTTCTTGGGGCTACTTGAAGTAGCGTCACTTGCCTGGGTGGATTTTGAATCCTTGGCTTTCTTGGATTGTTGTTCCTGCGGTGAAGATTCAATAACGGGCCTCCTCTCGTCGTCTGGAAGGCTTATAGAAGCTCGTTTGGGCCTAGCTTGTGATGGGGTATCTGAGATGGCAATCTCACCAACATGTGGTTCGTTTTCAGACTTGGCAGTAGTTGGTCGATTCCGGTCTCTCGACCAGAAGACCCATCCTGAGGATTTAGAGGAGTCACCAGGTAGTGGAGGAGGAGGAGAGGTTTCCAGCGATGAGGCTTGTGATGCTTCCTTGGGCCTCGGGATGGAAGGAACGTCAAGATTCTGGGATGGAGTATTTGGCGGCAGCTTACTAGTCAGATCGATTTTCTGAAGCTCAGGTTGCTTTTTGGGCTTTCCGGGTTCAGTAGATGCATCACTGCTCCACATTTGATACCAATTCCGCTTATTAGTTAGTGGGATTGGTGGCGATGAGGTCACTGACTGTTCTGTGGTCTCTTTCGGTGGCTGTTCCATGCCGGCAGCATGCTGTACTGCAGAAGTTGCACCAGGCGTGATATCAGGTTGTTTATCTCGTCCATTGATCGGTGTTTCGGGGGATTCGGTTACTTGTTGTTGGCCGGCAGGTTGCGTCCCAGAAGATTTGTCTGTTGACACATCTCTCCCTGAGAGCCAGGAAAGCCAGCTTGTTTGGCCGTCTTGTGGCAGTGATTGTTGAGGCTGACCTGTAGACGGTGGTTCAGGTTTTGGCGTCGCTTGTAACTCGTTGTTCGACTCTGACATGCTCTTTGCATCTGCTCTCGCTTTGTCTGCCCCGTCTTCGACCTTGGGTTTGACTTTTCCAGAGTCGACGGCCTGAGATTTCTGGGATTTGACGGGTGAAGGGTGGGTTGGACTCTTTGGAATAGCATTGACAAGGGTTGTTGTCGGGTCGGCAGGGAGCGAGCGGTTGGACAGGTTGGACAGGTTTGATGGAGATTTCCCTAAGGTCATAGCTATGGAGGGCGAGCGTTGAGACTTGATTTTATCTTTGACCACGGCGGCGGTTTCTTGGGTAGTATTCTGAGCAGTATTGGTGGTTGAGGATGCGCTCGCTCGAGCAATATCGGTCAGAGGGGCAGCTTTGCGAGGCCATGTTCGGCTGAAGAAGGACTGATTTCGTTAGTACTAGATCACTTGGATTATCTAGAGAGGGAACAACTTACTGAACGCGCCTCTTTCTTGGAAGGGTCAGAAATCGATGGACTTGATATGGTCACCTCAGATGGTGTGGCTGGAGGTAGCGGGACCTGGGAAGCCTGTGCTTGAGAAGCTTGAGGAACTTCAGTTGGATTGGTCTTTTGACGTTTCAATGGTCTTGCGGGCGCCATCGGCCCTCGTTATGCGTTCGTGTACGGCGTATTTCGTGTTTTGGCAGGATAGGGAGGGGAAGGGTACTTCAGAACTGGTGTTGAGGTGGTTGAGAACTCGATAATCAAGGCCAGGCATCGGTGGATGTTGTTGTCACCAACCAATGAACTCAATAATTACGAGTTTACGAGCAATGTCCATGTCATGTGTCAGGCTGCACCTTCCCCTTCCACGGCCACTTGTGCTTATCGCGCGGGTGGCACGCGTGCCTACCACCCACCTACACTTTCGTCCTGGCATTACGTCATTACCAGGCTGCCACCTGGGTGCCCCACGACCCACAAAAAAGTTGTAGACAATATTCTCTTCTCGCTTGCTACTCAAACTCGGTGGTCGTGGGCCAGACAATCGACCACCTGGTTCTCTGGATATTTGTCCGCCATTGTGACAGAGGCTAGTATACATCTTGCAGAGATGGCTAAAACAGCTAAACCCAAGAAGAATCCACTAGGTAAGTATGAACTCCCTTGAGAACACTGGCAAAAGCGATTAACAAGTCCATCCACAGTCAATCCGCGATCTCGCGCTTCTAAACGAGCCTCTTCTCCTTCGATTGACACGGACAAATCTCTCAAAGAGACTGCTCGCGCCTCGGACGCTACGCCAGTGTTGGCTGCAAGGCCTTACGGCGGCATCTCCAAATCTAAGAAGAGGCAGAAACAATTGACTCGAGGACAGAAGAAAAGACACGAGAAGGGACTTGCTCGAGCAGAAGTCGTGCAAGACCAGCTGGCCAAGAAGGTCGATGACTCCAAACTACGACTGAAGAAGATTCGCGAAAGGAAGACCCTATGGAACGAGACCAGTAGCGCAGCGACAGCTTTCGACAGGACCAAGAGTATCCTGAATCAAGATGCCGACGAGATGGATGGCGACAACTGGGACGACGACGAGGAAATGGGACACTCAGAGTCCAAGGTTATTGATGGGGTCAAATTACCTGCCTTCGCCCCCGGCACGGTGATGGTCATCGTCGACCGTACCGCCTCTTCGAACAATACCGATGCAGAAGATGATATCGACAATATCACATGAATAATGGCTACCTACCCCACACCCCTTACCTCCTCGGCCTCAACTGGGTGACCATTCGCTCAATCTCTACCAACTGTTGCCCATTGGCTTTATCCCGCAGCGACTCTAGAGCGGAGAGGTCTTTGGCTTTCAATGCTTCTTCTCCCGCCTTGACAATCATCCCGCATTTGACCCACATCTCGATTCTCTCAGCCGGTTGTAGATTGCTGCATTTGGGAATGAATGACGACGCCAGACGAGTGTTACCTGCTCCAAGCACTTCATTGTAGAAGGGCTGTTGGGGAAAGAGATCAGCGATTGCCAGCTATAGCACAAAACTGTGCTGGAAGAATCAATGGGAAACTTACCTCCCATCCGATTGGCGACTTCTTCGCCTTTCCAACTTCCTCCACTTCTCCCCAAAGACGAGCAGCTGTCAACGCACGAAGTCGAACCCACCACCAAGTCTTATCTGGAACTTTAAAGTCACTCTGAACCTTGGCTGCCCGCTTGCTATATCCTGACCTTATCAGACGGAACATCGTCTCGTTGACACTCAACCCCACATAGCTACCACTGCTATCAGTAATATCCTTGTCAAAGGCCTCCTGCATTTTGAGAAGCTGCGTTGCCTCGGTCAGGGCTTTGGAATGTAGAATAGCCGTCGGATCCTTGGCATCTGTGAGCAGTCTGATCGCGAGTTTGATCTTGTCAACGATTGCCTGAACTTGTGGCTGCTGCATCGCTTCTTCAACAAGTAGATTTGAGCCTTCCACTGGGCGGTCGTCCTGATAAAAGAGATCCTTGAGTAATTCCTTATCCTGTGATCTGGCCGAGCTTTCCACGAGAGCACCTGCCACAGGTTTATCACTTATCGCCCGGAAGAACGCAGCCAATGGCACCTTCTTCTTCAATTGTAATAGAACAAAGAACACAAGATCCGTGTCTCCGGAGTCAATCGCCTTGTTCAGCGCGATTTCGTCTTCCTCCATGTTCAAAAGCAGTGGAACCTGTTTTCCTGCCCTTGGCTCATGATTCAAAAGAGTGGTTGCAAGGTGATTACGGCCCTCGTCGTACGCCGCTCTGGCAATTGCCTCGAACGAGATGCCATGTTTGCCTCGTAGTCGCTCCACCACCATATCTCTAATGGCATCGTCATCTGCAGCGGATCCGCGAACCTTCTGGCTCGCCCAATGTACATAGACCTTGTTAAGAGGAAGGTGCAAGAACTCGGATAGTTTGATCGCAAGCAGATATTCCCGCCGGTTAACCAATCTCGCAATCAGCCGTTCCGGCGTTAGCCTGATATATTGCTCATACGACATGTAAAGGCCAATCTGAAAGTCGCGCACGGCATTGAGAACCCTGAGATCTTCACACATATCCACAAACTCATCGCTGCTATAGAGATCCAGGACGGACTTCCCAAACGAAGCGGCCCGCAGCAGCAGTTTCTGCAAGACCTGGTTGAATTCGTGGCCAGCGGCACGGACACAAGTCTCGACCGCCTCGGGCAGATTCGGCTTGATTCGCTGGATGTTCTCATCGGCTTTGGGCGACTTCTTCTCCAGTAGTTCGACCGAGTCGAGAAGCACAGATGCCGGCGAGTTGGAGCCCAGCTTGAACACTTCTTCAAGAGGATCTGGTACTTTATGTAGGAATTCGCAGGCTTCGTTCGTTATCAGACGGACTCCGTCGATGTCGGGCACCACATGCACTTGATCATCGTAGTAGTATTTGACAGCAGCTCCGTCCGGCCCTACCATGTGAATCTCATCCTCCCATGCCAGAATGACCGAGTCATTTCCACACCAGTAGATTTGGTTGGGCGTGGTCTTCGCCTTCGAGTCATACTCGCTGTACTTGTTCTGGAAGTCGCTTCCCACCACCCAGACTTTGCCGTCTTCCGTAAACAGTGCTGCAAAGCGTCCATTAGGTGATACGCTGATGTGCTTAAAGGGACCGTCTGAGAGTCCTCGATCCTCCGCTTCGCTGACGTCTACCATGAATATCGTCTTGTCGATGGCAAGCAGCACCTCGACAGATCTGGAGAGGGTGTAAGCAGGCGGAATCAGGGACCAAGAGTAGACTTCGCCATCCGGGGGTCGCGCCAGCAGTCGCGGTCTCGGTTCATCGAAGGAAGACACCGCTATCAGACTATTGTTCGACAGAAGCGCGACAAACCCATGCGACCAGAACCGGCACGACTTGACGCCGTAGTCCTCGGCGCCGTGACCGAGGGAAAACGGATTGAAGTCTCCATGAAGCCCATAATAGCAATGCACCGTGCCGTCTTCTGTGACAACGATGAGCCTCTCATCATCCAACCAGCCCAGGCCCTTGATCGACCCTCTCTCCCAGTTAATGTTGCTGATGAGCTTCCCTGAAGAGGAATATATATCGATCGTTGATTTCAGCGACTGGCCAATGCGGTACCGCGTTATTTTACTTTCATCCCGCCATAGCGCTTGGTGAAATCAGCATGGACGTTACACACGGGAAAAAGCACATACCGAGAGCTCCACCGTAAGGAGCGCCGGCTACGAGATAGTTCTCTAGCTCAAGATCCTGGTCAAACACCGACTCGTAAATTTGAGCTTTCTGATAAAATTGGTCGCCGATCTTTTCCCAGCCTGCCCTGGGATTGACACCGGTCATTTGGAATGAACGTCCATGAAGATTAGTACATCCTACTCTGGTGGCATTCAAGTGGAAGAGTTCGTGGTCTCGTTCCAGGCGCCAGATGTCCCCGACCGTCCGCCAATGATATTGACGCTTGGCAGCCGCCTTGGCGCAATCAGCGCGTTTCCCTCCTGGGCCGCAAGTCTTTACGACCAACCTCAATGTCATGTCGGCTGTCTCATCAGCAGCAAGAATTCTATCCAGCCTATGAAATTATCCTGGCGCGAAGATTCTATGTCCCCAAAGAGACCAACAAGGGCACTCATTATAGTGCTAGCTTCCTGATCTTCCATCTCGAGCCATGGACGATCCAACGTTGGTCGAGCGGATCCAGGACCTAACAGATCTAGAATTAGCTATTCTACTGAGTCTGATAGCACAGCACCACAGTATCATTGAGACCAGAGACGACACTTTAAATGATTTGGCGGCGGAGCTCGCTCTTGTAAGATCCGCCGAAAGAGCGGTAGCATGCATTCATTGACCACTCGCAGATCGTGTCTCACGTCTTCAAGCTCAAATGTGTAATCCTCGAGCGAGATGATCTACAGTCGGTCGACAGATTCGGAGAACTCATCCTCGACCAAGAATCGAATTGTGGTGTCCCAAGCAATTCATCAGAGAGTGATTATGATACTGTCAGTCTGACTGAACTTCTACGTCATACCTAATCTCATGGTCCTGCAGGGTGGCAATTTGCACTCGAAGCTTGCTGGCATCAGTTTCCGAAGGACAGGCTCAAATGCACCATCTCAACCCAACCTTGACAGCCGAAGACTGGTGAATGTGGTCATAGCGAAAGACTTCAATCTTGCCAAGGAAGATGTTCAAATTCAAGTACTTGAAGTAAGCTTCTTGGTCCCAAATGCCGTTCATTGCTAAGTATAGGACTGTTCAGCTTATTCGAAAGCGACGAATCTACAGCCGAACTACCGTTCACATGGCCCCAAAAGCATTCTTATTCCTGCCGCTAATCACCAATGCTTCGAAGCATGTTAGACTAACAAGACACCTGGTAAGGCTCTCGGTCGTCCTGTGGTCTGGCCCATCTCACAATTATAGAATGATCGTATATTCATGTCACACCATCACGATGCAGAGGATGGCTTTCCAAATCTAGAAGAGCTAGATAACCATTTCGAAGACCGGGGATCTACATATTCGGTGGGGCAAGCACCCAGTGTGGCGAAACAAGACTTGCTCGCAGACCGTTCGATCAGTGAAGAAGTTGTTTTGATAATCCTTGACCATGACAACATGCTAACCATTACAGATGATAGAGTTGCTGCGAGCTCGAGGGAAAGCAGTAACTATCACCCCCGAGATCAGAAGATACTTGCAAGATATTGTTGTATTCCTAAGGATCGAACGCGGAGTAGATGGTGGTGTTTCGCCCTATGCCACTACTTTATTGCTGGCTTTGTCAAAGTCTGTCTTCCTTATCACATAATAGCTTGGTGGACTGATGACCTGACAGATACCTGGCTCCCTTCCATGGCATCAATTATGTCACTCCTTCGTTAGTTGCACTGGCCGCAAAGAAAGTGTATCCACACCGAATCGTTATAGCGAGCCCTAAGCGGGAGCGGAGCACCCAGTACGGAACAGACATTGGGTCAGCGAGAGATCTGCTTAGAGATCTCGATCCGGATCAAGTGATTCAACATGTTTTGGACACCGTTGAGTGTCCAAAGTGAACATGATAGTAATATTCTACCAAGCAGCCCATTAATCGTCTTCTGGTACAGCTACGTCGTCGCCTCCGTACAATGAGGTGGCTCCTTTTCGTTGGTAACTCAACACCGACAGCCCTGTCCGATATCAAGATTCAATACCTCGCGATGAGTCGATGCTTCGTATGTCCGCTAGAATTCTGATTCCGGGCATGGTGTCTGAACACAACTCCACCAGCACTGTCACCAATCTGAGTATCCGCGTTGGAGAGGATGATTACGTCGGAGCCACGGGCGAGAGCGGCTGTTTCTTCCACAGAGGCAAGCTGCTTGTCCCGGAAGAGAGTAATACACCCATATCAACCTAAGTATATTATAGGCTGAGCAGATCATGGAGAATAGCACGCTGGCGTGGATCGATCTCCTGAAGAGATGGTTCCCTTTAACATTAGGTGAGGCACAAGTTAAACTTTGGAAAACTAATAAAGTGAAGGCTTATGAGACTGTGGTGATATTTGAGCACCGACGCTACAGCCCAAGTATCAAGGCGCGAGCAGTCTGGCCTTGCTGAATTGATAATCTCTTCAATCCGAAACTCTCGCGCAACGTTTAAGACACAGAGCCACCTACAAACCCGCTCTGCCTCACCAGCGACCTTTATTTCTTGGCGAGTTCCTCCCCTCGCCGCCACTGTCGTTTTATTTAAGCGAGATCAGTCTGCACCGTGACATCAGGATTGCAAGGCTGCCATCAGGCCGAGGACAACTCCGCTGGGTCTTGCACTGTGTCAGGCTTAGTGGCTGCCTATCAACGATCATCCGCTCTCAAGTGGAGAATCTGTACACTGTAGGCAAAGCCAAGCAGATTTATTCGCAATGCGCACCGAGTTGGGCAATAGTAGTACCGAATCAGCCGATGCTAGTGTGGCTATGCCTCTGGGAGTGGAGGGTGATCTACCAGTAGATCACGTGAATTACCCAAATGATCGACCTCTGCCAGGCTGCACAGCTGGTATACTTGAGGCCGCCCAGGCTGTTAGCGTGGTGTGTTGTACATTATTAGCAGCACAATGTTCCCCTAAACCTCCAGTGGGATGCAATGACAAGGCTCAAAAGCGCCAGCCCCAAGAATCGGCCATGCCTCTCGACACTTGAGACCTTCTGCTTGCGGCTCATCCAGTGTGGTGTCCTTTGCCACATCATGATCTTATTACTGATAAACATCATGTCGCTTCTTCTAATAGTAGTGGCCTCTCCGTCACAATTACCGTTGTTATGGTGACGAATATCACTTGTTTTGGGCCAGCGCCGCCAACGCGCAACACTTCTGACAGTGAGATAGTCGAATCCGCCTCAGCTCCCCATACAAATCCAGAACCACAGTTGGACAAAAGTGGACCTACATCATCTCTGGACAAATCACGCACAAGGCTGCTCCCACAATCTACCAACGAGAAGACCGCCGGGGGACTAAGTGACAGTCCGAAAGCACAATGGCTCCCTGTAGCGTTGAGGTGGCCCTACCTGAGCACAATAATTTGCGTTACTCTCATCCTTTTGGCGGCCGTCGTTGCACTTCATGTGATCTCAAAGTCGCATTCTGGACTCGCAGACGATGATGGCAGCAGTGGACTATACTTCATTTCAAGGTTTCTGCCTACGCTAGTGGCTGTTTCTTACGTCTTCGCAACATCCATCATTCTGGAAGATGTCAAACGCTCTGAACCGTATGCCCGTATGTCTTCACCAGCCGGTGCACCTGCGACCAACACATTGTTTTGGGTGGCAAGAGCCTGGTGGACGACTCTTTACGACAGTCTACCAAACATTAAACAGGGGCAGAAATTTAGCTGTGCCATGTTTTGCGCTTCCATGGTACTCATACTTGGCTTCTTAATACTCTCACCCTTCTCATCTACGTTGCTAGTCACCAATGATGTGGTTTTCTCCAAGGATCGCATATTTGAGCAACTCCCACTCTCCCCCAGCCTGCCGATTCAGGCAGCAGCCTCATCAACCACCTATTTTCGCACGATAGGAAACGTTCTCCAGAACGTCACCACGTCGGCATGGATCACCGAAAAGTACGCTGTCCTTCCACTCTGGCCGGCAGATCAGCTCCAAGAATCGATGGGCGCATTTGTTGGCCCAGAAAGCGAGGTCTGGCAGGTTGAGAGTCTTGTAGTCAGCACGCAGCTAGAATGCGAGCCCTTGGGCCTGACTGATGTCTCTTGGGTTCAAGGCGTCTTGCAGCCGAATTTCACGGATCCATCCATAACGTTTGCGACCGAATCTGGATGCACATTTTCAATGATTGTGTCCAACAGTAGCGCCCTTTCTGCTTTCGCATCATGGACAAACACGACCGATTTTGCCTCGGATGACGCACACGCATTTGATTCCGCTGGTTGCAGCGGAACTGAGGTGATGATGTTCACAACCCCTTCGCTATCTGGCAACCTCAGCACTGCCAACCTAGACCCCAATATTGAAGCCAAAGGTTTACTTTGTTCTGCTCAATATTTTTATGCTAATACCACAGTCACCGTATCGGTGGGGTCGGGCGAATCTGTGGTCACAGTTGACGAGCAAGAATACATTGCTAATCGTCGCACGGTCCCTAACAGCTTCCTCGATGTGACCGCCGTACAGGATTTATTCCTTAACAAGACATCCTGGCCCCAGCGTCTATTTGCAGGAAACTATGCCATCGAAAACCGTGGCCCTGGAGCACTCCTCGCGGCAAGTTACGAATTTTCGGTAGACAGCCTTGTTCAAGATCAACTTCTCTTGCCAAGGGCCCTCAGGCTGAAGCAGCGGTTTCTAGGTGAGATGATGCGCGACACGTTTGGCTCGGTATTACTTTCAAATGAACCCAGAGCTCAGGTCCGTGGGAGAGTTTTGTCAAATCGCCGAAGGGTTGTCGTCGTGCCTATCGTAGCGATAACCCTCGAGGTCATCCTGTCCATAAACGTTGTTCTGCTGCTTCTCACACTCATGAGCTCACGACTTTCCCGACGCCCGCTAGAATTATCCACCGATCCAGCCACAAGCGTCGCCGTCGCGAAGTTTGCGTCCCAAGAACCCCATACTCTACGACAGCTTAATGATGCCAGTATCACTACTCCTCTAGTGTTGCTAGCCCAAGTGAAAGACTTATGGTGCCGCAACATGGACAACGGACTTTACATTGATTCCGGACATAAATCAAACGCTCAACAAACTGCCAAACTCACAAAGAAACTGGAAACCAGCAGCCGCTTACCAACTGTACTTCACCTAGTGCCTATACTCTGCCTTTTCATCTCGATGTTGGTTATTGCGGTGGCGATTTCCGTTCTACTCGGCTTTTCTGAGACGAATGATCTGTATCAAACAGCATTTGTATACCAAATCGACTTCCAAGTTGCCGGGATGCAACTTGATGCAATAAATCCAGCCGCCATCCTCACGACATTCCTAGCAGGCTGTATTGCGCTTTGGTGGGGCGCCGTGGACAATAGTATTCGAAAATTACAGCCATTTTTAGCGCTGGCGAAAACACCTGTGACAACCACAGAGGGAGCCGGATTATCCTATGAAACGTCCTATCTCCTTTGGGCTGCAGCCAGAGCCATCAAACGTCGTCATTGGGTGCTTGCCCTGGTTTCATGTGGAGCTTTCTACGCGGAAATCTGTAAGTGACAGAAGCATCTCAGACCCCGAATATCCGTACTGACCTCTACCCTAGTTACCATTTCCATGTCAGCATTATGGTCAAGGACACACAGCGACAAAAGTTTCACCACTTACATTCCCGTTTCGTTGGAAATTCGACAAGTGCCCTTACTTTTAGTTGGTCACCTCAACAACAATGACTTTTACTCTAGTTCCTATAGGGGCGAGGCTCTGAGAGAGTCATTCACAAACCAGACCACATCTTGGATGTACGGCGCGAACATTCAACTTACATTGAATGGATCGGAGCCTCCATGGAGTTCACACGGTTGGAGCTTTGCTCCGGTTGATCTGAGCACAATTCCTACGAGGACCCTACAGAATATTGGCGATGATTCCGCGAACGGTCAAGAAAGTGGTGCCCCTGCCCCTTCATCAACTCTAGCCACCCTTGACACAACAGCTATGCGCGCAAGGCTAGACTGCACACCTTACGATCCTTTCGAGAACACTAGTATTTGGATGACGAAGCAAGATCTCACAAACAGCTCGTATTGGAACTCGAGCGCGAACCCGAGCAACCTAGAATCAGCCTACGAATTAGGCACCATCGCCTGCTCCACCGATAATCCCAATATTGGGCTCGGCATGCTTTGCGGGACCGCTGGCGGAATCAATGTTTCGACAACATTCTACGTACAGCCCCCACAACTCTCTTGCTGTGAGAACCGCACCGACGATGAATACGGACCGGCATCAGTAGGCTACTGGTCCGCAAACCGAAGCCCTGGTGTTTTGTTTCCCTCCGTAACAGACGAATATCCTTTCAATTTGACCGTGAA
>Ga0105239_10005141_pt1 | contig 15451 bp, 9 predicted proteins | sample KBSC44metaG_FD_92761 | JGI IMG/M metagenome (GOLD analysis project Ga0105239, IMG submission 92761) | Corn rhizosphere microbial communities from Kellogg Biological Station, Michigan, USA - KBS C4-4 metaG | ecosystem: Host-associated > Plants > Roots > Rhizosphere > Soil | place: Michigan, USA...
GCGCAGGCTGGCCGGATGCACGTGATGCAGATCGACGATCAGCCCGCACCAGCTGTGCGGATCGTCCAGCGCCGCACCGACCACGCCGGGGTCGCGGCTGCCGAGCGGGGTCATCGCGTTGTAGAGGTGGGTGAAGCCGCTGACGCCGGCATCCAGCGCGGCGCGCATGGTGGCGTAGTCGGCGGCGGTATGGCCGGCGACCACGATCACGCCGGCCGCACTCAGCTGGCGGATGGTCTCCAGCGGCACGCGTTCGGGCGCGAGCGTCATCATCACCACGCCGCGGTGCTTGCGCGCGATGTCGGCGATATCCGCGGCGTCGGGCAGGCGGAACAGGTTGGCGTCGTGGATGCCCTTGCGCGCCGGCGCCAGGAACGGGCCTTCCAGATGGATGCCGAGAATGCCGGGTACGCCTTCGGCGATCGCCGCGTCCACTGCTTCCAGCGCGGCATGCATGACTTCGGCGGTATCGGTGATCAGCGTCGGCAGCATGCCGGTGGTGCCGAACTTGCGATGCGCCGCGGCGATGCCGCGCAGCGTGTCCACCGTCGGCGCGGCATTGAACAGCAGCCCGCCGCCGCCGTTGACCTGCACGTCGATGAAGCCGGGCAGCAGCAGGCGGCCCTGCAGGTCGTGGCGCGTGGCCTTGTCCAGCGAAGGATCGCCGGCCGGCACCAGCGCCTCGATGCGCCCGCCGCGCACCAGCACGGCGAGATCGTTGCGCGGGCCGTGGTCGGCGAGGACGCGGCCGTTGACCAGGGCCAGTAGCGGTTGCGCTGCGCTCATCAGACCGTCTCCGTCACCTTGCGCAGGTGCGGCGGCACGTCCGGATCGAAGCCGCGCGCCAGCGCCAGTTCGCTGGTGGCGCGATAGAAGCTCTGCACCGCCAGCAGCGGGGTGACGATCGAATCCATGCCGGCCGGCAGCGGCAGCGCGTCCGCGCCGCTGGCGCCGGGCTTGGCCACCAGCACGCGCGCGCCGCGCGCGCGGAATTCCTCCGCCACGGCCAGCGTGCTGTCCAGCGTGTCGTCGCCCTGGGCGAAGAACAGCACCGGGAAGCCGGCGCCGACGATCGCCATCGGACCGTGCTTCACCTCGGCCGCGCTGAAGGCCTCGGCGTGCAGGCCGCAGGTTTCCTTGAGCTTGAGCGCCGCTTCCAGTGCGGCGCCGAAGCCGTAGCCGCGGCCGACCACGAACAGGTTGCGCGCCTCGCGCAGGCCGTCGACCAGCGCGCTCCAGTCGGCGTCCCAGCCACGGCGCAGGTCGGCGGGCAGGCGCGCCACGTCGGCGTGCAGGGTGTCGTCATTGCCCCAGTGCGCGGTCAGCTGCAGGATCGCCGCCAGCGTGGCCAGGTAGCTCTTGGTCGCCGCCACGCTCAGCTCGGGGCCGGCGCGCAGCGGGATCACCGTGTCGGCCAGCGCGGCCAGCGGCGAGTCCTCCACATTGACCATCGCCACCACCAGCGCGCCGGCGTCCTTCGCCGCCTGCGCGCTGCGCAGCAGATCGGGGCTCTTGCCGGACTGCGAGATGACCAGGAACAGCGCGCCGTCCAGCTTCAGGTCGGCGTCGTAGATGGAGGCCACGGACGGCGAGGCCGAGGCGGTGAGCAGCCCCAGCCGGGTCTCGAACACGTACTTGGCATAGGCCGCCGCATGGTCGGAACTGCCGCGCGCGCAGGTGACGATGAACCGCGGCGGCTCGGCGCGCAGCCGTTCGCCCAGCGCCTTCAGCACGTCGGCATTGGCGGCGAGCTGGCGCTCGACCACGTCGGCGGACTCGTGGGCTTCGCGGTACATCAGGGTGTCGCTGGCTTGCTTCATGGGATGGTGTTCTCGGTGATGCGTGCGGCCGTGCGTCAGGCCTTGCGTGGCTGACCGGCGCGGGGCGCGGCGGTCTTGGGGGTGTTGTTCTTCGGTGGCGCGGTGGAACCGCGCACCACCAGTTCGGGGACGAAGCATTCGTTCGACGGTTCGGCGAAGCCTTCGCCGTTCTCGCGCTGCAGATCGGCCATCAGGTGCAGCGCGGCGTGGCGGCCGATCTCGCCGGTGGACTGGCGCGCGGTGGTGAGCGCCGGCCAGGCCTGCTTGGAGAACGGGCTGTCCTCGAAGCCGGCGATCGAAAGATCCCACGGCACGTCCAGGCCGCTGGAGCGCGCCGCGGCGAGCACGCCAGCGGCGATTTCGTCGTTGCTGCCGAAGATCGCGGTGGGCGGATCCTTCAGCGCCAGCAGCTTGCGCGCGCCGCGGAAACCGTCGTCGAAGGCGTAGCGGCCGGGCAGCACCAGCTTCTTGTCCTGCACGATGCCGTAGTCCTTCAGCGCATCGGCGTAGCCCTGGTAGCGCTCCGGGCTGGAACGGTGATGCGGCTCGCCCCACAGGAAGCCGATGCGCTTGTGGCCGAGCTGGATCAGGTGCTCGGTGATCGCATAGGCCGCGCTGCGGTCGTCCACGTAGACGCAGGGCGAGCCGTCGTGCGGATCCTCGCGCGAGGAAATGATCCGCACGAAGTCGATGCCGTGCTTGGACAGCGTGCTGACCAGCTCATGCTGCTCGGACATCGGCGGCGCCAGCACCAGGCCGGCCAGGCGATTGCGTTCGACCAGCGCGCACAGCTCGCGCGCCAGGGCGGGCGACGAGGAATCGCAGGGGTGGATCTGCAGGCCGAAGCCGCGTTCGCGGCAGGCCGACAGCACGCCTTCCTGCATGCTGATCACGTAGTGCGCGTTGGGGTTGTCGTAGACCAGGCCGATCGCATACGCATGCGTGCTGCGCAGGCCGCGCGCGGACGGATTGGGCTGGTAGCCGAGCGCCTCGATGGTGCGCTCCACCTTTTCGCGCGTGTCGGCACGCACCGAGGCCTCGCGGTTGATCACGCGGGAGACCGTCTTCAGCGAGACGCCGGACGATTTGGCGACGTCCTTGATGGTGGGGTTGCGCAACTTAAGGAAACTCCGGGGGAAACAGGACGGGCATCGTAGCCCAGCCGCTTGCGGCGAGGATGGCGGAGCCGTGACAACGGCCCCGCCTGACCTGGCTCACGGCGCGTGCTGGCCCACGCGGTGCCCGCGCAGTCCGTAGAACAGGATGTACAGGTAGCAGGGCACCATCAGCAGCATGAAGACCAGCTGGAAGTCGTAGTGCTGCTTCAGGTGCACGAAGGCCTGCGGCACCAGCGCGCCGCCGACGATCGCCATGATCAGCAGCGCCGAGCCGGCCTCGGTCCAGCGCCCCAGCCCCTTGATCGCCAGCGGGAAGATCGCCGGCCACATCATGGCGTTGGCGAAGCCCAGCGCGGCCACGAAGCCGACCGAGGTGTAGCCGGTGGTGGCCCAGGCGCCCACGGTGAAGGCCACGCCCAGTACCGCCGATACGGCCAGGTAGCTCTGCTGCGAGATGATCTTCGGGATCAGCACCAGGCCGGCCAGGTAGCCCAGCAGCATGGCGAACAGGGTGAACGAGGTGAAATGCTTGGTGGCGTCCAGCGGCAGCCCCAGGCCCTGGCCATAGGTGCCGATCGCGTCGCCCGCCATCACTTCCACGCCCACGTACAGGAACAGGCACAGCACGCCCAGCCACAGGTGCGGGAAGCTCAGCAGGTTGCCCTTGGCGTGGCCGATCTCCGCTTCGCTGTTGGCGCCGGACGGCTTGATCTCCGGCAGCGGCGAACGCAGCACCCACACCGCCAGCAGCACCAGCAGGCCGGCCATGGCCAGATAAGGCATGTGCACCTTGGCGGCGAAGGTGTTGAGCAGCGCCTCGCGCGCTTCCGGCGTCGGCGCGGCCTTCACCTGCTGGTCGAAAGTGTCGATGCCGCTCAGCACCAGCCAGCCGAACACGAACGGCGCCAGCGCGCCGGCCACCTTGTTGCAGATGCCCATGAAGGCGATGCGCTGCGCCGCGCTGTCGATGGGACCCAGGATGCTGATGTACGGATTGGACGCCGTCTGCAGCAGAGCCAGGCCCGCGCCGATCACGAACAGGCCGGCCAGCGCGCCGCCGTAGACACGCATCGACACGAACTGGCCGAACAGCACCGCGCCGATCGCCATCACGAACAGGCCCAGCGCCATGCCTTTCTTCATGCCGGTGCGCTTGAGCACCGCGGAGGAGGGCAGGGCCAGGAAGAAGTACGAGCAATAGAACACCATCGGCACCAGGAAGGCGTTCACGTCGTCCAGGGAGAACGCCAGCTTGACGAAGGTGATCAGCGGCCCGTTGAGCCAGGTGACGAAGCCGAAGATGAAGAACAGCAGGCCGATGATCAGCATCGGTACCAGGCCGGAGGCCCGGTCGTGCGTATCGCCGGCGGCGAAGCTTGTGGACGACATGTAGTGACTCCCCGAGTAGTGCCGATGCCGACGGCGGCCCGCAGGCCGCGTCGCCTCCCATCGTGTTATCCGCGCTAACTAGCAACGTTGTCAATCGGCGCTTCGGAAGGGTGCCTGGAAGGCTGCCGCGGGTCAGCACCCCGGCAGTGGGGCATGGCGCGGCGCGACATGCCTGCCCCGGACCCGGCAAAAACCGTGCTAAGTGGCGCAGCCATGGGAATCGGCCGGCTTCCGGGCCGGGCCCGGCCGGCGTTATGCAGAGGTGTTTGCTGCGTCGCGGAACCGTCAGTAAGGGTCTAGGAAATTCGCCCTGTTGACAACGTTGTCATTGCGCTCCCATATTCCGCCCTCATCGGGGGCTGTGACAACAGCATGACGTCGGCATGACCGCGTCGAACGTGAAGATGGGGAGGGGCTTGTGGCGGAACTGGTCAACCAGGGCGGCGGGCTGAAGGGTGCCTCGCAGGGGATGCCTTTCCTGGCGGCGGACGTCGGCGGGACCCATGCGCGCATCGGGCTGGTCAGCCAGCGCCCGGACGGCGCGCGCCCAGTCACCGTGCTGCAGTACCACCGCTACGCCTGCGCCGAATGGCCCAGCCTCACCGCGGTGCTCAAGGATTTCGTCAGCCAGCTCGGCGGCGCCGTGCAGGTGGATCAGTGCGCGGTGGCCAGCGCCGGCTACGTGCTGGGCGACGCCATCGTCAACGACAACCTGCCCTGGCCGGTGTCCATCCGCGACATCCGCGACAGCCTGGGGATCGAGCGGCTGGCCGTGGTCAACGATTTCGAGGCCGTGGCCTATGCCACGCAGTTCCTGGTCCATGCCGACACCACGCCGGTGATCGAGGCGCAGACCCCCGGCGGCGTCGGCCCGGTGCTGGTGATGGGGCCGGGCACCGGCCTGGGTTCGGCGGTGCTGCTGCCGGGCAAGCCGCACGCCACCGTGCTGGCCACCGAGGCGGGGCAGATCGCCCTGTCGCCCGGCAACGAGCGCGAGATCGAGATCCTGCGCGTGCTGGCCGGCGAACGGCCGTACGTGTCGTTCGAACATGCGCTGTCCGGTCCCGGCCTGCTGAATCTGTATCGCGCGCTGTGCGTGCTGCGCGGCCAGGCCCCCGTACTGGCCAAGCCGAGCGAGATCACCCGCGCCGCGCTGGACGCCAGCGATGCCGCGGCCGTGGAGGCGCTGGAAGTCTTCTGCGGCCTGCTCGGCAGCTTCGTCGGCGATCTGACCCTGCTTTACGGCGCGCGCGGCGGCGTGTTCCTCGCCGGCGGCATCCTGCCGCAGATCCGCGACGTGCTGCTGACCAGCAGTTTCCGCGAGCGCTTTTTCAACAAGGGCGTGATGCGGGCCTTTTTGCAGCAAGTGCCGGTGCGCCTGATGGAGCACGGGCAGCTGGGAGTGATCGGCGCGGCCGGCATGTATCTGGAAGGCCATACCGCGCATCCGCCGGAGAGCTCAGCAACACAGCCATCGTAGTCAGCGCAGCAACCTAAGGGGCGCAAGCCCAGTCACCGCCTAGCGGACCTCGGCGACGCCACGGCATCCGCACCAGCGATCCTTTGAGGGGAGGAAACCATGTCACACCGTAAGACGCTACTAGCCGCCAGCATCGTCGCCGGACTCTGTCTTTCCGGCGCCATCTACGCGCAGGATGCCCAGACCGGCACGACCGGCACGGCCCAGACCAAGGCCGGCGCCGACAAGAACAAGGCCAAGGAGCTGGGCACCGTCGTGGTCACCGGCATCCGCGATACCGAGGCGGAGTCGATCGAATTCAAGAAGTACGCCGACTCGCATGTCGACGTCATCACTGCCGAGGACGTGGGCAAGCTGCCGGCCAAGAACGTGGCCGATACGCTGCAGCGCCTGCCCGGCGTGAACATCAGCTCGTCCAGCGCCAGCGAGGGCGGCTTCGACGAAGCCGACCGCGTCAGCCTGCGCGGCACCAATCCCAGCATGACCCAGACCCTGGTCAACGGCCACACCGTGGGCACCGGCGACTGGTTCGTGCTGAGCCAGGTGCAGACCGTGGGCCGCAGCGTGAGCTATAGCCTGCTGCCGTCCGAAATCGTCAGCCAGGTGGTGGTGCACAAGAGTTCCGAAGCGAAGATCGTCGAAGGCGGCAGTGCGGGCTCGGTCGACATCATCACGCGCAAGCCGCTGGAGTTCGCCAAGCCGCTCACCGCGGAAGCCTCGATCGGCGGCGTCTATTCCGACCTGCCGAGCAACACCAAGCCGCAGTTCAGCGGCCTGTTCAACTGGAAGAACAGCGACAACACCTTCGGCGTGATGCTGCAGGGCTTCTATGAGAAGCGCAGCCTGCAGCGCAACGGCCAGGAAGTGGTGGGCGGCTACGGCAAGATCGCCGCCACCGATCCGGCCGCCGTGGCCGACCCGAAGCTGGCCGGCCTGGCTTATCCGAACCTGCTCGGCGCCACGCTGTTCACTCAGGAGCGCGAGCGCAAGGGTGGCGTGATCGACCTGGAGTTCAAGCCCAGCGATACGGTCACGCTGAACCTGAGCGGTTTCTACTCCAAGCTCGAAGCGGACAACTACAACCGCAACTACATGTTGTGGAGCAGCCACTTCGCGCCGTACCTGGTGCCCAGCAGCTATTCGGTGAAGAACGGCGTGATCACCAACGCCGTCTATCCGAAGGTGACCGATCCCAGCGTGATGTGCGGCGGCGCGCCGTGCACCAACACCTCGTGGGGCGTCTACGACCAGATTTCGCGTCCGGGCGCGGCCTCGCAGTCGCGCTACGTCACCCTGGACGGCGAGTGGCGCGCCTCGCAGTCGCTCACCTTCAAGGGCCAGGTCGGCACCACCAAGGGCAAGGGCAGCAGCCCGACGCAGGACGTGCTCGAGCTGGGCACGGGCGGCGGTGGCGGCGCGTCGTGGGCCATGAACGGTCTTGACCATCCCGCCAGCTGGTCGCTCGGCGGCGACAACAGCACGCCCTCGGGCATCCGCCCGCAGGACGGCTGGATCTTCGGCGACCAGGCGATCGAGGTCACCGACAAGGAAAACTGGATCGGCGGCGACGGCGAGTGGGCGGTGGATCGCGGCGTGCTGTCCTCGCTGGAATTTGGCGCGCGCTATTCGGACCACACCCGCCAGAACAAGACCGACATCGGCCAGGGCCCGAACTTCGCCACCGACTGGCAGAATCCGGCCAACTATCCGACCGGCCACGCCAACTATCCGAGCGACTTCACCAGCGATCTGGGCGGCAGCGTGCCCGGCAACATCTGGTACTACACGCCGGGCCAGCTGGCGCAGATCGACGGCCAGTTCGCCAACCGCGATGCGGTGACGCGCTTCAACTGGCAGAACATCTACAAGGTGAAGGAAAAGGTCACCGCCGCCTACCTGCAGGCCAACTTCTCCGGCGAGCGCTGGAGCGGCAACCTGGGCGGCCGCTGGGTGCGCACCGAAGAGAACATCAACTACAACACCAGCAATCCCGAGCAGTACACCGTGGCAGGCCCGATCACCGGCTCGGCCTTCGGCAACTACTACAAGAGCAAGTACGACCACACGTACAGCAAGTTCCTGCCCAGCGCGAACTTCAAGTACAGCTTCACCGACGACCTGATCGGCCGCCTCGCGGCGTCGCAGACCATGACCCGTCCGGACTACTCCGCGCTGGCCGGTTCGGTCTCGCTGGATGACCTGACCCACACCGGCAGCGGCGGCAACCCGCAGCTCAAGCCGATCGTCTCGACCAACTTCGATGCGTCCCTGGAGTGGTACTTCGCGCCGCGCGGCCTGCTGTCGGCCGGTGCGTACTACATGGACCTGAAGGACTACGTGAACTTCGGTCCGGTCAGCCGCACCTACAAGGACCAGAACGCCAGCAACAACTCCGGCCAGGACGTGTTCAACACCTACCTGGTGAGCGTGCCGGTGAACGTGGACGGCCATATCAGCGGCATCGAATTGGCTTATACGCAGCCCATCGGCGACAACTTCGGCGTGGCCGCCAACTACACCTATGCCGACGGCAGCACCTCCACCGGCAAGCCGCTGCAGGGCACCTCGGAGAACACCTACAACGTTTCCGGCTACTTCGAGAACGAGCGCTTCAACGCGCGCCTGAGCTACACCTACCGTTCGTCGTTCTTCGCCGGCGTCAGCCGCACCGACACGTACTTCCAGTCGGGCCTGGGCAACCTCGCGTTGTCGCTGGGCTACAAGATCAACGACTGGGCTTCGCTGTCGTTCGACGCGATGAACCTCAACAATCCCAAGATCAAGTACTACACCAACGTCGAGGGCATCGGTAACCAGCCGTACGCCTTCTACGTCAACGGACGCCAGTACTACCTCAACCTCCGGTTGAAGTATTGAGGCACACTGAGCAACACCTCCCCATTTGGGCCCGGCTTGTCCGGGCCCTTCTTTAGGGAGGCCACGAAAAGCGGTAGGTTGGGGTGAGCGCAGCGAACCCCAACGAGGGTTCGACCGGCGACAGCTTTCGGCGTCTGCCCGCCGACCGTTGGGGTTCGCTGCGCTCACCCCAACCTACGCTGCCCCGCACGGGGCGCTTCAGCAGAACTTAGAGAGAAGAGGAACGCAGCCAGTGACTTTCGCACCACACCTTGGCCGGACCCTGCTGCTGGCCGCGCTGGCCGTTCTTCCGTCTGTCGCTCTTGCGGGCGGAGCACAGGGTGATGCCCCGCTGTCGCTGATTCCGCTGCCCGGGAAAGTGACACGATCAAACGGTGTACTCGCTATCAATGCGAACACCGTGCTGGTGGCCACCGACGCCGACAGCCGCCGCACCGCCACCTGGCTCGCCGCGCAGATCAAGCGCAGCCGCGGGCTGGACCTGCGCATCGTCGACCGGGCCGGCAGCGCGCCGGCCATCGTGCTTCACCGCGACGCCAAGTCGTCCGCTCCCGTCGAAGGCTATGTGCTGGACGTCGACGCCAAGGGCGCGCGCATCGCCGCGCGCGACAGCGACGGCCTGTTCCACGGCGCGGTCACGCTATGGCAGTTGCTGACCCAGGAAGATGCCAAAGCCGCCGCGCCCTTCGTGCATATCGAAGACGCGCCGCGCTTCCCCTGGCGCGGCCTGATGCTGGACTCTGCCCGCCATTTCCAGAGCGTCGCCGAGATCCGCGCGCTGATCGACCAGATGGCGCTGCACAAGCTCAACGTGTTGCATTGGCATCTCACCGACGACCAGGGCTGGCGCATCGAGATCAAGCGTTATCCGGAACTGACCCGCATCGGCGCCTGGCGCTCGCCGCCGTACGCGGGCAAGGATGGCGAGCCGGCGCGCTACGGCGGCTTCTATACCCAGGATGAGATCCGCGCGCTGGTTGCCTACGCCGCGGAGCGCCACGTCACCATCGTCCCCGAGCTGGACATGCCCGGCCACGCGCAGGCCGCGGTCGCCTCGTATCCGGAGCTGGGCGTGACCGGCCAGCGTCCGCCGGTGTCGGGCGACTGGGGCGTGCATACCTATCTATACAACGTGGATGACGCCACCTTCGTGTTCATGCAGCACGTGCTGGACGAAGTGATGGCGTTGTTTCCCTCGCGCTATATCCATGTCGGTGGCGACGAGGCGGTGAAGGACCAGTGGCAGGCGTCGTCCGTGGTGCAGGCGAAGATCCGCGCGCTGGGGCTGAAGAACGAAGATGCGCTGCAAGGCTGGTTCATCGCGCGCCTGGGCACCTACCTGAAGGCGCACGGGCGCCGGCTGATCGGCTGGGACGAGATTCTCGAGGGTGGCGTGCCGGCCGACGCTACGGTGATGTCGTGGCGCGGCATCAAGGGTGCGATCGAGGCGGCGCGCAAGGGTCATGACGTGGTGTCCTCGCCGGCGCCGGACCTGTACTTCGACCAGTTGCAGAGCGACCGTGCGGACGAGACGACCGGCCGTGTCCCTGTGCGCGACCTGGCGGGCATCTATGCATTCGAGCCGGTGCCGAAGGAACTGGACGCCACCCAGGCGCGGCATGTGCTGGGTGCGCAAGCCAATGTGTGGACCGAACACATGCCCACCATCGCGCATGTGCAGCACGCGGTGTTTCCGCGGCTGGACGCGCTTTCAGAAGTGCTGTGGTCGCCTGCGAACGAACGCGACTGGAATGGCTTCCTCGCACGCCTGCCGGCACAGCTGGCGCGTTATCGCGCCGCCGATGTCGCCTACGCGGACAGCGCTTTCGCGCCCATCATCGAAACAGACCGCAACGCCGCGCTCGCCGCCGGCAAGGCCAGCGTGACGCTGGCCAACCAGGTGAAGTTCGGCACGCTGCACTACACGCTGGACGGCAGCGAGCCGACCGCGCAATCGCCGCGCTACCAGGCACCGTTCGAGGTGAAGCTGCCGACCGCGGTGCGTGCGGTGGCGTTGGACGCCAGCGGCCAGCCCCTGGCGGCGCCGCGCGAGCGCGTGCTGGATGCCACCCATCTGCTGACGCGTGAGAACGCCGAGCTGATCAATTGCCCGGGCAGCGACTTCCGCCTGCGCGTACAGCCCATGCCGGATGCGACCAGCATGACGCCGGCCTACAGCGTCAATATCTTCGATACCTGCCAGCAATATCCGGCCGCGCGCCTGGACGGCATCGCCAGCATCCACGTGGAAGCGGTACGCCTGGAGCGCAACTTCCAGCTAGCGCACGAGGCCAAGCTGGTGGTATCGCGCCCGGCGAAGACCGCGCATGGCGAGCTGGTGGTGCGCAAGGACGGCTGCGAGGGCGATGTGCTGGCCAGCATGCCGCTGCCGGATCCATCCGGCCCGCGCCGCTTCCAGCTGGCCGCGGCGCTGCCGGATGCGAAAGGCGTGCACGATCTCTGCCTGATCTTCACCGCGCCCATCACCGGCCCGCTCTACGGCATCGAGCGCGCCAGCCTGACGCCGTCGGCTACACGATGAACGCCGCCGCTCGCCGCCTCGCTTCGGTCGACGCCCTGCGCGGCTGCACCGTGGCGGCGATGCTGCTGGTCAACGATCCGGGCGACTGGAGCCATGTGTACTGGCCGCTCGAGCACGCCCAATGGCATGGCTGCACGCCGACCGACCTGGTGTTCCCGTTCTTCCTGTTCGTGGTGGGTGTGTCGGTGGCGCTGGCGATCGCACCGCGGATGGAGCAGGGCGCGGACCGCGGCGCATTGATGCGCGCCGCGCTGGTGCGCGCCTTGCGCATCGTCGGCCTGGGCCTGCTGATCAATGTCGCCGCGGCGCTGATCCTGCCGGATGCGCACATGCGCATCCCGGGCGTGCTGCAGCGGATCGGCATCTGCTTCGCGGCGGCGGCGGCGTTCCAGCTTTATGCCAATGGCCGCGTGCAGTGGAGCGCCATCGCCGCGCTGCTGGCCGGCTATGCGGGACTGCTCGCGCTGGGTGGCACGCTGGAGCCGTTCCAGAACATCGTCAGCCGCACCGATACCACCGTGTTCGGCCACTTCGCCTACCGCTATTTCCCCGCCACCGGCCTGGGCCACGATCCGGAGGGCCTGCTTGGCACGCTGCCTTCGATCGCCACCTCGCTGCTGGGTTTGCGCGCGGGCCACTGGCTGCGGCGCGACGATCGGCGTGCGCTGCTGCTGAGCGGCGTGGCCTATGTGCTGCTCGGTGCGATGTGGTCGCTGCTGCAGCCGCTCAACAAGAATCTGTGGACGCCGTCGTTCGTGCTGTGGACCGCCGGTTGGGCGACGCTGGCGCTGCTGGCGTTCCACCTGCTGGTGGACCTGCGCGGCTGGCCCGCCTTGGGGCGGCGCTTCGGCGTCAACGCGGTCGCCGCGTATGCGGGCTCGGAGTTCATGCAGATCCTGCTGCCAGGGCTGGGTATCCAGGATCCCCTGTATCGATCGGTATTCGCCGGATGGATCACGCCGCTGGCCGGGCCGTATGTCGCATCGCTCGCGTTTGCCGTGGCTTTCGTCGCCGTGTGGTGGGCGATCGTGTGGGCGATGGATCGCCGGCGGATCTACCTCAAGCTCTGACGCGCTTCGCCATCAGCCGCTATCATCGTCCGCTTGCTGACATCAAGCTGACGATGAAGAGGTTTGCCATGAGTCGTTCGTCCATGCTCGCGCGCCGCGGGTCGGTGCTTTCGCTCTGCGCGCTGATGAGCGCCTGCGCCAGCCAGGCAGTGACGCCGCCGAAGCAGAATGCGGCCGCCGTTATCGACGTGCCGTCGATCAAGCGCCCTGAGGGCGAGACGCCGTCGTGGTGGTTCCGCAATGGTGCCGCGCAGGCGGCGCAGGTGTCGGCGCAGGCGAGTGCGCAGGGGCAGAAGGCGAAGAATGTCATCGTCTTCCTCGGCGACGGCATGAGCATCCCGACCATCGCCGCCGCGCACGTGCGCGCGGGGCAGCGCAAGGGCGTGGACGGCGAGAGCTACAAGCTGAGCTTCGAGCAGTTCCCCTTCAGCGCCTTCAGCCGCACCTACGAGACCGACCAGCAGACGCCGGATTCGGCCGGCACCATGACCGCGATCATGACCGGCGTGAAGACGCGCGCCGGCTATATCGGTGTCTCGCAGGTGCCACGCCGGCAGGATTGCGCCGCCAGCAGGGGCCAGGAGCTGGTGACCACGCTGGAACTGGCTGCCGCTGCCGGCATGAGCACCGGCGCGGTGACCACCACGCGTATCACCCACGCCACGCCGGCGGCAACGTATGGCCACCTGCCGGAGCGCAACTGGGAAGTGGATGCCGAGCTGACCGCACAGGCGAAGGCGCAGGGTTGCAAGGATTTCGCGGCGCAGCTGGTCGACTTCCCCGCGCTCGATGGCCTCACCGTGGCGATGGGCGGCGGGCGCACCGAATTCATGCCGGCGGGCGAGACCGATCCGGAATACGCCAACAAGGTGGGACAGCGCCTCGATGGCCGCGACCTGATCGCCGAGTGGAAGGCGAAGCACCCGGGCGGCGCTTACGTATGGAACGAGCAACAGCTCAAGGCGCTGGACCTGTCGAATACGCCGCGCCTGCTCGGCCTGTTCGAGCCCTCGCACATGAACTACGAGCATGAGCGTGCGCAGGACAAGGCCGGCGAGCCGAGCCTGGCCGAGATGACCGTGGCGGCGATCGACGTGCTCAAGCGCAACCCCAATGGTTTCTTCCTGATGGTCGAAGGCGGTCGCATCGATCATGCGCTGCACGCCGGCAATGCCTACCGCGCGCTGGACGAGACCATTTCGATGGCCGACGCCGTGGCGGCGGCGCTTGCCCATACCGATCCCAAGGACACGCTGATCGTGGTCACCGCTGACCATGCGCACACGCTCACCTTCGCCGGCTACCCCAAGCGCGGCAACGACATCCTCGGGCTGGTGCAGGGGCACACCGACAGCTACGACGAGGAAGGCGGTGCGGGCGTGGCGCGCGACGCGACCGGCAAGCCGTACACCACGCTGGGTTTCGCCAACGGCCCGGGCTATACCGGTGCGACCGACAAGCAGCCGGAAGGGCCGAAGCGCTATCCGCACAATCCGGGCGAGTACTCGCCGGCAAAGAACGGGCGGCCCGACCTGAGCAAGGTCGACACCACCGCGCCAGACTACATGCAGGAATCGATCGTGCCGTTGAAGGGCGAGACGCATGGTGGCGAGGACGTGGCGATCTTTGCCAATGGCCCGGGTGCGTCGGCGTTCCATGGCGAGATCGAGCAGAACGCGATCTTCCATGTGATCGTGCAGCATGCGCCGCGCTTGCGTGAGGAGTTGTGCAGGCTTGGCAGCTGCAATGCCGATGGGGTGCCGGTGGAGCGGCCGGCGTATGAGGCGTGGGTGAAGCAGGTGAGCGGCAAGTAAGCTCACCGCTCGTCATTCCTGCGCAGGCAGGAATCCAGTAACGACATCGCTCGATAGTCGCGAAAAGCCGAACCGATGTTGTCGCGAAAACCCTGGGTTTTCGCGACTGGATTCCTGCCTGCGCAGGAATGACGAGCAGAGTAGGTTGGGGTTACGGGCTGCCTCAGCAGCCCGCCCTTCGGGCCATCCGCTACGCGGATGTTCGCTACGGCATCCTGCCTTCGCAGTCGCCTGCGGCTCACCCCAACCTACGTCAAAGCAGCAGTTGCGGGTGCGGGTTGGCGCCGAACGGCGACGCTCCTTCGATGCGCAGGGCCGCCGCGAGATAAGCCCATAGCGCCTCAGCGGGCGCCGCATCCTCCGGCGGCGAGCCATCGGGCAGCTGTCGGCCGGCGCTGCCCGTCCTGACGTACTTGCCGATCACCGTCGCGGTGCCGCCCTTCGCGTGGTCGGCACCCGGCAGCGTGCGGCTGAACTCGCCGGTCAGCACGGTCACCACGTTGCGTCCGCGCAAGGTCAGCATGCGTTGCAGGAATACGGCCAGACCCGGCGTGATCGGCGCCATGATCTCGCGCGCCAGCTTGCCGCCATCGTCGTGGTGCGTGTCGAACTGCCGGTCCTCGCGGCCGGTGAACGCCGCCTGCGCGAAGACGACGCCGGCGTCCGCGTGGATCAGGCCCTCGATGGCCGCGAATGTTCCGGGCAGATCGTCCACCATCGTGCGTCCCGGCTTCACGCCATACCCATGGCGAATGCCGTCGAGCCCGGCGGCGGGCAGGCCCACATCCGCGAACCGGTCGACAGGTCGGCAGACCACGCCACCCTCGGCCGGCGGATCGGCGGCGACACCGACCGGAACACCGAGCCGGTTGACGATCGCACACGGCAGCGGACTGGCCGGCAAGGCCGCCGCCATCCGCAACAGCTGGCTGCGCGCCCCTGCCTGCAACACCGCCACCCGAGCATCGTTGTGGCTGTACAAGCCGTGCCGGAAAGGGATGGCCGCCATGTGTGCGAGCGCCACCGCAGGCAAGGTGCCGAGCGAGCCGGCATCCACGTACAGACCATTCCCCAGCGCGCGGACATTGGCGGATGTCACGCCAAATGCGCCATGAGGGAGGAATGTATCGGCGCTGTTGAACAGGCCGGCGGGGCCGCCGTTCAACCACAGCACCACCAGGGCCGGCCGTTCGCGCGGCGGCGCCCAGGCTTCGACGGGGCCAAGCGCGAGCGCACCGGCGGCGGCAAGGCCGGCCTTCAACAAGGTGCGACGAGTAGGGGAGTGGGTGGGCATGAGCGTGGCCAGGCAGGGAGATGGACGTTGCGGCGTCGGGCACCGCA
>Ga0105239_10005142_pt1 | contig 15450 bp, 20 predicted proteins | sample KBSC44metaG_FD_92761 | JGI IMG/M metagenome (GOLD analysis project Ga0105239, IMG submission 92761) | Corn rhizosphere microbial communities from Kellogg Biological Station, Michigan, USA - KBS C4-4 metaG | ecosystem: Host-associated > Plants > Roots > Rhizosphere > Soil | place: Michigan, USA...
ACTGGCTGATGGCGCGCTATCGGCTCGGCGCGGCGCCGCAGGCTCCGGAGCGCTCGCTCCGCGACTGGGCCGACGATGTCTATGGCCAGGGTAACGAGCCAGCGATCGCGCCCGGCATTTTCAACGAGGGCAAATTTGCGGACTATCGCAACGTGCCTCTATCTGAAGTGCGTGACGTGCATGATGCGCTGATCAACATCCGCCACCTGGCGCAGCAGCAGTTCAAGATGTACGTCCAGGGCAAGCAGGTGGCGTTCGCTGAAGCCAAGCAGGCGATGATTGAGAGCGCCCGCGACAACTTGAAGTCGAAGCCGGAGCAGATCTTTGACGAGAATATCTCGCGGGCAGCAAAGTTTCTGGGCAAGCTGCAATGGGTCGATTCGCGCCTGATCCGCATGGAGCGGCTGGTTGAATGGCTGGATGGGGGCAAGACTGGCGCCTGGCACGATAACCTGTGGAACCTGGCCTCGGATGCGCAGGGCGACGAATACAAGCTGCAGGCGCAGGTAACGCACACCGTGACGGATGCTCTCGAAAACATGCCGGCAGAAATGCGGCGCCGGTTGTGGACGGAGAAGGTCCAGGTCGAGGGAATCCCCGAGATGCTGACACGCCGGCGGCTCCTGTCGATGGCCTTCAACATGGGCAACGAAGGCAACCTCGATCGCCTGCGTAAGACGTTCATCGCGCACGGCTGGGATCCGGAGGCTATCAAGCGGATCGGCGGCATGCTGACGCACGAAGAGTGGATGTTTGTGCAGAAGGCCTGGGATTCACTGAAGCCGATGGGCGAGCGGATGCAGGAGCTCGAGAGACGGCTGACAGGCCTGCCTCCGCAAATGGTGAAGGTGACACCGTTCAAAGTGGTGCGCCAGGAAGGCGGCGAAGAGATCGGCCTTGACGGTGGATACTTCCCGATCGTGATGGATCCGCGTTTCTCGCAGCGGGCGATCGAGCAGGATGCCCGTGAAACTGCGCAGAACGCCATGCAGTCGGGCTATGTGCGCGCGACCACGGCGAAGGGCTACACCAAGGAGCGCACCGGCTTTGGCGGGCCCCTGCTGCTCGATTACGAACAGGTGCTTACGAGCCACGTCGCGAAGGTGGCCAAGGATCTCTCGCACCGGGAATTTATGCTGGCGAGCCAGCGTTTTCTTCTCGACACGGAAGTGCGCAAGACGCTGCGTGAGACGCTCGGGCCGGCCTACGAACAGCAGTTCATGCCGTGGCTGCGCACCATCATCAATGACAACAACGGCAGCACGCAGGAGCGGGCGGACGGCTTCAAGGATATGCTGCAGAAGTTGCGCGGCAATATTGTCTCCGCTTCGCTCGGCTTCAATGCGTCGACCTCGCTGCTGCAGATCTCGCACGCGCCGCGCATGCTGCTCTATGCGAAGCCGGCGAGCCTGGCGCAGGCCTTTCTGGATGTGCTGGCCAGGCCGCGCGAGACTGCTCAGGAAGTCCGTGATCTTTCCGCCAGCGAGATGCGCTTCCGCGGTGACAATCTCGACCGCGATATCCGTGCAGTGCTGCAGGAGCCGAGTTATCAATCGGGCTACTCGCGCAAGGTTGCGGTGGCAGCCAGGTTCGCGCTCGAGCTGATGGATCACCTGCTCTCGCATACATTGTGGAAAGCCGCCTATCGGGATTCTCTCGACAAGTATGCAGATCTGCCGCTCGAGGACGCGCAGTACAAGGCGGTGCACGAGGCGGACAGCGCGGTGCGTCTGGGCCTTGGCACGTCGGCGCCGAAGGATCTGCCGGCGATCATGCGCTCGAACGAGTTCAATAAATTCATCACCACGCTGTACGGATTTCACAATGGCGTCTATAACCAGCTTCGCGATATCGGTCACCAGTTCGGCCGCGATCGCAGCGTCGGCAAGGCGACGCTTGCCGGGATCCTCACGGTGATAGTGCCGGCAGTGCTCGGCAATCTGCTGACAGGGCGGGGCCCGGGAACCGAGAAAAAGCAAGAAGACGAGAATATGGGAGCGTGGGCGGCGAAGCGCTCACTTGCCTTCATGGCAGATACGGTGCCGTTGCTTCGTGCCGCGGCCTCGGCGCTCGAGGGTGGTCACGATGTGCAGTTCAGTCCGATCGAAAGTCTGATGACGAAGGGCGTGAAAGATATTGCGAACGCGACCTCAGATAAAGATGACAAGGACTGGCTGGGGATGGGGATCGACGCCGGCGAGACTGCAGGAGTGATGCTTGGAGTGCCTGGCGCACACCAGGCGGCGAAAACGGTGCGCTACATCAAGCGAGCGAACGAAGGCAAAATCGAGAACCCGAACATCTGGAACGCGATTGTGGGTGGCGGGCGCTAGTTTATTTGATCTCTCTTGCTGTCCACTTGTACAGCTGGGCACCAAGGGCCCCGCCGCCGTAGCCAAACGCTATCGCGCTTAAATTGAAAACCCAGTGTGGACCTCGCACAAAAAAACCTACAAACATGACGCCTAGCAATGCACCGCCGATGACGCAGCAGACCGCCCAAAGCGACCAGTAGTTAATCTTCCGCCGTCCTTCATTTTCGAATATAGCCACGTTCAATCTCGCTTCCTGCGGGAATCAGTTTACTACGCGCCGATTTGGCGCACCTACGACTTAGGAGTTACACCCATGACGATCAGCTCGACTAATCGCCAGGCGGGGCCGTTTATTGGCGACGGCACCACGGCAACCTTTCCTTTCACCTTCAAAGTCTTCGCAGCGGCTGACCTCGAGGTTGCAACGCTGAACGTGACGAGCGGCGCGATCGACGCGCTCGTGCTCGATTCTGACTTCTCGGCGGCTCTCAATGCCGACCAGAATGCCAACCCGGGCGGCTCGATCACGCTGCTTGCCGGCAACCTGGCCACCGGATCCGAGCTGACCATCACCACCGACATGGAGGATCTGCAGGGCCTTGACCTGGTCAACGCCGGCGGCTTCTATCCGGATGTGCTGAATGATGTGTTCGATGTGCTCGTGATCCTGATCCAGCAGCTGCAGGTGCAGATGGCGCGAGCTCTGCAGGTTCCTTTCACGGACTCGGGCGATGGCGTGATCCTTCCGCAGGCAATTTCGCGGGCTAACGGTTATCTCGGCTTTGACTCTGCGGGCGCTCCTGTCGTTATTCCCATCGTGCAAGCGACCCCGAGTTTCGGAATCGTCTCTGTCGCCTTCAGTGCCACCCCGATATTTCTTGCCGCTGCAGGATCGGTGCTCAAGATCGTGCTCACCGGCAATGTGATCAGCTCGGCATTCAATGGCGCGGGCGGGGGGACGTTCATCCTCATCCGCGTGGTGCAGGATGCGGTCGGCGGCCGCACCTTTGCATGGCCGGCAAACATGCGGAATGCGGGCCTGGTCAGCGGCCTGCCCAATAGCGTGAGCGACCAATTGTTCGCGGTCGACCAGGACGGCAGCGCCCGTGCGGTTGCCCCAATCATGTACTCGTAAGGAGAGCCTCGATGCGTAAAATTCTGATCAACCTTATCGTCACTGCTGCGGCCGGTGTGGCATTTGCGCAGCAGCCCGCGCAGCAGAAAATGGGTCCAATTTCCGCTTCCATCAACACGCAGATCAATGTGCAGGTGTATGGAGCGAAGGGCGATTGTTCGACCAATGACACTGCAGCGGTGGCCGCGGCGCAGACCGTCGCAATCTCCTATGCGGTTGGAAACTCGCTGCCCGCGACGCTCTATTTTCCGAAGCCGGCGGGAGGATGCTACATCGTAAGCAACCTGACTTACCAGGGCGTCTCGCTCGAGGGCCAGCCTTCCGGCTTGGCATCAAGATCGCCGGTGACGAACAACGTCACGTTGAAGAGCCTTCCAGGTCAGGATATTTTGCACATTCCCGACCCTACGACTACAGCGGGAACGACGAAGGTGTACTACGGTTGGTCGATTCGGAATATCTCCTTCTTGCTGGACAACTCATCCAGCGGATCATTCCCCCATCGCTGGCCGGGAAGATGGTTCGACGATGGCGCCATGACCTCTGGCAGCGCAGTATTTAACACGTCGAGTGGAAATGGGGCGATCACGTGCGGAGATGTGGGGCAGGCGATCCAGGTGAACGGTGCGGGTCCCGCCGGCACGCCATTGGTGACCACGATCGCCAGCATTTATCCGTGCTGGATTTCCCCCACACAACCAAACTGGGCCAGGGTGACTTTGGCGGCAGCGGCCTCCACCACCGTATCTTCAGCGCACACGTACATCTCTGTTCTTGGACTGCCGGTGACGCAGCACATTGGGGCTGCTGCCATTGCCCAGGATGAGCAAGACGGGAATGCCGCCAACTGGGTTGGCACTCTCAGCCTGGGGATCTATGGGAAGTTAGAGAATGTAGTCTTCAACACCACCAACGGATCCACTGTGGCCAGTCCTAACGGGTATACGGCGGCCATCTTTACTCAGGGGCAACCAACCCTTTATGGGCTGGATTCGCAGGATGTCGGCGTCTACGGCACCTACTTCGGCATTGCTCAGACCACGGCGGAATTGAGCTCCTTCCTCGTACCGTCGAGCGGAGATTTTGAAACGTGGCGCCACGGGTTATGGTCGTTCAATGTGATCCCCTGGCTGAGCTACAACGGGCTGGTGCAACACTTCGAAGATATCCAGATCACCGGTCCAGCTGGGCCGATCGTGCTGCAGATCAAGAACCAATTTGGTGATTATGCTATCGGCTGGAATGCGACCAATATGAGCTTCGAGTCGCCCACCTTGCCGAGCACTTACGGGTGGAGACTCAACGGCACGAATCACAACTTTACCGGCGTCGCTCTCACTTCAACGGCGCCGGGACAAATTGCATTCTGGGATGCCACTTCTTCCGGATGCGTAAATTGCGGGTTTGTGAACACTAACCTCAATGGAGTGGGAAACAAAATAACTGTGGCCAGCATTCCGACCGGATTCGTCGAAGGCGGGTTCAACAATGTGTCCTATGGCAATTACAACGGCAACCCTCTGAGTGGCATACCTCCAAACTACGATGTGACGCTCTCGCCGTTTAAAGGATATTCGCCCTTGGTAGGCAGGTTCAGCGGTGATTCAGGAACGGACGAGAACGGCTCGGTTCTTTATAACCACGATGACCTGATCATCTGGCCTCGCGATCTCTTCTACAGCGATCCGGGCGGGGCGAGCCCCTGGTCTGGTTTTGTATCTCTGGATTCCACTTCGGTGAGCGGGGCTTACATGATCTTGACCCCTGCGCAGACGTGGCAGCAATTCAATCAATTCGTTTCGGCAGGAAACCATTCACCGAACAGTATTGTGCTGGGGACCAATCTCCCCGTCACCGGCGTGACGGTAAACCTGATTGCAAAATGCCCAGGGGGCACTACTAGCTTTGTTGCCAAAGTCGGAGCAAGTGGAGGCACGGTAGGCACGCAGAGTTTCAGCTGCAATACGAGCTATCAGAACTACACATTCAGTTTTGCCTGGGCGGGTGGGGACAGCGGGAAAGCGGTTTACATCGGATCTGACGCGACCAGCTCGGGGAACGTCTATGTTGCATCCTGGCAGCTTGTTCCCTGGCGGACAGCGCTCAACGGGAAAGCGATCCGGGGCGTAGGTGCAGCCGTTGTAACCGGGCCGACGACCTCTGTGCTTCACAACTGCCCATGGTTCTCTGACACGGTGGGCACGGTTGCAGATTCAGGAAACCCATGCGCGGGCAGCGCCGGTGCGCCGACCTGGTACAACGTCGTGACGCAAGGCGGACTCGATAACACGGGCGCCGCAGATATCGGATCCGGCCTGGCGACCATCATTTCAGGGCTATCGTCCACCACGCCGCGGACGCTGTTCTTTCCTGCCGGCGTTTACAAGCTGAATGGCGGACTGCATCTCTCTGTCACCTCTACAACCGGGAACGGCATCAGGATCGTCGGCGAAGGGCGCGACTCTGTCACCTTCACTTCGACATGCACCAACGGCTATGTGCTCTGGTACGAAAACACCACGAACGCTGGCGACAACTTCAATGGCGCAATCTTCTCCGACTTTACAATCGACGGGGGCAGCAACGCGGCGTGCGCTGACGGAATCCGGCTGACGCAGACGGCCGAGAATGTGATCGAACGCGTCCACATCACAAACATGCCGGGAAACAACTACTCAACCGGGACCCTTGGCATTTCCGGCGCAACGGTCACGGGCGTCGGTACGACCTGGACCGCGGCGATGGTGCCGGGCGTACTCCAGGTCGCGGGCGTGATGGCGGAAGTCTGCACGTTTACCGACGCCACTCATCTGTCGCTCTGCGACACGGCATGGCCTAAAGGCACGATCTCTACGGGCACAAGCTATGCGATCGCTTACGGAGGCCGCGCGCTGACCTTTGACCCGGGCTTCTCGTACACGCAATACATCACTGTGCATGACCTCTTTGTGTCGCAAGCAAAGTTCTGCGTCTATTCGATCGGTACCAGCTCTGGAGGAAACTCGCGCATCACTATCGACGGAAAGGCCGGCTGGTGCGGATGGTCTGGATCGCGCAACACCAACTCGGTGGGCATCTGGCTAGGCAAGCATTCGGACACCTTTGAAGTCCACATCCCGGTGAACAACATGTCGCGCTGCGGGGTCCTCAATTCTGCGCATGCGAATAACTTCGATGGTTTCGAATGTGAGAACAACGGCACCGTGACTCCAGTGACGACCTGCAACGGCGGGGTTGCTTCACAGGCTTGCCTCTTCGGCCTCGAGCTGAGTGCCGATGCCGGCTCGACGGGATATGGGAACACGATCAGGGCGCCCTATGTCTACCTGGCCGGCGATGCGATCCACACCGATAACGTAAACGGCGCGCGCAACCTGACCATCACCGGCCTTCGTTCGGATACATTCTCGAATCTCAATTCCTACAGCTTCAACGGTACGACTGGCTGCCCGGCAAACGGGACTGCTGCGACCGCGGGCACTGTGACCATTCTCGATTGGGACTGCGTTCACATTCAAACCTCAGCGGTCACTGCGCAATGACCGCTTTCGACCTGATCGACTCGATCTTCCGGCGCGCGCAGGCGGGGATGCCGGGCAACATGCGCAGGATTACGCCGGCGCAGTTGAAGTATCTGCGCGACCTGATCGACGCGGAAGGACCGAGCGAAGCGATCAAGCGCGGTGCGCCTGGCTCGCTCGTCTGGACTCCGGAGGGGCGCGATAAGTTTGTGGTGACCGAGGACCTCTCCGGAAATCGGCACACGCTCACGCGTCTTGCGAACCTCGTCGCTTCGGAATCGGGGCAGCTCTTTTGACGGGCTTTTTTGCGGGCTGAGGTTGATCCATTTTTTTGACGGCCTCGTACTTCACCCGCTTGCGGTGATGGGAGTAGTACTCAGTCATCTCCGGACGGACGTGGCCGGCGATCGCGCGAACGGTCTCTGGATCCACGCCTTCCTCGAGCATGCGCGTCATAAAGTGATGGCGCAGATCGTGGGGGCGCAGTTCGGGATGGCCGGTGATGATGCGCAGGCGTGCCCAGCTCTTGCGCAGAAAGGTCTTCGAGGCGGGTCGCGTGGGATCGTACTTACCGCGGTGGATCCAGAACGGAAAGAGGTAATGGTCTGGATCTGTTGCGCCGAGTTGTAGGGCGCGTGCATAGAGTTGACTCACGGCCCATTTGGCGATGCGGTTAAGTGCGATCTTGCGCGGACGGCTTTCGTTTTTGCAGCCTTCAGGCGGAACGTAGATCTCGGAGATCTCGCGCGCGGAGCGCAGAAAGATGTGCTTGAGTCGGAGCGAGCGCAGTTCGCTGCCGGCGGCAGAGGTGTTGATGGTGAGACAGGCGACCAGGTAAGCCAGCCGCGCCTGGGGATCGGTGGCGCCGCGGGTGAAGAAGTCGGCTTCTTCCTCTTCTTCCATGATGGAGCGCGGAGACCACTTCGGCACGGATAGCGGGAAGTAGTAATCTTTGAGGTTTTTCCAGAGTCTGCAGTGCGTCAGAATTCTGCCGAGCAGCGCGAGCTCGTGATTGATGGTGGAGTTTTCGGCGCCGTGCTTCCATGGTTGGATCTCGGCTGAGTCGACGCGCATCACGTTTTTCGAGCGCGCGATCTGGTAGGCGCGCAGATGGCCCGGGGTGATGTCGCGCAGATGGATGCGCGCGAAGAAGTGGCTCAGGGCTTCCATGTAGGCCTCGTCGCGTTCGTGCGTGCCAGGCTTTAATCCGGTGGCCTGGATGCGGCGTGCGGCCCAGTAGATGCGCGCTTCGGCGAAGGTGAGCGAGGAGATGTTTTTGCGTTGTACCTGCAGAGCGGCGTCGAAGGCCTTGCACGCAGGACAATTATCGTGGTCGGTGGTGTGAGCGAGGTCGTCGATCAGTAGAACGCGGGCAGGCGGGACGGGCACGAGCGCCTCAGCAGGCACAGCTTTTTCATCGTCGAGCTCTGGCAGTCGTTGAAAGAGCGCGAGCGTTTCCAGTACAGCTAACTGTTTTTGAGCTTTTTTAGTCGCAGACATGGTCTTCCTGTAGATCGGTCTTTATCTATCCCACATTGGAGTGATGGAAAAATCGTAGGGGAGAGGGACCGGGATGACCATTGCTCGTCCGTTTGCGGGCGTTGCACGAATGCGGAATGACGGAAGTGGAAGGTCGAGGCGAACCAAGCTACACAATAGGTAACCGGTTTTCCTCTGTGTTTTGTACTTGACGGATCTGGAATGGTGTTTACTGTAGGGAAGACGCCTTCAACTCAACTGTGACGAGCGGCTAGAGCGACGGGGCATTGGCAGGTCAGATTTAAGGCATCGGCTTAGAAGGCCGGTGCTCTATCCGATTGAGCTACTCGCCCGTTGCAAATATTCTCTCACGATTGGGAAATAAGGGGTTGGCTTCGTTCGGGCCGTGCTTTAACTCGTAGAGCACAGGCCGAAACGTAGAACAATTCCGGGGCGTCCACGAGCGCAACGTGGACAACAAAGAATCACTCAGCCCGCAAGGGCTTGAATTCCTGGCTGGCAGCGGGCAAATGCCCGTGCGGGCCGCGACCGGCGAAGAGCCGGAAACCAGCAAAACCTCAACTGCCACCGTGCACTGGCACGCACACGGGTTGTGTCGCCATTGCGGCATGCCGATCAGGCGCAGCGCGGAAGGGCTATGGACGCACGAGCACAGCGTCCTCTGCGTGAAGGACGGTCTTTTCGCTGCCGAGCCTCTCGCTATCGATATGCCGGGTGTGGGAGTTGTCCGCCCCGGAGTCTCGCCAGATGCGCCTGGCGAGGACAGTGCCGGCGATGGGGCCCCTCTGGTAGATCGTGGCCCTGTCGCTGGCGCGTCACTCAATGACAACCTGAGGGCCAGCGTTGCGCTCCGCGATATGGAGGCGGGCGAGCAGCGCGAGCGTTTGTTCTCGCAGCTGATCTTCGCGTCGCGCGACCTGGCGCACGAGCAGATCGAGCCTGCCACGGAATTCGAATCTGCCTTCTGTACGGAATGCGGTGAGGACGCCGACGCGCAGGGCGTGATCGCGCACGTTCCTGTATGCCATTCCGGCCGGGTACTTCAAATAATTGCCGATCTGCTCGCGACCCTGAATTTGAAACCTGAACAAAAGGAGGCTGCGAACACCGATGAGGAAGCTCGGGCGGGCGACGGGATTCGCCCGCAGGGGCTCGATGCGCCGGCGAATGGGCTGTTTGTCTGTGTGCGGTGCGGCGCCGATGGCGGCCAAGGATGGTCTCTGTTTGCGCAGACTTCGCATCAACTCTCGTCCGCGCTGAGGAGTAACCAGTGCGAGGTTAAGCAGGGCACCTGGTGGTATCGGTACGAACATAGCTGCGTCATAGGCGGTGCGCGATGACAGCAGCGAAAGTAGAGAACATCGCCGACAAGTATGTTGAGCGGCTCGAGCAGATCGATATTGCTGATCTGCGGATCGCCAGCTGGAACGCGCGGAAAACCTTTGACCCGGCGCGCACTGAAGAATTGAAGTCGAGCCTCGAAGCGCACGGCATTCAGGTGCCACTGATTGTTCGGCCGATTCCCGGGCCCGCCTATGAAATCGTGGCGGGGCATCGGCGATTCTATGCAGCTCTTTCTCTTTGTGAAAAGGGCAATCTGAAGTTTGAGTACTTGCCCTGCATGATGCGCAATCTGAATGACGATCAGGCACGCGAGATCGGTTTGATCGATAACCTGCAGCGCGAGGACGTGCCGGCGCTCGAGGAAGCCGACGCTTATGCAGAGCTGCAGGGGCGGCTCGGCACGGTCACGGCGATCGCCGCGCGCGTCGGCAAGGATGTGTCGTATGTGACGCGGCGGCTGCAGCTTTGTTCGCTGGCGGACTTCCCGCGCAAGGCGCTGGCGGAACGGTTGATCGCTGTAGACCATGCGCTGCTGCTGGCTCGTCTCGGTGTGGATGAGCAGGACGCAAATCTGAAGTGGGCCCTCAATCCGAATAGCGGTATCAAGGAATCGGTAGAGGAGACGATCAAGCAGCGCATCCAGGAGCGCGATCGCAAGGATGTTCGTTACAGCGGCTACTGGGAACCGCAGTCGGTACTCGATCTGAAGCACCACATCGAGCAGAATGTTGGCCGCAAGCTTTCGCGGGCGCCCTGGTCGCTCGAGGACGCGACGCTGATCAAGGATGTGCCAGCGTGCAACAGCTGCCCATCGAACACCAAGCATAACGACACTCTCTTCGGCGACATGAACATCGCGGCGGCGACGTGCGAGAACGGTACCTGCTTCGAGATGAAGCGCCTGGCATTTGTGAGTATCAAGCTGAGCGATGCCACGGTGAAGCAGGGCGATGGACGAGGTCCTGCTGTACGCCTGAGCTGGAAGGCCACCACGGTCAAGCCGCGCTTTTCGGAAGCGAAGGCCGGCAGCGTGATGGTCGACGAATCTGGCGTGAACCTCCTGCAGGTTTTCAAGGTTGGCCAGTGGGTCGAGGCTAAGCCGAAATCGTGCGCGCATGTGCGCCTTGGCGTCACAGTGGACTGGAGCGACGCCAACGATCGCGGCTACATGGGCGGCAATGAAAAGCTGCGCAAGCCTGGCCAGCAGCTCACGGTTTGCATTGCGCCTGGCTGCAAGGCTCACCGCAAGGAGTGGGAGAAGCCGAAGAGTGAGAATCGCAACGCGACGTACGACGCCAAGGCGGAAGAAGCCAAGCGCGAGAAGACTCGGCTAGCAGCACTGGCGGAAACGAAGCTGCGTGTGCGCCTCGCAGGCGAAGCGATTGGTCGTGTGAAGTCCCTGCACCTGGATATGCTGCGAGAGATTCTGCTCGACAAGATTCAAGCCGGACGCCAGCGCGAGGCTTTGAACGCTATCCTGCCAGGCCTTGAAACGATCCTCAGGACGGCCAAGATTGACAGTCCTGAGTTTGCGAGGGCTGTGGCTCTTCTCAATATCAGCAGCCAGCACGTCGTCGTGTGGGAGTACTGGGAAGCGAACCAATACCGCAAAGAGTTTGTCGCGGACATGAAGCGCCTCGGCTACGACGTATCGAAAGCCTGGGATAAACCAGCCGAGTCAAAGAGCGCGAAGCCTGCTGCAAAAAAGAAGAGCGTGCTGAGTGCCGGCGCGAAGAAGCGGATCGCTGAGGCACAGAGAAAGCGCTGGGCTGCTGCCAAGAAGAAGGGCGGCCGCAAATGAACTACTCCCCTTTGCTTGACGCGCTGGTCACGGCCGGCGAGCTGATCGTGGTCGCAGTCGTGGCAGTGAACTACATCTACGGCGAGATCTTCTCGCATCGCTCGGCCGAGATGTTTCGCCACGGCAGAATGTGGGGCGGCCGATGAATTGCGCGGAGATGTCAAAAGCCATTCGCGCACGCGCGCAGCAGCTCCGCGATGCCGGCGACCAGGGCGTGACGTTCGGTGAACTTGCCGACACTGCCGAGCTGCTGGTGGTGCTTGCTCGGATCCTCGAAGGCAGGCCAGTTGAGCGCGCTTTCGGGACTCCCGGCGACTGGGGCTACGCGCACCCGATCGGACTCGCCCTGGCAGCGCGCGAAGAAGCCGGGGTTCGGCTGTGATGCGGGCGGCCGAGTTTCCGGAGGTCATGGGCCTCGCCCAGGCTGCGGCTTATCTCGACGTCTCTGAGGACACGCTCTACGCATATGTGAAGGTCGGCACGGTGCCGGCCTTCAAACTTGGCAACCGTTGGAAATTTCGCAAGGCGCGTCTGAACGACTGGATGGACGCACGGATCGATCAATGCGCGACGCTACCTTTTCCCCCAAAGGAGGCTGATCAATGAGCACAGTGATCTCTGGCACGTGTCGGCACTGCGGATGCACGGAGGACAATGCCTGCACTCTTCCCACGAATGATCCCTGTTGTTGGGTGACTGGGGATCGCACGGTGTGCTCGAACCCTGCCTGCATCAAGGCAGAGGCGCAGCGTGTAGAGGGCATCGCGAAAGCCCGCAGGCCGTACGCGGGCTGGGGATATGGCGCAATCGTTGCGGATCTGCGCCGGAAAGCGCGGCGCGGGCGCAATCATTCGCGCGGGAAAGGCAGAGCGGCATGAGGGGACGGGGTTCGGAGATAGGTGCCCAGGTGAAGATGGGCATTTGTATTCAGCACGGATGCAATGCCTGCACGTTTGATGACGAGCTGTGCCCCAGCTGTCGCAGCGAGGTTGAATGGTTGGATGAAGTCTGGGGGCGTGAGCAAGCTGATCGGACGCGGGCGCGGCAGGAGCGCAATGCGAACTACAGCGACCTGGCGAAACAGTATGCGGAGCGGGTGCGCAACTTTGCCTGGTTTGTGTTGTTCGTGGCGATGATGAGCGCAATCGGCTACTACGTGTGGCCGTGGGTGTGGGCGGTGTTTGAGCTGTGGTTTGGGGACGGTGGGCTGCAATGAACTTTCAAAAACGGATCGAGCGGAAGCTGATTTGCGAGCTGTCAGACAGTGAACTGCAGACGCGCTCTGCGTCGCTTGCGGACACGGTGACGACAATCGACCAGGTGAAGGCAGCACGGACGCAGGCGATGAAGGAATTTAAGGATGTGATCGCCGGCCACGAGGAGCGCCAGCGCGAACTCTCGAGGGCGATCCGTACCGGCCAGGAGGAGCGGCTCGTCGCCTGTGTCGTTAACTACCATTCGCCGGTCGAGGCGACCAAGCAGATCGTGCGGCTCGATACCGGCGAGATCGTGTGCGATGAGCCGATGTCGCCGGAAGAATGTCAGACCAAGATCTGGCAGGCACCTGAGGCAACCGAACCGTTGCCTTTCGAGAAAGGCGATGAATCGGATGGAAACGCAAGCAGCGAAGTTTGAGGGCTGGGCGCTGATCGAATTGTTTGGCCATGGACACGAAGCAGGTTTCGTGACCACGCAGTACTTCGGCGACAAGGCGATGTTCCAGGTCGATGTGCCTGAGCTGCCCGAGCGCGAATCTCTTTTGAGCGCGCCGCAGTGGATTGATTTCGAGGGCGTGACAAAGCTCTTCCCTGCCGGCTCGAAGGTGCGGAAAGAGGCAGTCGCAGGCCGCACGCGTCTGATCAATCCTGGTGCGGTCTACGCGATGAATCCGGCGACGGAGCAGGCAGTGATGGCGGCGATCGAGAGCTCGGAACGGCGACGCATCATAGCGCTGGCTCTGCCTGAGAATCTGCAGCTGCCTCTCGAGATCGATAGTCCCGCATTCCTCGCCGATGGGCCGAACGAAGACGACGAGGACGATGAAGAAGGATGAGGCAGCGCATGGCTGAGATAAAAGTTTTTGCAATGAACGATTGCGACTGGATGGCAGCAGCGACGCTCGAAGAGGCGGTTGCGGAGTACAAAGCGAACTTTTGCGGCGACCTTGACGAAGGCGATCCGCCGCGAGAGTTGACCTCTGACGAGATGGATGAGCTGATATTTCGAGAGACGGGACCTGATGAGGAACCCCTTGAGAAGAAGAGTTTTCGCGCCAAGCTCGACGAGATGATTGTGGAAGGCGAAGAGTTTCCATGCTTCTTCGCGTCGACGGAGCTCTGAGTTGGCTAACCGCCCACCTCCGGACTGGACGAAGACGGGCACGGTCGCCGGATACGCTGACTATCTGCGCAAGCAGAGCGACGCGATCTGCGTGCTGGTGATTTGCCCGCATCGTTCAGTGTTCAGTGTGGATCCGAACTGCGCGCCTGAAGATGCGCAGCGCCTGGTGGAAGAGTATGTGCCGCGCCTGGCTGAACGGGTGGACCTGGCACGCAAAGAGAAGAAGACGGCGGCGCGGCTCGAGCTGGGGGAGATGGGGGAGTGATGGCGCGTTGTGGTCAAAGGGTCTCCGACGAGCAGCTGGTGAAGGTGAACTGCGCTCCGGATTATTGCTGCGCAATTCAGTTTTATGGTTCAGGGAAATTCGCAATCGTGCGCGTAGATAAGTCAACGATCGGCGACGGCAAGGCTCAGGCTGTGGTGATCTCTGAATGTTTCGCTAATGAGAGCGATGCGTGGACTGATGCGCGAATCAGGTCCGGGATCGTCAGGGGATAGGGAATGCCTCATCACTTCACGAAGAGCACGGTGCAGGCGACGTTCTGGTGTAAGCCTTGCGGCAAGCCGACGGTGCATCGCGTGGACGATGGGCGTCGCGGCGCCTGCCATGAATGCCTGGCGAAGCGTGAGGCCGAAGCCGTGCAACGTGAAGCGGAGAAGAAGCCGCCGGCAGCGGTGCAGGAGAGGTTGTTCGGATGAAAATATACGTTGCAAGCAGTTGGCGCAATCAATTTCAGCAAGAGGTTGTTGGCTTGCTGCGTGCGGAGGGTCATGAAGTTTATGACTTTCGCGGAGAAGGCAGCGGCTGGAACGATGGCGGTCAAGGGGCGGGTGGTTTCGGTTGGAAGGAAGTCGACCCGGAGTGGCAGAGCTGGCCTGACGACATTGGGCGTTACATTCAGGGACTGAATCATCCACGCGCGGTCGAAGGTTTCAATCGCGACATGGATGCGCTCATCAAGTGCGATGCTTGCGTGCTGGTTAATCCGTGTGGTCAAAGTGCGCACGCGGAGCTTGGCTGGGCCTGCGGTGCAGGGAAACCGGCAGCCGTCTACTGCCCTGCCATTCGCGAGCCAGACCTGATGGTGATGATGGCAGATCTCGTTACCGATAGCTGGACCGCGGTTTGCGGCTGGCTGAAATCGCTGGAGGAGGTTTCGGATGCACTCGAGGAAGAGATCGGCGCCGCGTAATTGGAAGCTGACGTTCGGCGAATTGGCGCTGTTGGTCGTTCGACTGAAGGGAGAGCTGACGCGCATGGTGTATTTCGACGATCACAGTGGGCCCTGAGCGTCTCCGCGGTCGGCCAAGGCTGAGTCTGTAGCAATCCAACCACCAACGAAGCGCATGGCAAGGCGCGCAGAGACGCGTCACGGGGAAGCACTGGGCTTATGAGTACGGATCTAAGGCGCGACGTCAATCGCACGGTGTTGGGAAATGTTGCCGCCAAAAGTGTGTTCATTTTCCTGGGCGATGAAGTGAATGCCGAGGGCT